>Ga0075428_100000292_pt1 | contig 48952 bp, 43 predicted proteins | sample RhiMetdeltSRZDD2_FD_75291 | JGI IMG/M metagenome (GOLD analysis project Ga0075428, IMG submission 75291) | Populus rhizosphere microbial communities from Tennessee, USA - Rhizosphere MetaG P. deltoides SRZDD2 | ecosystem: Host-associated > Plants > Roots > Rhizosphere > Soil | place: USA... | reverse complement strand
CTCCTCGAGCTGCACGAGCACGAACGGCGTGAAGTGGTCGTAGATGACCGCGACGTCGATCTCGTCGGGGCCGACGCCGGCCTTCTCGTACAACTGCCGGGCCACCAGACCCATCTCCGGCAGGCCGACGATCGAGTCGCGGTAGTAGCTCGTCATCATGTGTTGGTCCGGGCCCGCGCCTTGGGCGGCCGACCGGATCAACACAGGTGTGTGGGGCAGGTCCTTGGCCCGCTCAGCCGTCGTGACCACCATGGCGACCGCGCCGTCGCTCTCCTGGCAGCAGTCGAGGAGGTGCAGCGGCTCGACGATCCACCGCGACGCTTGATGCTCCTCGAGCGTGATCGGCTGGCCGTAGAACCAGGCGGCCGGGTTGGTCGCCGCGTGGGCGCGGTCGATGACGGCGACGCGCCCGAAGTCCTCGCTGGTCGCGCCGAACTCGTGCATGTAGCGCTGGCCGAACATGGCGACCCACGCCGCCGGCGTCACCAGGCCGAAGGGGGTGTACCAGCCATAGGCCGAGCCCTCCGCGGTCGGCTCGGCGCGCCGATCCTGCACGCCGGTACCGAACCGCCGGCCCGAGCGTTCGTTGAACGCGCGGTAACAGACCACGGCCTCGGCGCTGCCGGTGGCGACGGCCATGGCCGCTTGGTGGATGGTCGCGCACGCCGCGCCGCCGCCGTAGTGGATGCGGCTGAACACCTTGAGCTCCGGGATCCCGAGGAGCCGGGCCACCTCGATCTCCGGGTTCGAGTCCATCGTGAACGTGACCATGCCGTCGATGTCGGCCGGCTTCAGCCCTGCGTCGGCGATCGCCGCGCCGACTGCCTCGACCGCGAGCTGCAACTCGCTACGACCCGACTCCTTTGAGAACTCGGTCGCGCCCAATCCGACGATGGCGGCGACGTCCCTCACGGGATCACCACCTGCACCGTGCCGGTGACGTGATCGCCCATCGAGTTGGCGCCCCGCACCTTGACCGTGACCTCGTTGCCCGCGACGGCGGTGACCTCGCCCGTCAGCTGCATCGTGTCGCCCGGGTAGTTCGGGATCCCAAGCCGGATCTTCACCTTCTTGACCTCGGCGGCGGGCCCGGCCCAATCGGTCACGAAGCGGCCGACGAACCCGTTGGTCGTCATGATGTTCATGAAGATGTCCGGCGCGCCGCGCTCCTTGGCGCGTTCGGGGTCGTGATGCACGTCCTGGTAGTCACGGGACGCCATCGCCGTCGACACGATCAGCGTGCGCGTGAGCGGGATGTCGAGCGGCGGCAGTTGATCGCCGACCGCCGGCGTCACGCCACCACCTCGAACTGCGGGAGGACGTAGTCGTCCTCGACGTTCACGAACGTGAGCTGCACCGACAGGCCGATCTTGACGTCGGCATTGGCGACATCCACGAGGTTCGAGACGAAGCGCACGCCTTCTTCCAGCTCGACGAGGACGACGTTGTGCGGCGAGCCGAACTGCGGCATGGGCGGGTAGTGATGGATGACGTGGCTGTACACCGTGCCCTTGCCCGAAGCGACGATGAAGTCCCAGTCAAGCGACTGGCACGCGGGGCACATCGGCCCCGGCGGGTGGCGCAGCGTCTTGCACGACGTGCAGCGTTGGATCCGCAACTCGCGTTCCTGCACGCCGTCCCAGAAGAACTGGTTGTCGCGGTTGACCGGCGGCTGTGGCCGCGGCGGGCGCGCTTCGGCGGCGACGGGCGGCTTGAACTTGAGTATCCGGAAGGTCGCCGTGCCGACGACTTCGCCGTCGTCGGTGGTGAACGTGGTGACCGTGGTGACGAAGCGCCCGGCACCGAGCCCGGTCTGCTTCTCGGCCGACACGTCCTCGATCACCGTCGTGGCGGTGAGGTGGTCGCCCGGGCGCAGGTACCGCGTGTACGTCTCTTCGGTGTCGGTGGCGACGACCGATGTATATCCCGCCTCGTCGAGCTTGGCCATCAGCTCGCCCTGCGTGCCGAGGCGGGGCGCCGGCGTCTTCCCGTAGCCCGGCATCGTCCAGGCCAGCAGCATCGTGGGCGGGGCCTCGGCGCCATTCTCGTAACGCGGGTTGCCGTCGCCCATCGCCTCGCACCAGTGTCGGATCATCGCCTCGTTCACCGCGACCGGTGCGGGGAACGGCGGCCCGGCCGACACGCCGATGTATTCGGTGAATTCCACGACCTTCATCTCCCGGATCGGCTCCGTCTCCGCCTCCGCCTCCCTCGTCTGAAACGTGTTCTAGCGGGAAGCGTGGGCCTTGTGCACGGCGGCGAGGAACCGTTCGACACCGCGAATGACGTGCGCCGTGCGCAGCGACGGGAAGATGTCGAACGCGTGCTGCGCGCCGGGCAACTCGGCGTAGAGCACCGGCGCGTCGGACGCGGCGCGCAGCGCGGCGACGAAATGACGCGCTTCGTCCACCGGGACGAGGGAGTCGTTGCGGCCGTGGATGACGAAGAACGGCGGGATCTTGGTGTCGCCCGCGAGCGACTTGGCCCGCACCAACGGCGAGTACCGGTCGAACGGCGCGCGGTCGTCGGCGAACTTGGCCTTGAACATCATGCGTTCGAGCAGCGACTCCAGCCGCTGACGCCCGTACCGAGTGCCCAGCTCGTTGGTCATGTCGTACACGCCGTAGTACGGCACCGCGGCGCGCACCGACGTGTCGACGTCCTCGAACCCGGGCTGGTACTCCGGATCATTGGCCGTGAGCGCGGCCAACGCGGTGAGGTGGCCACCGGCGGAGCCGCCCGTGACGACGATGAAATCGGCGTCGCCTCCGTAATCGGCCGCGTGCTCGCGGGTCCACCCGATGGCGCGCTTCACGTCGATGAGATGGTCCGGTACGCGCGACCGCGGACTCAGCCGGTAGTTGATGCTGACGCACACCCATCCCCGTGCGGCCAAGTGCATCATCAGCGGGCGTCCCTGCTGCTCCTTGCTGCCGATCACCCACGCGCCGCCATGGATCTGCACGAGCACCGGAGCGTTGGGCGGACGGTCGCGGTGGTGATACACGTCGAGTCGATTACGGCGGCCGAACTCGCCGTACGACAGGTTCTTCACCCGCACGACGTCGCGGTGTTGGACGCGAAGTGGCGTGACCAGCTGCGGCCACGTACGGCTGACGTCGGTCTTGGGCGGCACACCGTACGGCTGTAGCCCGGACTCGACCGCGTCGTCGATCACACCTTCGGCCCGTTGCCCGTCGACGATCAGCTTGACGAGGCCGAGCGCGGTCGCCGCGGCGAGGACGAGCCCGACGGGCGTCGCATCGTGGCCGGCGACGAACAGCCCGACGAACACGACGTGGAGCAGAAGAAGCTGCGGCGCCAGCTCGGCCGTCAGCCAGCCGGGGAAGAAGCCAGGGATGCGTAGCGGGGTGAGCACGACTGGACGCAGCGCGTTGAGCGTCGCCAGCAACCCGACGACCGCCAGGACGACGAAAAGCCTCTCCATCGGAGCCGACAGTAGCCTCGGGTCCATGGAACGCCTGACTGGCCTGGATGCGTCCTTCCTCTACTTCGAGACACCGACCATGCACATGCACGTGTGCGCCACCATCATCTTCGACCCGTCGACGGTCGAGGGCGGGTATTCGTACGACAACGTGCGCTCGGTCATCGAAAGCCGCCTCCATCTGGTCAAACCGTTCCGCCGCAAGCTGGCGTCGGTTCCGCTCAACCTGCATCACCCGGTGTGGGTCGAGGACGAGAACTTCGATCTCGACTTCCACCTGCACCGCATCGGTCTCCCGTCGCCGGGAACGATGGAGCAACTCGGCGAGATCACCGGCGACATCGCGAGCCGCCAACTCGACCGGAGCCGGCCGCTCTGGGAGATGTGGATCGTCGAAGGTCTCGACAACGGCAACATCGCCCTCGTCGCCAAGATGCACCACTGCACGATCGACGGCGTGTCCGGCGCCAACTTGATGGTGCACCTGTTCGACCTCGACCCCAACGAGACCAAAGAGCCCGCCCCGGAGTGGAAGCCGGAGAAGTCACCCTCCGACGTTGAGCTCGTCGGTTACGGACTTGTGTCGCGTCTGCGCCGGCCGCTCAACATCTTCAAGGTCGTGCCGCAGACCCTCCAGTCCGTTGGCAGCTTCATCTCCGCCCGTCGCGGCCGCGAAGGTCCAGGGATGGCCGCGCCGTTCACGGCGCCGCGCACGCTGTTCAACAACGCGATCACCGCGCACCGGCAGGTGTCGTACACACGCGTGCCGCTCGAAGACATCAAGAAGATCAAGCGGGCGTTCGGCACGACCGTGAACGACGTCGTGCTCGCGGTGACGTCGGGCGCACTGCGTCGCTACCTCGAGAAGTACGAGGAGATTCCGGACAAGCCCCTCATCGCCACGTGCCCGGTATCGGTGCGGTCCGACGACGAGAAGGAGACGGTCGGCAGCAACCAGGTGTCGGCCATGTTCACGTCTCTGGCCAGCGACATCGAAGACCCGGTCGAGCGCCTGCGCGCCATCTCGGCGTCGACCAAGGGCGCCAAGGAGGAACACAACGCGATCGGCGCCGACATGCTCCAGAACTGGGCCGAGTTCGCGGCGCCGACGACGTTCTCGCTGGCGGCCCGCGCCTACTCGAGCCTCAAGCTGGCGGAACGCCATCCGGTCGTGCACAACCTGGTGATCTCCAACGTGCCGGGGCCACCGATACCGCTGTACTTCGCCGGCGCACGGCTGACGGCGCTCTATCCGCTCGGCCCCATCTTCGACGGCGCCGCGCTCAACGTCACCGTGATCTCGTACATGGACAACGTCGACTTCGGCTTCATCGCCTGTCGCGAAACCGTCCCCGGCTTGTGGGACCTGGCGGGATTCATTCCGGAAGCCGTGGCCGAGCTGGTCAAAGAAGCTGACTCCGTCCCCGCCTAGCTACCCGCTGGAGGGGCTGCGCGTCCTCGACCTCTCACGCGTCGTCTCCGGGCCGTTCGCGGGCCGGATGCTGTCGGACCTCGGCGCCGACGTCGTCAAACTCGAACCGCCCGACGGCGACCTCTCGCGCGTGTGGGGTCAGTCCCGTCACGGGCTCTCCGGGTTCTATACGCAGCAGAACGCGGGCAAGCGCAACGTCTGCGTCGACCTCAAGTCGCCCGAAGGTGCGCGCCTGACGCGTGACCTGGCGGCGGTGGCCGACGTCGTGATCGAGAACTTCCGGCCCGGCGTCATGGACCGGCTCGGTCTCGGCTGGCCGACACTCGCGGCCGCCAATCCCCGCCTCGTGCTGCTGTCGATCACCGGGTTCGGCCAGACCGGCCCCGACGCCGACCGCCAGGCCTACGCCCCCGTCATCCACGCCGAGGCGGGTCTCATCGCGCGCCAGGCCGACTTCGACGCCGACGCGCCGAGCGATCCGATCCTCTCGATCGCCGACTACAACGGCGGCCTTCACGGGCTGGTCGCCCTGCTCGCCGCGCTGCTCCAACGCGAACGCACCGGCGCGGGCCAGTGGATCGACCTGTCGATGCGCGACGCCATGTTCGTCACCGACGACTACGCCCATCACGCCCTCGACGGCGAACCGATCGTGCGCCTCGGCGGCCAGGTCTTCGACGCCGCCGGCGGTGCGATCCTCGTCACCGGTGAGTTCAAGCACATCTGGCGTCAGCTGTCGCGCGTGTACGCGCTCAGCGACGGCCTCGAACCCGACGCGCCGCTCGAGAACAAGATCGCCGCTCGCCGGGCCACGGCCAATACGTGGATGCGCTCGTTCGCCGACCGGGCCGAGCTCACCGCCGCGCTCGAGAAGGCGAACCTGGCGTGGGCCGCGGTCCGAACCCATGACGATGCGTTCACCCGCGCTCGGGTCGCCGACGTCGACGATCGCGGCGGTGGCCAGCGCCGTGTCATCGACTCGCCCTACCGGTTCTCGAGTGCCGCGGCCGGCGTGCGCGGACCCGCCGCCCACCGCGGCGAGCACAACGCTGAGGTGTTGCGCGAGTGGCTCGGGCTCGAGGCCGCGGCCGTCGACACCCTGGTCGCAAACGGCGCGCTGCTGCACGAATGAGTCGCGACCCGGTTCGTATCTACATACGGTCGGGGGTGATCGCCGGCTTCCTGTTCTCGATGCTGGCCACGGCATCGATGGTCTTCCTCATCGTCCGCGTCGGCCTCAACCCGCTCCAGATGCTGTTGGTCGGGTCGGTCCTCGAAGGCAGCGTGCTGCTGTTCGAGATCCCCACTGGTGTCGTGGCCGACACGATCAGCCGCCGGACCTCGGTGATCATCGGAATGCTGATGAGCGGCGTCGGGTTCATGCTCTACGCCGTCCCCAACTTCCTGGTGATCCTCGTTGCCCAGGTGGTGTGGGGCGTCGGGTTCACGTTCGTCAGCGGCGCGTTCGTGGCGTGGCTGGCCGACGAGATCGGCGAAGAGGACGCGGTGCACGTCTACCTGCGATCCTCACAACGGCGCATGACCGGCGCATTGGCCGGCATCGGCGCCGGCGTTGCCATCGGATCGATCGCGCTGTGGTTGCCGCTGTTCATTGGCGGCGTCGGCCACGTGCTCCTGGCCCTGTGGCTGGTCGTCGTCATGCCGGAGACCGGGTTCGTAAAGCCCGAGCGCACCGAACGCACCCGCATGGGCGACACGCTGCACAACGCGCGCGACACCGTCCGCGGCCGGCCGATCCTGCTGTTGATCTTCGCGGTCGCCGCGTTGCACGGCATGTCGACCGAGGGGTTCGACCGCCTCTGGCAGTTGCACCTCATCAAGGGCATCGGCCTCCCTGACGTCAACGTCGATCAGCTTGTGTGGTTTGGCCTGCTCCAAGCCGCCGCGCTGGTGATCGGCATTGTCTTCATCGGCCGGTTGCGCAAACGGCTGCGCGACGCGGCCCACGCTGGGCAGCTGCTCGGACTCGTGAACACCGGGATGATGATCTCGGTCATCGCCTTCGCCCTGGCCGGGAACTTTGCGATCGCCGTGGTGGCGTATCTATTCGTCACCGTGTTGAACCAGATGACGCCCGCGCTCTACAACGCGTGGATCAACCACGACCTCGACCCGCGTTCGCGCGCGACGGTGAACTCGCTCGGCTCGCAGGTCGACGCGCTGGGCCAGGTGGTCGGCGGTCCCGGGCTCGGCGCTATCGCGACGGTCTGGTCGGTCCCGACGGCGATGGTCTCCTCTGCCTTGGTCCGCCTACCGGCCGCCGCCCTCTTCACCCTCGCCCGTCGTCGCCGGGACTGACCTAGGGCGACGCGGCGATGGTTTGGTTGCCGATGCGCGAGTAAACGCGGCCGCCGCCGGCCGACAGCATCCGGTTGATCGAGCCGACGGCCTCGCCGATGAGTTCGTTGCACGTCCGCCGGATCCCGTCGATCGTGAACCGGCACAACACGCCGCGCTGGGTGCCGACCAGGACGTCGTCGCCCACGTGGAGCAGCTCCGACGTGATCGGCCCGCCGCTGGTCGGGGCGCGCCACCGTTCGACGCCCGTCGTCCGGTCAAAGGCGACGATCGCCGAGTCCGGCGACGTTGACGCGAACAGCACCTCGGCGTTGACGATCATGGGGGCCGGACCCAGCGTGAGGCCGATCGTCTTGCTCCATTTGATGCGGCCGGTCTTGGCGTCCATGGCGTAGGCCTTGCCGTCGTCCGCGCTCAGGTACAGCTCGTCGCCGGCCACCGCCAGCGTCGAGTTGTCGCTCCCCGGCATGTTCATCTCCCACAACTGGCGCCCGGACGCCGCGTCGAGGCCGTAGAGGTCGTTGGGCGAGTTCTCGAGCACGACCACGCTCGTGGTCACCGCCTTGACCACCGCGCTCCGCGTGCCAAGCGGGGTCGCCCACTTCTGCTTGCCGTCGCGCGGGTCGAGGGCGGTGGTCGTGTCGTCTTGGGCGAAGGTCACGAAGGTGCCGGCGGCACCCGTCGCCACGGCGAGCGGCTGGCGGTCGACCTTCCAACGCGCCCGGCCGGTCGCCGCCTGGATCGCGCGTAGGGACGAACCTCCCGAGACGTAAACGAGATCGCCGACGAGCGCGGGTGGCGTCGTCGTGGTGCCGGCGACCGAGATGCGCCACTTGCGCTGCCCCGTCTCCGCGTCCAACCCGACGATCGCGAGGGCGGGCGCCTCATTGACTGCGGCGACCACCAGCTTGCCGGCCAGCAGCGGCAATGAACCGGCCATGATCGGTCGTTGGCTCTGCCACTTCAGCTGCCCGGTCGTCCCGTCGAGGGCAAAGACGCAGCCGCCCGGGCCACTGGCTGAATTGGCCCCGGCGTACACCGCGGTCGCATCGGCCACCGGCGCGGTCACGAACACGTCGGCCAGCGCGGCCCAGCCCCCGACTTTGGACGGCGTGCTCGAGAAGTTGCAACCGTCGCCCGGCGGCGGCTCGCTGATCGTGGTGTCGACCGGCGGAATCGTCGTTGCGTTGGCGCTGACCTCTGAGTGCCCCGAGCGGCACGAGGTGGCGATGAACACCGCCATCACACTGAACGCGACGACGCGCGGCCGCCTCACGGTTGGAGGTACTTCGGGTTGGCGACGAGGAGCTTGGCGCGCACGGTTTCGGTTACAAAGGCGCGAACGTCGTCGAGGCGATCGTCGAGCGCGCCGTTGCGGATGGCGTCGGCCAACTCCTGCTCGTCGGCGACGGCCAGCTCGGCCAGCCCGCGCTCGTGGGCAGCCCGCTGGTCGGGGCCGAGACGGATCTCGCGCTCGACCATGCCCAACACATTGACGGCAACGCGCGCGTGGAACTGAACGCGCCCCTCGGTCGCGGCCATCACGTCGCGTTCGAGGAACTCGCGCACCGCCTCCACCAGCGCTGCGGCATCAGGGATGTCGTGAAGACCGGCGTCGCTCACGGCAGCATCTCCAGCAGATCCCATTCGTTCTCGCACACCCGGCGACCGATGGCGGCGAGCTCGACCGACCGGATCATCCCCGACGTGTGCGCCGTTGCTTGAAGGATGCACATGATCCCCCACTTGAGCGTTCCCAGCGTCTCCCACCAACGCAGCGCGTCGCGATCGACAGGACCGCCACCGGCAGCCTCGTACGCGCTCACGAGGTCGTCGTAGTCGCCGAAGCCACCGACCGGCTTGTCGCGTACGCCGAACCGCCACGCGTTGACGCACAGCCAACCGAGGTCCTCCATCGGGTCACCGATGTGCGCGAGCTCCCAGTCGAGGATGGCGCGCACGCCCTCGGGCCCCACGATGAAGTTGCCGTTGCGGAAGTCACCGTGGATGACCGTTCGACGGGTCGACGGCGGACGGTTGTCGGTCAGCCACCGGAACGCCAACTCGAACGCGGGATGCGGCTGCGCGAGGTTGTCGAGCGACGACCGCCACGTCGCCAACTGATCGGGCTCTTCGAGCGGCGTGACGTCCGTTGGAATGCGATGCAGCGCGGCGAGGATCTCGCCGCATTGGTACGCGAGCTTCGGCCGGGCCGGTGCGTACTCGTCGTCGCGGAGGATCTTGCGCGCGATCGTCTCGCCGTCGACGTGGGCCATCACGATCCAGTTGTCGCCGGCCGCGATCACATCGGGTACGGGAACCCCGGCCGTCGCCGCCGCCCGCAACAACGCCGACTCCATGTTCATGCCGCCCTTGGCGGCGCCGGGCGGGTCGCACCGCAGGATCAGCCGGCGGCCATCGGCTGCGAATGACCACGTCTCGCGCGAGGCGCCCCCCGACAACCGGCGCAGGTCCTGCACACTCGTGGCACCGATCAACGCGGCGACCTCGTCGGGCGTCAGCAGTACTTCACCAACGTGGCGTAGGGATTGACGGCGGCACCGCCCCCGGGATGTATCTCGAAGTGCAGATGGGTGGGGCCGCCCTTGGCATCGCCGGTGTCGCCGACGTAGCCGAGCACCGTGCCGGCGGCGACCGACCCGGCCGCGTTGCTGTAGCTGTCGAGATGGGCGCCGAAGTAGGTGTTGCCGTCCTTACCGTGCAGGTAGTAGCTGTTGCCACCCTTCGGCGAGAAGTTGTGGCTGAAGCCCCCGGCCACGCTGGCGACCACCGGCGTGCCGCGCGGCGCCAGGATGTCGTTGCCCTGGTGCGACCGCCCGCCGCTGCGCGGCGCGCCCCAGTCGTTCGAGAACGAATGCGGGCCCTGGACCGGGCAGATCCAGTCGCCGGTCGCGATCACGCCCGAAGCCCGCCCGCGCGAGGCGCGGCTGCTGGTCTTGTTCAGCGCGTCGAGCGTCTTGCCGAGCCGCTCCAACTCGGCGATGGCTTTGCGCCGATCGGCCTGCAACCTGGCGACGGCGCTGCGACGATCGGCGAGCCGCGCGTTGAGCGCGCGCCGGCTGGCGTCAAGGTCGGCCTTCGTGACGCGGAACTCCTCGAGCGCATCACTCGCCCCGACCGTCAGTAGGCGGATGATCGCATCGGTCCGGGCGATGGCGCCGGGGTCGGCGGTCGCCAACGTGACGCCGCCCGCACCACCCATGTACCGCTGCACGGCGATAGCGACGACGCGGCCCTGAAGATGTTGCAGGCGCTCGCGGTTCGCCGCCGTCCGCGCCGCGAGGGAATCGACGTCGCGCTCGGCCAGGGCCAGCGCGCTCTCCGCTTGCGACAGCCGCGCCGCGGCCGCGTTGGCGCGCGCTTTGGCCGCCGCAACTTGTTTGGCCACGTCAGCCGTCGCCGCGCCGGCAGCCGGTGCGATGAGGAGGAGCGTGAGAAGGGAGGCCGCAAGGGCGACCCCGGCTCGCCGCATGGGCGAGAAATCTAACCGACCCGGTGCACCGCCGGCAGGGCCGCGTCGGCCCCTAGCCGTCCAGGCAGGAAGACGTGGAAGCCCGAACCGCGCCCGCGGGACGACATCACACGCACGGATCCGCCGTGGAGCTCGGCCAGCTGCTTGACGATCGTGAGCCCGAGCCCGGCCCCCCGGCTGACGCCCGATTCGACCGTGTCGGCGCGCCAGAACGGTTCGAAGACGTGCGCCAGGTTGCGCGGCGCGATCCCCATTCCACGGTCGATGACCGCCAGCTCGGTGCCCTCGTCGACCGGTTTGGCGCGCACGAAGATCGGTGTGGCGAGGGGTGAGAATCGCGCCGCGTTCGAGATGAGAAGTTCGAGCATGCGGCTGATCGCGTCGCGATCGCCCCACGCGGTCGGCACGTCGAGCTGCGCGCGCACCGAGTAGCCACCGAGGACCGGCGCCAGCTTGGCCAGCACCGCGTCGACGACGGGTTGCAGCGGCACCTCAGCGAGGTGCAGCGTCGTCTCGCCGCGCTCCAGCTTGCCCACATCGATGAAGTGCAGGATCGACGCGTCGAGCGACGAGACGTTCGTCGCGATCACGTCGATCATGTCCATACGTTCGCTCTCGGCCATCTGAACCCAGTGCGTCTCCAACGTGTTGACGATGCCCTGGATGACAGTGAGCGGTGTCCGCAACTCGTGGCTCACCGTCATCACGAGACGACGACGGTCATCATCGGCTTGTTCGCGGGCGGCGGCCAGCGCAGCGCGAGCTTCAGTTAGCTCGCGCTCCAGCTGCTTCCGGCCGCGCGTGAACGCCACGCACTGTTCATCGGCGCGAATGGCGCGATCTTGAGCGGGTCAGAGGCGCGGCGGCGGGCCGCGGCGCGGCCGGGCGAAACGGCCGAGCCCGCCCATCTGGACGGTGTCGGCGCCGGCGGCGCTCCACCGCGCCGCCGGCGCCGGAAGCGGGCCCAGTCCCCGCACAGCCGGGCTGGGCGCCAGATGGAGCGCGTAGCCGGCCGCCCCGACGCCCAACAGCAGCAGGACAGCCAGGCCGGACACGCTCCGAGACGGAGCGGCGCTTCCACTCGGCGCGCCGAGCGCCCGGGCCGCGCCGGTCTGGGCGCCGGTTGCGAGCGGGGCCTCGTCCGTCGGTGCCGCCACGAACGACGGCGCCTCGAGGGGCGGGCTGCTCGTGTCGATCAGCGGTGCGGCTTCCACGGGCGCCTCGACTGCGGGTGACGTGTCGATCGCCGGCGCCACCGCGGCCGGCGAGGTCTTGACCGTCGACGAATTCGGCGGGTTGAACGTGAGGTTGAAGTTGGTGCCGCTGGCCGGCACCAACACGACGTCGACCCGGCCGTTGACGACGAGCGGCGCCAGGTTGAACGTCCACTGCTTGCCGTCGGCGGCGCGAACGCCCTTAGCCGACTTGGCACACGCGAAGCTCGGCCGACTCGCCCACGCGCCCGCCGCGGTCGGCGCCCAGGCCGATGTCGCCGGGCAGGCGGCCACGTTGCCGTCAGCACTGTTCACATCGCCGTTGTCGACGACCGACAACGTCAACACCGGCGAACCCTCGCCGGGCGGCAGTTCGAAGCGGAACGCGGCAATCGAGTTGGCGCCCGTCGGGTCGCCGCCGACCATGAACCCGCCGGCGGGCACGGTCGGCGGCGGCGGGACCGCCGCCGCGCCCGTCTCGGCGACCCACCACCACCCCACCGCGGAAGGCGCCAGCGCGCCAGCCGTGCGGGCGACGGCGATCAGCGAGATCAGCAGCACACCTACCGCAACTGCGAAACGCCTCACGCGCCAGCCTTGGTTCTGGTCTTGCGCTTGCGGCCGCCGCCCGAACGGTTGATCACCGCGATGTCGCCCCCGAGGTACGACGAGATCACCTGCGGATCGCGGATGACGTCGGCCGGAGCGCCCTCGGCGATCGGGTGTCCCAACTCCAAGGCGACGATGCGATCGGAGACCGACGTGATCAGCGGCATGTCGTGTTCGATAACGAGCAGCGCGCAGTCGGTCTCGCGTTGAATGCGCTCGAGCAGGGGTCCGAGCGCCTCGGTCTCGCGCTGGGCGATGCCCGACGACGGCTCGTCGAGCAGCAACACCTTGGGGTCGTGGGCGATGCACATGGCGAGGTCGACGATGCGACGCGAGCCGGTCGACAACTCGCGCACGAACTTGTCGCGGAACGCGCCGAGGTGCATGAGTTCGACGAGGTCCTCGACGGTCCACGCCACGTCCTCTTCGAGACGCACGATCCCCGGGAGGTTGATGAACGAGGCGACGTGATCGCGCAGCTCGATGTGCCGCTCCAGACCGATGGCCAGGTTTTCGGCGACGGTGAGGGACGGTACGAGGCGGGCGTCCTGGAACGAGCGACCGAGCCCCAGCCAGGCGCGCTGGTCGGCCCGCATTTCGGTGATGTCCTCACCGGCGTAGCGAATGCGGCCCTGATCAGGCACGAGGAAGCCGGAAATCAGGTCGAAGATCGTCGTCTTGCCGGCGCCGTTGGGCCCGATAAGACCGAGGATCTCGCCTTCGTGCAGCTCGAGGCTCGCCTCGTCGACGGCGCGGATGCCGCCGAACCGCATGACCACGTCCACCAACTCGAGCACGACTGGCCGCTCGGCTAGTTGATCGAGCGTGAGCCGCGTCCGCCCTGCGTGACCGTTGGAGTCGGCCTTCACCCGGGCGCCGCGCCGAGCGTCGGTCGCCGCCGACGCGCCCTCGAGGAACACCGAGCGGACGATGTCGTCGCGCTCGAGCAGCTCGGCGGTCGGGCCGTGGAAGCGCACTTCGCCTTTCTCCATGAAGTACGCCCGCTCGGCAACGGTCAGCGCGACGTTGATCGACTGCTCGACGAGGATGATCGCGGTCCCGGCGTCGCGGATGCGGCGCACGATCTCCAACAGCTGTTCGACGATGGTGGGCGCCAAGCCCAGCGACAGTTCGTCGATCATCAACAGCTTGGGCTTGGCGATGAACGCCATCCCGAGCGCGAGCATCTGCTGCTCGCCGCCCGAGAGGTTGCCGGCCATCTGGTCGAGACGCTCTCGCAACCGCGGAAACGTGACCAGCACCTCTTCGTTCGCTTGTTTCAGATACTCAGGGTCGTCGCGGTACAGCCACCCGGCCGCACGGAGGTGTTCGGCGACGGAGAGCGTCGGGAACACCGCCTTGCCACCCGGCACCTGGATCACGCCCATCGACGTGGTCTGCACCCCGTCGGCGTGGGTGATGTCGCGGCCGTTGAAGAAGATCGCGCCGCCGATCGGGTCGACCACGCCGCTGATCGCCTTGAGCAGCGTCGACTTGCCGGCGCCGTTGGTTCCCAACAGGGCGACGATCTCGCCCGGCTCGACCTCGAGGTCGGCGCCGAACAGCACCTGCACCTGGTCGTACGCGACCTCAACGCCCTTGCACTGCAACAGCGGGATCTTCTTGCCCGAGCGGCGGTCGCGACGCAACTCGGCCGTCAGGGAAAGGAGGCCGAGGGCACGCGTGGTGTCATCGGCCACGAACCTGTGCGCGGACCGCAGCACCAGACCGCCGATGATCCAGTAGGGCACGGTCGCGAGGAGTCCGGCGCGGATGCCAACGTTGTCGGAGATGTTGATGACGCCCGGCAGGATGAACAGCAGCCACGCGCCGGCGACGATGAACAGCGACCCGAAACCGAACGACAGCGTGCGCACGCGCGCCGGTGACACGAAGGCCTGCGTCGCGAAGAACGGCGGGAAGAACAGCCCGGCGACGAAGCTCGTCGCCGCGCCGAGCACGACTGCCATCCACAACCACGGCGACGACGCGGTGATGCCGATGCCGACGCCGACGAACATGAGCGAGACGCCCGCTCGCTTGATCGGCTCGCCCAACCCGTCGGCCATCCACTTGCGCGTCAGCCGACCCGAGAGGAGCACCCCGGCGAACGTGGCCGCGGCGTTGAGCCCGCCGGCCAGGCCGCGACCGAACTCGGCGACGTGGAACGTCCGGTCGAGGAACAGGGGCAGGTAGAACGCGAGTGGCACGAGACCGGCGCCGATGAACAACCACGCCGTGTACTGGCGACGGAGTGTCCTGACGCTGAGAAGGATGCGGCGGGCTTCGGCGAACGGCACCGGCTCGTCCTCGTCCGCCTCACTTGCGTTGTCCTCGTCGTCAGTGCCGCCTCGAAGCGGCTCGCGCAGTGTCAGCGCGGCGACCACCGCGATGGCGACGATCGGGACGATGAGAAACCCAAACGCCACGCGCCAGCTGAAGATCGACGCGAGCGAGCCGGCCACGATGGCGCCGACGATCGCGCCCAGGTACGTCGCGTTCTGGTGGATCGAGAACACCTGTGGTCGATCGACGGGCCGGTAGTAGTCGGCGAGCAGCGATCGATGGATCGAGTCGTTCGTGAGCCGGCCGAACCCGTTGAGCAGCCGGAAGACCACCAGGATGCCGAGGATGCCCGCGGTGCCGGTGAGGGCGGAGAAGACGCCGGCGATGAGCCCGCCGACCACAACGAGCTTGGTGCGCGGCAGCCGGTCGCCGTAGAACCCGAGCGGTATCGCACCGAGCAGGACGATCGACAAGTTGACGATCACGATGATGCCGAACGCCTTGTCGGTGAGATGGAAGGCGTGCTTGATGTTCGGCGCCAACGTGTTGAACGCCTGGGTGTCCCACTCGTCGAAGAAGAAGACGGCGAACAGGATCCCGAGCGGCAGGAACGGCAACCCGCCCGTCGAGTCGTGCATCCACTGACGGAAGCGCGCCGTCACGACGACGCCTCCACCCGGTCGCGGCGACTGAAGTGCGGATGCAGCAGCGCCTGGTCGAGCACCACCGTCTCGCCGCACTCCGGACACGTGAGGGTCTCGAGGTCGTCGAGCTCGCGATCCTCCGCCGCCTCTGTCACCACGTGCTCGGTCGACGCCGTCTCGACGACCAGCGTGTCGGCGACCAGGCTCGGAACGAGTATCCCGTGGCGATCCGCGATCTTGCGTAACGCCATGTCGCGGAGACGGAACACGCCCTCCGCCAGTCCGCCGGGCAGGAAATTCAGGACGAGCAGCAGCCCGAGACCGCTGGTGAGGAAGTCGATGAACTGCACGTTGCGCAGCCCCGGCAACAGCGGCAAACCGATCACGTAGACCGCGCCGAGCAGCGCGCCGCTGATCGAGCCCACCCCGCCAAGTACCGCCATGACGAAGATCTGGATCGACTGCTCCGGTGAGATGCCGCCCGGCGTGAAGACCGTGTCCTTGTACGCGATGAGCGCGCCGGCCATCCCGGCGAGGAAGCCGGACAGCGCGAACGCCGCCAGCCGCGTCGACGCCGGGTTCACGCCGTAGGCGCGCATCAGTCGGTTGTTGTCACGCACGCCGATGAAGATGCGGCCCGACCGATTACGACGCAGGCTGCGTGCCATCGCGATGGCGAGCAGAAGGAAGGCCAGCGACACGAAATAGAACTTGGCGGCCGACGTGACCGTGAACCACCAGATCTTGCTGTCGGTACCGAGGTCGATCCGGCCCCAGAGCACGGGCGCCTCGACGAAGTGGTTCTCCTTGGGGAGCATCCAGCCGAACCATTCGCGCCGCAAGATGAAGTTCTGAGTCGCGAACGCGAAGGCCAGCGTCGTCACCGCGAGGAAGAGACCCTGTATCCGCAAGGCGGGAAGGCCCACGACCACCGCGACCAGCGCACCGACAAGCGCACCAACGAACACGGCGGCGAAGAAGTCCCAGTTGTGGTTGGCGGCCAAGCCGCCGGCCACGCCCGACCCGATGCCGGCGATGGCGAACTGGCCGAGCGAGATCTGACCCGCCCAACCGGTGAGGATCACCAGCGAGATGCCGATGATGGCGTAGATCACCATCAATGTGGCCGAGCCGGTTTTGAAGCCGAAGATCCATGGCGCGGCAACCGTGACTCCCAGCACGACCGCGCCGATGACCAGCCGACCCCAGAGGACCTCGGGGAGCTGCCGCAGCTCGGTCGGGATCCCACGGAACTCGCGCACCGACTGCCACGACGACGTCTCGCCTTCCAGCGCCCGGGACAGCCGGTTCCGCTGCAGCAGCAACGCGGCGACGATGACCACGAACATGATGGCGCTGGCTAGCTCGGCCCGACGCGTCGCGAAGACCGCCGCTGACTCGATCACACCGATCAGCAAGCCGGCGAAGAACGCGGTCGGGAGACTCTCCATCCGAGCGATGACGGCGGTGGCCAACCCGAAGAGAAGCACGCCCGGTCCGACGAAGCCTTGGAGCGGCAGTCCCACGAGCGGTACTCGCAGGAACACGCCGATGGCCGACAGCACCGTGGCCAGGATCCAGACGATCGTCGACACGCGCCGAACGGGAATGCCGAGCAGCGACGCCCGCTCGCTGTTCTCGGCCGACGCTCGCACGGCGATGCCGATATCGGTGTATTTGAAGAACGCACCCAGCGCCACAACGAGGAGCGCCACGACGACGATTGCGAAGATGTGGTCGCCCGTGAACGTCGCCGGACCGAGGCGGAAGTGCAGTCGCTGGAACGGCGTGGGGAACGAGAGGCTGAGGACGTCCTTGAGCGTGCCGCCGACCCATTTCTTGGTGAAGAACTCGAGGATGAGCAGGACGAAGCCGACGCCGATCGTGACGACCGTGAGGATGAGACGTGGCGCTTGGGCAAAGCGGCGCACGAGGCCAACCTCGACCACGCCACCGAGGAGCACCGCGCCGATCAACATCACCGGCACGGCGACGATGTACGGCACGCCCCGCTTGGCGATGAGCATGAGCGCGAGGATCGCGGGCACCGACCCGAGCTGCGCCTGCGCGAAGTTGATGATGCGATTGGCGCGGTACACGAGGATGATCCCCATGGCGATGAGGCCGTACAGCGCACCGATCACCGCCCCGGTCAGCAAGGTCCCGCGAGGGATGGACTCGGGATAGCGGCCGACCTCGAGCCAGCTGATGTCCACGCCGGGAACGTCGATGCGCCCGAACACGGCCTGGAGTGCGACCTCGACCAACAGGACGTAGGCAACGACGAACTTGATGATCGGGCCGGCCACCCGGTGGCGCCAGGCCCGTTGCAGTTGCGTCACGACGGCTAGTTCGGCTCGACCGGGATCTGGTTCAGCCCCGGGCCCCACTGGCCGAGCTTGTAGCGCTGGCCGCCATTGACCCCGACGTACGCGCCGGAGCTGTTGTCCACCGGCGAGATGGCAGTCGAGCTCCAGTACACCTCGCGCACGTCCGACAGCCACGTGTAGTCATTGGCGCCGAGCATCCAGAAACCGACGTCAGGCTTGTGGGCCACGATCCAGCCGCCGTCGGAGGGCATCGTCAACATGCCCTTCTCGAGCGTGAGTGGATCGAGCTTCGGTCCCGCCATCTGGATCGCGGTGCCGAGCATCTGCACGTAGGACCAGTTGATGCCGCACCCGTTCTTTTCGCACGGGTGGCCACTCTTCCCCATGTCTTGCCAGACGCGCGCCGAGTCAGCCTGGTCGAGCGGCACCTGCTGCGGGATCGTGCTGATGCCAAAGGCGTGCTTCATCTGCCCTTGGTCGTAGAGGCGGCCGACCAAATCGGCGTCGAGGAACTGCGTGCCGGTGAGCAGGAACTCAGGAAAGAAGGTGTTGGACGTCATGCCCTTGGTGAGGAAGGCCGGGGCGATCGGGTCGCACATGCACGCGACCGTCGTGACCTTGTCGGCGATCAGCTTCTGTACCGTCGCCTGCGTCTGCTGCGGCGCGGTGTTGATATTCGACTCATAGGTGTACGGCGTACCAGTGACGTTGCCGCCGCAAGCCCGCACGGCCGCGATCACACGATTGGCCGCCAGCGTGTTGGCCTCGATGCCCGGTGTGATGATGCCGAGCTTGCGAGGCACGTTGCCGCGTCCGCCGATCGTCGCGTGGATGACCGCGCCGGAGTGATCGGCGTTCCCCTTTGCCATCTTCTTGCAGTAGTACTCGGCCAGGTGCTTGCCGACCTCGGTCCCGTTCATCCAAGGGTCGTAGCGATACGGCCGCCGGTTGTTGAACAAGGAATCGTCGAACTGCCATCCGCCGAAGCTCACGACCTTGGAATTGCTCCAGATGTCGAAGACGCTGCCGTAGAGCGGCGTGCCCCAGATGATGAGGAACGGGTGGTACTTCTCGATGACGGCCTTGGCTTCGGCGTTGCACGTCTGGTAGTCGGGCGGCGTGGTTGGGCAGTTGCCGATGTAGAAGTTGCGGTCGAACGTGCGCCCGTACAACTCGTAGTGCTTCTCGACGAAGTCGAGGGCCAGGTTGTCGTACGCGACCGACTCGTCGTAGGGCACTGCCAGTCCCTGTGTCCCCAGGATGGCGTCGACCTGCTCGTTGGGCACCGACGAGAAAAAGACGATCTTGATCTTCTTGTCGGTGACGCCTTGGTACGTCGCCCCGGCGTTCTTGCCGCCCGACTTCGGGACGCACGGTGGGTTGGCGTTCGAAAGGATCGCGAATTGCTTGTTGCCCTTGCAGTGCGCGGTGCTGGCCGCGGCGGTGACCGTCGACTTGGTCGAGCCGGCCGCGTTGTTGACGGCCCCGGCCGCGCCGCCGTCCGCTCCGGTCGCCGCGTCGGTGGCGCCGGTTGCACCGTCGGTCGCTGCCGCTGCGTCACCGGACGCGGCGGCCTGGCCGTTGGACAGCCCAGCGGTGGCCGCAACCTGGTCCGTCTTCCCGGCGTTCGACGGCAGCAGCGCGACCAGCAGCGCTTGCGCGGCGATCAAGGCCAGAAACGGTAGGTACAGCCGTAACGTCGACTTGCGCATCGTTACCCCCAGCGGGCTGATGAACGTCAGCGAGTATTAGTTGCGGCAGCGTACGCCTTTCGACGGCCGCTGTGTCGTCGGTCACACGGACGCACCTGCGGGAGGTGCGCGCCTACGGGCCGGCGAGACCCTCCACGAAGGCGAACAACGCGTCTCGGTCCACGGCTACTGAACTGGTGAGGACCTCAACAACCACCGCCCGTTTGTCGTCGCCCGGGATCGGCGTCGTCCACCACAGGGTGAATCCGTTGACGCCCGTCGGCGGGTCGGTGGTGTGCTCAAGCACGGCTCGACGGTTGCGGACGGTGACGTACTCACGGGTGTGGCCGTCGTCCTTCAAGTTCCGATCCGGCAGCAGATTCTTGTCGGCGCCCTTGCGCCCGACTCGCATCTGAAGCGCGATGCCGCCGTGCTCGAAGAACGCGTCGCCGGTCGTCAGTTCGTACGGCGAGTATCCCGGTCGCGAGTAGAAGGCGATAAGCAGCGAGTCCGGTGCGTTGGGGTCGGCCGTCAAGCCGGCCTTCGACCCGGATGACACGGCCATGGTTTCGTCGTATCCAATTCCGACTGGATCCCGATGGCGGTAAGCAAGAGACGCTCGGCCCCACCACGTGACCGCGGTCTTCCAATCAGTACATGTGACGGTCGGAAATCCGCATACGCCGGTGCGCTTCGATGTATCCAGTCCGCGGCTGCGCGTTTCGTTGACGACCGCGCTGCCAGCGCCGGTCGTTGCGGCAACGCGAGCAGTTGACGACTCATCGGTGGCGCCCACTGCGGTCGAAGACGAGGTCGACTGAGCCGCTCTACCCTGCATGCGAGATCCGTTCGCGCAGGCACACAGACCCGACGCGGCGGCCGTCAGCACAATGGCGACCGGCATCCAACGACGTGGGAGCAAATGCACTACTCCACGGGCGTCGTCAGAAGTTGAAGCACTTGAATCCCGACTTCGACGGCGTCTCGCGGTACGGCGACGTCGCCACGCCGTGGTTGGTGAGCGTCCAACACGTTCGGGTGCCGTACCCACGCGCGGTCGATGTCGTCATGAGGCACAGGAACGCGTTCGCGCACGCATTTTGGCCGAAGCCGCCGTCTGCGTAGGACATCGGAATATCGCCCTGCGAGGTCTGGATGTCGCCTCCCGCCGGCTCGCCTTCGAGGACGCCGGCGATCGCGAGGGCCTGGTTGTAGTGGTCGCACACGATGTAGCCGTAACCGGTCACGTCTTGGACGAGAAACCCGCCGCCGCCCGACAACGAGGCTTCGGGTACGTAACAGTGAGTCGCCGCGGTGCTGACGTTGTTCGGCAGCTTGGGGACCTGTGGCGCCGCGAACGTTGGCGCCGCACAGATCGATACGAGAAGTCCGGCACTTACCAACGCGACAGCGAACCCGCTACGCGAAACGCGCATGTCTGCCTCCCCAGCAGTCGTGTTGCTTGCAGGGTACCGATCGCAAGTCGCGCGTCAGTCCCGAAATTTCGTCGCAGTTGAACGCGCCCGAGACGCGCATGTGGGTGGAGCTACAGCTGCATGGCCTTTACCTCGAGGAACTCCTCCAGGCCGAACTTGCCGTATTCACGGCCGTTGCCCGACTGCTTGTAGCCGCCGAACGGCGCCACCGGGTTGAACGAGCCGCCGTTGACCTCGACCTGGCCTGTGCGGAGCTGACGGGCCACCGCCTTGGCCTTCTCGGGGTCGCCGGACCACACGCCACCGGCCAAGCCGTAGATCGTGTCGTTGGCGATCCGGATGGCCTCTTCCTCGGTGTCGTAGGGGATGATCGACAGGACGGGTCCGAAGATCTCTTCCTGCTCGATCGTCATCCCAGGCGTGACCTCGGAGAACACGGTCGGCCGGACGAAGTAGCCCTTGTCGAGACCTTCGGGCGCTTCGGGACCGCCGGCGATCAGCTTGGCGCCTTCCTCGACGCCCTTGTTGATGTAGTTGCGCACCCGCTCGCGCTGGGCGGCGCTCACGAGCGGCCCGATGCGGGACGCGGCGTCGAACGGATCGCCCGGCGTGTACTGCTCGGCCGTACGCGCCGCGATCTCCTCGACCTCGGCCAGCCGTGAACGCGGCACCAACATGCGCGTCAGCGCCGAGCAGGTCTGGCCCGAGTTCAGGTAGCACTTGCCGACGCCGTCGGACACGGCCTGCTCGAAGTCGGCATCTTCGAGGATGACGTTGGCCGACTTGCCGCCCAACTCGAGGGCGACCTTCTTGACGGTCTGCGCAGCCAGCTCGGTGACGCGCTTACCCGCGCGAGTGGAGCCAGTGAAGCTGACCATGTCGACGTCGGGGTGGCCGGCGATCGCCTCACCGACAACGGGGCCGATGCCGGTGACCAGGTTGAACACACCCGCCGGCAGCCCGACGTCGTGGATGACCTCGGCCAGGATGAACGCGTTGAGCGGCGCCACCTCCGAAGGCTTGAGCACGATGGTGCATCCGGCGGCCAGCGCCGGCGCGACCTTGGCTGCGATCTGGTGGAGCGGGTAGTTCCACGGCGTGATGGCGCCGACAACACCCACCGGCTCGCGCACGATCAGGCTGTTGCCGATCTGCTCCTCGAACACGAACTTGTCGACGGTGTCGGCCATCGAGCTGAACGTCATCATCGGGAGGCCCGCCTGGATCATGTTCGACAGGTTGATAGGCATGCCCACCTCCTGCGAGATGACCGTGGCGATCTCCTGCATCCGCGCACCGAGACCTTCGGTGATCCGCTGGAGGTACTTGCCCCGCTCCTCCTTCGACGTGGCCGCCCACGCCGGGAACGCGGCTTTGGCCGCGGCGACGGCCTTGTTGACGTCCTCGGGTGTCGCTTCCGGAATGCGGCCCATCACCTCTTCGGTGGTGGAGTTGACGACTTCGATGTGGTCGGTGCCGGTGGACGAGACCCACGCACCATCGATGTAGAGCTTGTCGCGTACCTGCACATCACCCATTGACGTGGGCCTCCTGAGGGATTGACGGTTCCAACAACTGTACGACCGGAGCGAGGCGGTCTGCGAAGCGGCGCAGGGCGACGAGCAAGGCGCGGCCGGTGATCACGATCAGCACGGCGTTGGCCAGCGCGCCGGCGGCATCCCACGCGAGCGACGAGGCGACGTAGAACGAGTAATACCGGTGGAATGTCGTGGTGAGCGCCAGACCCGGCTCCCACGACAGCGGTCCGCTCCCGATCGCGAAGGGCCAGAACCACAAGTTCATGACCGCGCCGAAGGCGAACCCGGCCACCCACCCATAGAGGGCGAGAGCCCCGACCTCCACGCGCCACGGCCACCGGCCGCTGAGCCGTCCGAGCCATCCGGCCCCGCCGCCCATCCACCCGAGGGTCAGCATCTGGAATGGCAGCCACGGACCGACACCGCCGGTGATCACCGCCGATGTCGCCATGGCGCACAGCCCGAGCAGCATCCCGAATCGAGGCCCGAAGGCCGCGCCGGCCAGAACGACGAGGAAGAAGATGCCGCTGCCGCCGCCGGGCAGGTCGAGCAGCCGCAGCAGGCCGCCCATGGCCGACAGCACACCGAGCAAGGCGACGGTCGCACCGTTGATCGCTCCACGGCGCAGTTCAAGAACGATGGCGGCGACGACCATCGCCCCGATCAGCGCGGCGAGCAGTGGGGCGTCAGTGCCGTGGGCCCGTTCGGGCAACGCGCGCGCCGGAAGCCAGAACGGGTACAGGAATGCGCCGGCGCCCACCACCACCATGGCGACGTAGATCGCCCGTTCACGCACGGCCGATCGCCTCCGCGACTTCCTCAACGGTGAGGAACGGTGGCAGCACGCGTAACACCTGCGGCGCGAACAACGACCCGGCCAACACGTCGCGCGCCGGGCCGTCGGCCACCACCTCGCCGTCACCGAGCACGACGACGCGCGTGGCGACCCGCGCCGCCAGCTCGACGTCGTGGGTTGCCAACATGACCGATCGGCCGGCACCGGCCATGCCCCGAATCAATACCTCCAACGCGGCTTTCGAGGGCGCGTCCATTCCCCGGGTCGGCTCGTCGAGCAGCAGCACGTCGGGTTCACCGACGCCGACGGCGGCGATCGCCACGCGCTGACGCTCGCCGGCTGACAGGTCGCGCGGGTGACGGCTCGCCATGCCGGTCAGACCCACCATCGCCAGCCACCGATCAGCCGCCTCGGCCGCCGGTTGGCCGAGCAAGCGGCATGTCGTCTCCACGTCGTCGCGCACCGTCGGGCCGAGGAGCAACGTGTTCGGATCCTGCGGCACATAGGCGGCGCGTCGACCCTCCGCGATCGTGACGACGCCTGCCGCGAGTGAGACCAAGCCGGCCACGGCGCGGAGCAACGTCGTCTTGCCGGCACCGTTGCGGCCGAACACGGCGATGACCTCGCCCTCGGCCACCGAGACGTCGACGGCGCGCAGGGCGCGATGACGCCCGAGCTCGACACTGGCGCCGCGCACGGCCACCAGCGGCGCACCCGGCGCGGGGGACGTGGCCGGCGGCGGCCGCTCCAGGCCGGTCGGTGCGCCGAACCGCTGCGCCTCGCGAACGGTGAGGGGCGCTGGATGCCACCCGAGCAACCGGCCCAGTCGCGTGACGCTCGGCGCGCCCTCATAGCCGGCGATGGCCTCGGCGGTCGGGACGGGCGCGCTCACGGCACCCGCGTCGACCACGACGGCGCGATCGGCAAGCGGCGCCGCCCGTTCGAGCCGGTGCTCGGCCAGCAACACCGTCGTGCCGAGGTCGGCGTTGAGGCGGCCGATGGCCGCAAGCACGTCGTCGGCACCCTGGGGATCGAGCTGCGACGTGGGCTCGTCGAGCACCAGCACGCTCGGACCGGCGGCCAACGCGCCGGCGATGGCGGCCCGTTGGCGTTCCCCGCCGGACAGGCTCGCCGGCGAACGGTCGCGAAGGTGGGCGATGCCGAGGGCGTCGAGGACCTCCTCTACGCGGCGGCGCATCGCCGGCGGCGACATGCCGAGGTTCTCGAGCGCGAAGGCCACGTCGGCTTCGACCTGATCGACGACGAACTGCGCCTCAGGGTCCTGATGCACGAACCCGACGACGTCGGCCATCTTGCGCGGCGGGTACGACCGTGTCGACCGGCCACCAACCACGACGTCACCCCCGAAGCTGCCGCCGGTCGAGTGCGGGACCAGGCCGTTGACGCACCGCAAAACGGTGCTCTTGCCCGACCCCGACCGGCCCATGAAGAGCAGCACCTCGCCGGCGTGCACGTCGAGCCGAACACCGTCGAGGAGACGTTCCTCCCTGGGGTACGCGAACTGCACGTCGCGATACGAGACTGCCTCAGTCATCGCGAACGACCACCGGCACCGCCAACAGGGCAACTGCGAGAACGGCCAACCACGACACCGACGGGAGGTGCAGCGGCGACGTCGACCACGTCAGCGTGCGATCGCCAAGGAACGCCCGCACCCCAAGCAGCATCGGCGCGCCGAGGGCGACGAGGGCGACCGTGCGGTCGCGGCGGGTGATCGGCCGCGGCCGATATCGCGGACGACCGGACGCCTGCGACGCAACGAACACGGCAACGAGCAACGCAGCGGCACCAACGATCGCCATCACCGCGGCCACGGCGGTCGCTCGCGCCACTAGCGCGACGAACGCCGCGGCCAAGGCGAGCAGCGCAACCAGCGCGCCGGTGGCAGCGGCCCGGTCGCCCGCGGTCGCCTCGGCGCGAGCGAAGCCACGCGAGTCCATCGACTCGGCCAACGCGATCGCCTGCTCGGCGCCGCTTTCGATGAGCGGAACCGCACGGCGGACAAGACGGCCGCGGCGCGGCGCCCGTCGACCCCCGAGCCGAGCTCTGTCCGCCTCGTTCACTCGTTGCACCGCGGCGATGGTCGACGGGACGAAGGCCACGGCGACGGTGACGATCAGCCCCACCTCGTAGAACGCGCGGGGGACAACCTGCACCAACTCGTGATGTGACACGACGGCATTGAACGCGCCGAAGGCGGCCATGAGGCCGACGATGGCGAATGACTCACTGGCCGCTTGCAGCACGACGGGCAGCGACACGGCGCCACCGACGGAGAACCCGCCGAGGAGTCGCGGCAGGGTTGCCGCCGGCAGCGTGAAGAGGACGGGGTCGCCACCGTGGGTCGTCGCCGCGGTGAGGACGACGCGCAGCACGCCGAACGCAACCCCGACGCCGATGAGGATGGGAAAGGCGCGCGCCCACGCCGAGTCGAGGCGATGAGCCGACACGACCAACCCGACGACCGCGATCACAAGCGCGACGTACACGGGGTTGGGCGCCAGCTCGACGCTGACAGCCGCCGCGACCGCCCACACCGCCCACGCGGCCGCGTGGAGCCGGCCCGTCGTCACCGCGTGGTCAGGTGCGCGCCCGACGGCGAAGCACGACACCCACCGCCCCCGCGCCGAACAGCGTCGCGACAAAGGGCAGCAGCCCGATGAGCGAGCGCCCGCTGTCGCCGCGGTTGGCTGGAGCGGCCAGCGTTACGTCGGGTTGCGTGGTCGTCGTCTCCTCCACCGCGGGCTTCGTGGTTCGCGTCGTGCGACTGCGCGGCACGGTTGCACCGCGTATCGGTTGACCAAGTGTCGTCGACGTGGCGACCGCGCCCTGCGTCGTGGTCGTCGCTGGCTTGGGCGGCGACGGCCGCAGCGGAAGGGCGCGGCCCGCCAGCCCCGGCAGGGCGCGCGCCGTCGTCAGGTCGTCGGGTGCCGTCGTCGATGCGTCGGGGCGGAAGCCGCCAGTGGTCGTGTCCTGCAGGGCGAGGAGGGCGAGGACCGGGTCGGCGTTCGGCGACTTTCGCCACGGCAGCGACTCGGGTGACTCGCCCATCACAGCGATCGCGCTCAGGCCGGTGGCCGTGGGTACCGCCTCGGTGGCCTGCCCGGCGCCCGGTCCGAACCCGCCGTCCGCGTTCTGGGCGGTGGCCAGATACCCGCGCGCTTTTCCGTACACCGGGTCCGACGGACCGACGCCGGCCGCGGTCAGCGCCTCGAGGACGAGCGACGTCGAGGTGACGTCGGACCCGAGGAGGCACGCAGCTCGGGGGAAACCGCCATCGCTGCATTGACGATCCTGAAGGGAGCCGATGGCATGCCCGGGAATCGGGTCCTTGGCCGCGGCCAGGGCGAGGATCGACAGCGAGTTCGGATCCGTCGAAGGGTCGTAGTTGCCGTTGGTCGGGTTGTAATACGTCCGCAGCCGGCCGACGTAGTCGACCTTGCCGAAGTCCCGCGGGTTCTTGCCGGCGGCCACCACGGCCAGGATGACTCGGGCGGTCTGCGACGCCCGGGTCGCGTCGGCCGGTCCGTGCTCGGCGATGTAGTTGAGCGCCTTGGTGAGCGGCGCGTCGGTGATCGATGCGCTCACGAGACCCAACGCGCCCTCGGCAACCTGCTCGACCGGTTGCGACATCCACCCGCCGTCGGCGGTCTGGCGCGCCACGAGGTACTTGCCTGCTCGGGCGATCGCATCGTCGGGAGGCGCAGCATGTGCGACTGCGATCCCCAGAAGCGCAGTTGACGCCGCGAGCAGAGCCGCCATCCAGCGTCTCGCGCCCACGAGGAAAGGATGCCATAGGAATTTTGTGCGACTAACGAATAGTTCGGTAACCTAAGTAATTATGGCAGGCGGCGGGGCGCGCAGTGTCGACGGGGCTCGGGCGGTTGCTCGCTTGAGCAAGCGGCTCGAGGGCGCGCTGGGCGATGTCGACCTTTCGCTCCCGCAGTACCGCTTGCTCGTGTTCCTCTCGCGGCGGGCCGAGGTGGCGTCGGGCCTGGCCGGTGGCCTCGCCGTGAGCCCGCCGACGGTCACCACGTTGGTCGACGGACTCGTCGCCCGCGCCCTCGTGGAACGAACGCCCGACGCTGACGATCGCCGGCGGGTGCGCCACGAGCTGACGCCCGCGGGGCGGCGCCTTCTCGCCGACGCTGACGCCGCCCTCGACGAGCGGCTCCGGTCGCTGGCCGCCAACTTGCCGGCCGCCCAGGCCCGCCGGGCCCTCGACGCACTCGAGTTCTGGCACGCCGCCCTCGATGCTGAGTTCGAACGGGTCACCTCGCGCTCGTGATCGATACACCTACCCGTACGACGTTCGCACCGGCGCCGCCCGCGGCCCGATACCCGCCGCCGCCGGCCGCCGTCGATGCCGACGCGACCAAGTCGTGGACGCGGCGAATGCGCCCGATCCTGCGCGCCCACGCGGGCATCATCGCCACTGGCCTCACCTGCGCGTTAGGGATGCAACTCCTCCAGCTGGCTATCCCGCGCGTCATCGGTCAGGCGCTCGACAAGAGCCTGCTGCGCTCGTATGCCCAGCAGCGAGCCCGCGACGGCGCCCGCGTCCCCAGTTCTCTACTGGCCCACGCGCCGGTGCCGATCAGCCAGTTCGTCACGATCCTCGCCGTGCTTGCGATCGCCCGCTTGGCGCTGGGCTACGTCTACCGGCTCAACCTTCAGAAGACCTCGATGGCGATCGAGTTCGACCTGCGCAACACGATCTACGAAAAGCTGACGTGGCTGCCGTTCAGCTACTTCGACAAGGTCCAGAGCGGGCAGCTCATCTCGCGGGCCAACTCCGACATCCGCTCGGTGCAGATGTATCTCGCGTTCGCGCCGATCCTCGTGGTCAACTTCCTCGGGTTCGCCGCCGCCCTCGTGTTCATGGCGACGATCAGCCTCCCGCTGGCGATCGTTTCGGTGATCACCATGCCGCTCGTCTACTTCAGCGGGAAGCGAATGCGCTCGTTCATGTTCCCCGCGAGCTGGATCGTCCAGTCGCGCCTGGCCGACGTGGCAACCATCGTCGAGGAGAACGTCACCGGCACGCGCGTCGTGAAGTCGTTCGCGGGTGAGGCCCAGCAAGTCGGTGAGCTCCAGCGCGCCGCCCAGCGACTGCGGTGGGCCAACAACGTGATGATCGACGTCCGCGCCCGCTTCGGGCCGGTGATCCAGAACCTCCCCCGCGTCGGCGCCGCGCTGGTGATCCTCTACGGCGGCTGGCTCGGCGTGCACGGCCACATCACCGTCGGCGATCTCTTCACGTTCACGTCGTACATCGCCTTGTTGCAAGCGCCGTTCATGATCCTGGGGTTCATGCTGATGCTCGCTCAGCGCGCCGAGGCGTCGGCCGGCCGCATCTTCGAAATCCTCGACTTTGCACCCGAGCTTCGTGAGCGGCCGGGCGCGGTGGATCTGGTTGCGCCCGACGGCAACGTGCTGTTCGACGAGGTGACGTTCGCGTACAACGCCGACGGGCCCAACGTGCTCGACGGCTTCCGAATGCACCTCGGCGCCGGCGAGACCGTCGCGTTGGTCGGCCGCACCGGCTGCGGCAAGTCGACCGTGGCCCGGCTGATCCCTCGCTTCTACGACGTGGCCGCCGGCGCGGTCCGCATCGACAGCCATGACGTGCGGGACCTCACACTCGAGAGCCTCCGCGCTGCGGTCGGCCTCGTCCTCGACGAGCCGTTCCTGTTCTCCGAATCGGTCGCCGCCAACATCGCCTACGGGCGCCCCGACGCCAGCACGGCCGAGATCGAAGCGGCGGCCAAGACGGCCGGCGCGCACGAGTTCATCGTGCAGATGGTCGAGGGCTACGACACCGTCATCGGCGAACGGGGCTACACCCTTTCCGGCGGCCAGCGGCAACGCATCGCCATCGCCCGCACGCTGCTACTCAACCCACGCGTCCTGATCCTCGACGACGCCACCAGTTCGATCGACGTGCAGGTCGAACTCGAGATCCACGACGCGCTGCGCGCCCTCATGCACGGCCGGACGACGCTGATCATCGCCCACCGGCTGTCGACGATCTCGCTTGCCGATCGCGTACTGCTGATGGAGAACGGGCGCATCACCGCCGACGGCGCCCATAACGAACTCATGCGCACCGTGCCCGCCTACGCCGAGGTCTTGGCGCGGGCGGAGCACGAGCCGGCTGCCGCTGGCGAGCCCGCGTAATGGCGTGGGGTGGCGGTATGGCCGGCGGGTGGGGCGGCGGCGGGCAGGGGCCGCCGGGCGCGCCGCAGGGTGGCTTGCCCTTCGGCGGCATCCCGTCGGAGATGGTGCCGCGTGTCGAGCGGCTGCTGGCGTCGGAACCCGAGCACCCCGAAGAGTCGGTCGTCTTCAGCCATGTCACGCCCGAGACCCAGCCCTTCACTCTGTGGCGGTTGTTGAAGCCGCGGTGGCCGGTGTTGCTCGTCGGCATCCTCCTGGTGACCGTCGAGAGCGTCACGTTGCAGGGCGGGCCGCTGTTCACCCGGTGGGCGATCGACAAAGGCGTCATCGCCCGCAACACGGGGTGGGTCGTCGCCATGGGGCTGCTGTACCTGGCCGCCACGCTGGTCAACACCGTCGTCTCGCGGTACCGCACGTCCCTTACCGGCCACCTCGGCCAGGCCTTGATGAAGGACCTGCGTGTCCGGGTGTTCTCGCACATCCAGCGACTGTCGCTCGACTTCTTCACCGGCGAGAAGGCGGGCCGGATCATGACCCGCATGACGAGCGACATCGAGGCGCTCTCCGATCTGTTGCAGGACGGCATCATCAACCTCGCCGTGCAGCTGACGACGCTGTTGTTCCTGATCGGCGTGCTGTTTTGGATGAACGTCCGCCTCGCGCTGCTGATCACCGTCGTGATCGTTCCGATCATGACGGTCATGACGTTGTGGTTCCGCAACGCGTCGGAGCGGACATACGGCAACGTGCGCGACCGCATCGCCGACCTGCTCGCCGATCTGCAGGAGAACCTGTCGGGCATTCGCATCATCACCGCGTTCAACCGCCAGCGGTTCAACCTCGTGAAGCATCGCAACCTGATCGGCGCGCACTACGACGCCAACGTCGACACGGCGCGCGTCGCCGCGATCTACGGGCCCGGCACCGACTTCGTCGGCGCGGTCGGGCAGGCCGCGGTCGTGCTGGTCGGCGGGTGGATGCTGTTCGACGGCCAGGTGAGCCCGGGCGAGCTGATCGCCTTCGTGTTGTTCATCACCCAGTTCTTCGCCCCGATCCAACAGCTCGTGCAGCTGTACAACACGTACCAGTCCGGGCAGGCGGCCATCGCCAAGCTGGCCGATCTGTTGTCCACCCGCCCGAGCGTCGAGGAAAAGGCCGACGCGTACGCGCTGCCGCCGATCGACGGCGAGATCCGGCTGGAGAACGTGACGTTCGGGTACGACCCGGACCGGCCGGTGTTGCGCGACGTCGACCTCACGATCGCGCCGGGTGAGACGTTCGCGCTCGTCGGCCAGACCGGCGCCGGCAAGTCGACGATCGCCAAGCTGGTCACGCGCTTTTACGACCCGACGGCGGGCCGCGTGTTCGTCGACGGCCACGACCTGCGGGACGTCACGCTCACCTCGCTGCGACGCCAGCTCGGCGTCGTCCCGCAGGAGCCGTTCCTCTTCGGCGGTTCGATCCGCGACAACATCGGCTATGCCCGGCCCGACGCGAGCGACGAGGAGATCGACGCCGCCTGTCGCAAGGTCGGCCTCGGCGAGTTGATCGACCGGCTGCCCGACGGCATCCACACGCCGGTGTTCGAGCGCGGGTCATCACTGTCGTCGGGCGAACGCCAGCTGCTCGCGCTGGCCCGCGCCTTCATGGCCGAGCCACGCGTGCTGGTCCTCGACGAAGCGACGTCGAGCCTCGACCTGCGATCCGAGGCGATCATCGAGCGCGCCCTCGACGTCGTGCTCGAAGGCCGCACCGCGATCCTCATCGCCCATCGCCTGTCGACCGCCATGCGCGCCGATCGGATCGCGGTCGTCGACGACGGCGGCATCGTCGAGCTCGGCAGCCACGCCGAACTCCTCGCCCAGCATGGCCGCTACGCGGCCATGTTCGCGACCTGGCTCAGCCATATGAACGAGCCCGCCGCGTCGTAAACCTCCTCGTGGCTTAGAGGCGGGCGGCGAGGCGGTCGCCGGCTTTGTCGATCTCGGCGCCGAGGATCTTGTCGAGGCCGGGGAGGAACAGCGCGCCGCCGTAATGGAGGCGCATCGTGAGGGTGGACTCCCCCGCGATCGTCGCGTCGAGGACCCAGGACGAGTGCTCCTCGTCGTCTAACTCGGCGCGCTCGAACCTCGCGTGCGTCGGCCCGTCGTCCACCACGCGCACCATGCGCACCCGCTTGGCCGCCTTCACCGGGCCGATGCGAGCGCCCAGCTCGACGTACCACGCGCCGTCGCCGTCGGCCTCCGCCTCGAGGACGATTCCCAACCACTCCGGGTACGTCGCCAGGTCGGCGACCTCGGCGTACACGCGCTCAGGTGGCGCAGCCAGATCGACAGAAGCCTCAAGATCCACGGCCGCATCGTGTCAGAATCACGGCGATGGACCTCGAGCCCCGCACCGACGGCGACATCGAGCCGCTGCGGCCGCGCGGTATGGAAGTCGCCGCGCAGCTCCACGCGGTGACCTACCTCGTGGTCAACGCCATGCTCGTCGCGATCTGGGCGGCGGTAGGTGGTGGCTACTTCTGGCCGATCTGGCCGATCATCACCTGGGCGCCGGCCCTCGTCATCCACGGCTGGATTACCTACGGGCGGGTGCACGGCCACTAGTAACCTCGCACCGTGCCGGGGGGTCTGCCGACTGGCGTCGTGACGTTCGTCTTCACTGATATCGAAGGCTCGACGCATCTCTTGCAGCGGTTGGGTGACGACTATCCCGCCCAGCAGGATGCGCACTTCCGCTTGATGCGCGAGGCGTTCGGCGAGCGCAATGGGTGCGAAGTTGGCACCCGCGGCGACGCCTTGTTCGTCGCCTTCGGGTCAGCGGCCGACGCCGTCGCCGCGGCCGTCGACGCACAGCTCCGCTTGAACGACCATCCGTGGCCGCCGCAGGGCGCGATCCGCGTGCGGATGGGAATGCACACCGGCGAAGCTGTCGTGCAGAGCGACGACTACGTCGGACTCGCCGTCCACCAAGCGGCGCGAATTTGCGCGGCGGGCCACGGCGGCCAGATCCTCGTGTCGGCCACCACATTGTCCGCCGCCGGCGATGTTCCCGCGCCGATCGAGGTCGTCGACATCGGGCTGCACCGGCTGAAGGACCTCCCCGACGCGGTCCGCCTTTACCGGATCGGTCACCCCGACCTGCCGTCGGCCGCGACTGGGCTCCGGCTCGACGCCGCGCCCGGAAACCTCCCGAAGCAGATAACCAGTTTCGTCGGCCGCAAGGGCGAGCAGGAAGAGGTGGCCGGTCGCTTGGCTGAGGGGGCGCGCCTCGTGACGCTCAGTGGCCCGGGCGGCTGCGGCAAGACGCGCCTGGCGATTCAGGTCGCGGCCGATGTCGTCGGTCGCTTCCCGCACGGCGCCTGGCTTGTCGACCTAGCGGCGATCCGCGAACCCGACCTGGTCACCCGCACCGTCGCCGCCACACTCGGCGTGAGCGACAGCTCGGGTCGGTCCCTCACCTCGACGTTGCTCGACCACCTCGCCGGTCGCCGGCTCCTCCTCATCCTCGACAACTGCGAGCACCTCGTCGCCGCCTGCGCCGAGTTGGCCGACCTCATCCTGCGCAACGCCGAGGCGGTCCAGATCGTCGCCACGAGCCAGGAGGCGCTCGGCCTCGTCGGCGAGACGATCGTGCGCGTTCCGTCGCTCCCGGACGGCGAAGCCATCGAACTGTTCGCCGACCGCGCTGCACTCCATCGCGCCGACTTCGCGGTCGACGAGGACAACGCCGACGTGGTCACCGCCATCTGCCGTCGCCTCGACGGCATTCCGCTCGCCATCGAGCTGGCGGCGGCGCGCATCCCAGTCCTCAGCCTCCAACAGATCGCCGACCGCCTCGACGATCAGTTCCGCCTCTTGACCGGCGGCAGCCGCAACGCGCTCCCCCGGCAGCAGACCCTCCGCGCGACCGTCGACTGGAGCTACGCGCTCCTGACCGACGAGGAGCGCGTGTTGCTCCGGCGGCTCGCGGTGTTCGCCGGCGGGTGGACGCTCGATGCGGCCACCGACGTCGCCGGCGACCGCGACGTCGACGTCCTCGACGCCCTCACCCGGCTCGTGGCTCGCTCCCTGGTCGTCGCCGAAGAGCAGGACGACGTGGCGCGCTACCGCCTGCTCGAGAGCATTCGCCAGTACGCGCAAGAACGGCTCGCCGAGGCGGGCGAGGTTGCCCTGGCGCGCGAGCGCCACCTCGAGTGGTTCCACGCGCTGGCGCTACGCGCCGAAACCGAGCTGACCGGTCCCGATCAAACCGCGTGGCTCGACCGGCTGGCGCGCGAGCACGACAACCTCCGCGCCGCCATGGAGTGGTGCTCGGCGCAACCAGCGCGGGCCGACGACCTGCTGTCGTTGACCGCCGCGTTGTGGCGGTTCTGGCTCGTGCGCGGCCATTGGAGCGAGGGCCGCGCCTGGTTGGACCGCGCGCTGCGTCCGACGGGCGACCGCCACACGCTGACCCGCGCCCGCGCCTTGGCCGCCGCCGGCCACCTGGCGACGGAGGAAGCCGACATCGAGGGCGCCGGGCCACTGCTCGACGAGAGCCTGGCGCTGTGGCGCGAGCTGGGCGACGTCGAAGGCATCGCCGAGGCGCTCAACCATCAGGGCAACCTGGCCCGAACGCGGTTCGAGTACGACAGCGCCCGCGCGCTGTTGGGCGAGGCCCTGTCGCTGCGCGAACAAGCCGGCCACGACCGAGGGATCGCGGTATCGCTGCGCAACCTTGGCCTGCTCGCCGCGCTCCAGCGCGACCACGAGACCGCGGCCTCCCTTTATGGACGCGCCCTCCCGCTCGCTCGTCAGCTCGGTGACAAGCGCGTCGTCGCCACCCTCACCCATGCGCTCTCGATGGTCGAGTTCGAGGACGGCGATCGCGGCGCCGCTCGCGCCCTGATCGAGGAGAGCCTCGGCCTGGCGCGCGAGCTGGGCGACAAGCAGGGTATCGCCGAGAGCCTCACGGTCCTCAGCGGCATCAACGCATGCGAAGGCGACCCCACCGCCGCGGCCTCAACCCTGGACGAAGCGCTTGCGCTTTGGCGGTCGCTCGGCGCGCGCCACGCGCTGGCGTGGACCTACACGATGCTCGGAGACATGGCGATTTCGGCCGGCGACGTGATCGCGGCCGGGTCCTATCTCACGGTCGCCGTCCGCGAGTGGCGGCGGCTTGACGACGCCGCCGCCCTCGCGCGAGTGCTCAATCTCGCCGGCTGGGCGGCGTCAATGGGCGGCGACTTCACGACCGCGTCGACGCACCTCGAGGAGGCGGTGCTGCGCGCCCGCGCCGGCAGCGACGCCGCGCAGCTTTCCTCGTCGCTCCACAGCCTCGGCGAGCTGCGCCGGCTCCAGCGCGCACCCAACGCCGCCACCGCGTTGCTCGACGAGAGCCTCGCCGTCGCGACCGACGCCGGGTGGCGGCACCTCATCTGGTGGCCCACCCTCAGCTTGGCCGCCCTCGCCCGTCAGGAACACAACGAAGCGACGGCAACTGAGTTGCTCGTCCGCGCCGCCGGGCTTTGCCCCAAGCTGGCGCGCCGAGCCCGCCAGGCCGACTGCCTCGACGAGCTCGCCCTCCTCCGGGGCGGCGAGCGTCGCTTCAGTGACGCAGCCAACGCGGTCGGCGCCGCCACCGCTGCACGGCAAACGGCGGGCGCGCCCCGATCCCCGGTGTACGAGGCCGACCACGCCGCCCTCATCGCCCTCCTCAACAACGAGCTGGGCGACGCGACCTTCGCCAGTCGCATGGCCGACGGGGCCGCCGCCGGCCCCGAGCTGGTGTTGGCCGCGGTCAATCCCTAAGTCGACGACGACTCGCTAATCGCCACCGGGCGCGGCTTCGAGGACGCCCTTGAGCGCTTGCGCCGCACCCATGAGTCCCGCGCTCTCGAACGGCACCACGATCTTTGCGTTTTCGCTGTCGGCGAACTTGGCCAGGGCATCGAGTTGCAGGATGGCAACGAGCGTCGGGTCCGGGTGCGCCTTCTTGATCGCGCCATACACGGTCTCGATCGCAAGGGCGCGACCCTCGGCCTCGAGGATCGCGGCAGCTCGGGCGCCTTCGGCTTCGAGCACGGCGGCCTTCTTGTTGCCCTCCGCAGTGCGCACGTAGGCCTGAGCGTCGCCGTCGGCCACGTTGATCGCTGATTGCTGGATGCCCTCGGACTCGAGGATCTTGGCCCGCTTCTCCTGGTCGGCCTGTTTCTGCAACGCGAGGGCCTGGAGGATCTGCGGCGGCGGCGCGATCTCCATGATCTCGATGCGACTGATGCGGATGCCCCACTTGTCGGTGACGACTTCCATCTGCTGCTGCACGTCGGTGTTGATCCGCTCCCGCTCGGACAACGACTCGTCGAGCGTCATGGTGCCGATCACCGACCGCAGCGCGGTCCGCGCCAACGCGTCGATGGCGATGTCGAAGTCGGCCACGCTGAAGAGGGCCTGCTTGGCGTCGACGATCTGCGTGAAGATCGTCGCGTTGACCGTCACGACCACGTTGTCCTTCGTGATCACGTCCTGGCGGTCGCCCGGACGCGGCGTCTCTCGCATGTCGACCTTCTGGAGCGAGTCAACGAACGGTGCGACGACGACAAGGCCCGGATCGTGCGTCTTGCGATACTCGCCCAAACGCTGGACGACGCCGACCTGGCCTTGCTGGACGATGTTGATCATCCGCTGCAGCGTGAACAGCAGCACGATGACCACCAGACCGAGGACGACAAGTCCTATGACCGCTCCGGTGCCCATTTAGTTCCCCTCTCTCAATCCCTCGACGGGCCACACGACGAGCGTGGTGCCCTCTACTGCAGTGACCAACACCGGCGTGTGGGCGGCGAGCAGGTCGCCGTTGCCACTGACCGCCAGCCAGCGTTCTCCGGCCAGCCGAACGTGGCCGACGTGGTGAGCGTCGCCGACCTGATCGAGCGTGACCACTTGCTGGCCAACCAGGCCGCCGTGCACGCCCGGACTCACGAGACCGCCGCGATGCGAATGAACGATGCGGCTTACGAACGGGCGTGCGCCGACGACGCCGACCGTCGAAAGGCCAATAGCCACGCCTGCCTGGAGGGCGATAGCGCCGGGCGCCACAACGGCGACGAGCGCGGCGGCGAGCGCGCCGATCGCCCCGAAGAGCGCATAGAACGCCCAGTGGTGCGCCTCGAAGAGAAGAAGCACCACCCCGAGAACCAGCCACGCAATAACCATCCCAACTGCAATAACACACCCGATGGGGTAGTTATTGCTGCACTTATGGATTTCGACATCCCCGCTGACATCCAAGCCACCCTCGACGGACTCGACGAATTCATCGAGCGGGAGATCAAGCCGCTCGAAGCCGAGAACGACAACATGCGGTTCTTCGACCACCGCCGCGAGTGGGCCCGCACCGACTTCGAGAACGGTGGCGTCCCCCGGAAGGACTGGGAGGAGTTGCTCCGCGAGATGCGCCGGCGCGCCGACGCCGCCGGGTGGTTACGGCTCGCGCTCCCCGAGGAGTACGGCGGCCGCAGCGCATCCAATCTCGAGATGGCGATCATCCGCGAACACCTCGCCACCAAGGGTCTCGGGCTGCACAACGACCTCCAGAACGAAAGCTCGATCGTCGGGAACTTCCCGACGGTGCTGATGATGCGCGACTACGGCACGCGCGAGCAGAAGGCCGAGTGGATGCCCGGATTCTTCGACGGCACCAAGCGGCTCGCGTTCGGCCTCACCGAGCCCAACCACGGGTCCGACGCCACCTATCTCGAGACCACCGCCGTGCGCGACGGCGACGAGTGGGTGATCAACGGGATGAAGCGCTTCAACTCCGGGCTGCACCACGCCAGCCACGACATCATCTTCGCCCGCACGTCGGGCGAGCCGGGCGAGCCGATCGGCATTAGCGCCTTCCTCGTACCGACCGACGCCGACGGGTTCTCGGTCGACTTCTTCTGGTGGACGTTCAACATGCCGACCGACCACGCCGAGGTCTCGATGAAGGACGTCCGCGTCGGTCCCGAAGCGGTTTTCGGCCGCATCGATCACGGCCTCGACCTCGCGCAGCTGTTCGTCCACGAGAACCGGATCCGGCAGGCGGCGTCGTCACTCGGCGCCGCGCAGTTCTGCATCGACGAGGCGGTCGCCTACGCCAATGGGCGGGTGACGTGGGGCAAGAAGCTGTCGGCCAACCAAGGAATCCAGTTCCCCCTCGTCGAGCTGCACACCCAAGCCGCCATGTTGCGCCAGCTCGTTCGCTACACCGCATGGCTGATGGACCAGAAGCACCACATGGAACTCACGCACTTGGTCGCCATGTGCAACTACCAGGCCAACCGACTCGTCTGTGACGCCGCCGACCGGGCCATGCAGACGTGCGGTGGTATCGGCTACAGCCGCCATATGCCGTTCGAACACATCTACCGCCACCACCGGCGCTACCGCATCACCGAAGGTTCCGAAGAGATCCAGATGCGCAAGGTCGCCCAAAACCTCTTCGGCTTCGGCCGCAAGTAGTGCAGATCGATCTGCTCTCGCCGGCGTCGTTCGCGCACGGCCAGCCGCACGACCAGTTCGACTGGCTGCGCGAAAACGATCCGGTGCACTGGCATGACGAACCAGAGGGCCCGGGATTCTGGGCGGTAACGCGCCACGTCGACGTCAAGGCGATCGGCCGCGACGCGGCGACCTTCTCGTCGAACCCGACGATCATGATCCCCGACGAGGCGGGCGGACCCGATCTGGGCGATCACCACATGATGATCACGACCGACCCGCCGTTGCACGGCACCTACCGGCGGCTGGCCAGTCCTGACTTCGTGCCGCGTGCGGCGCGCGCATTGCAGCCGCGTATCGACGAGTTGGCGGGCGTGATCGTCGACCAGGTCGCAGCACGGGGCGAGTGCGACCTGGTCGAAGACCTGGCGGGACTCATGCCCTCGTACGTCATCGCCGAGATGCTCGGGATCCCGCACGAAGACGGCGTCGCGCTCTACAAGCTCACCGAGGCGATCCACTCGGCGCCGGAAAGCCAGGCGCCCGGCGCGGGGATGCTCGCCGTCGTCGAGATGTTCAACTACGCGAGCGGCGTCTTCCAGGAGAAGAAGGCGAACCCGACCGACGATCTCTCGAGCCGGCTGATCGCGTCGCTCGACGACATCGACTTCAATCTGTTCTTTCTGCTGCTCATCGATGCTGGTGGCGACACCACGCGCAACCTCGTTGCCGGCGGTATGCAGGCGCTGTTCGACCATCCCAATCAGCTGGCTCGCCTTCAAGCCGACATCGACGGGCTGCTGCCTTCGGCGATCGAGGAGATGCTGCGGTGGGTGAGTCCGGTGATCTACATGCGGCGCACGGCGATGCGCGACGCGGAGCTGCGAGGCCGATCGATCACCAAGGGCGACAAGGTCGTCATGTACTACGGCGCCGCCAACCGAGACCGTGACGCGTTCGACGGCGCCGATCAGTTCGACGTCGGCCGCTCGCCCAACGACCACGTCGCCTTTGGTGGCGGCGGGCCGCACTTCTGCCTGGGGGCGCACATCGGCCGGTTGGAGATCGCGGCGATGCTGCGGCAGATCCTCACCCGGCTCCCCGATATGCAGCCGGCCGGCGACGCCGAGTGGCTGCCGTCGAACTTCATCTCCGGACCGAAGCACCTCCCGGTGAGCTTCACGCCAAGTCGGTAGCCTGGCTGAACGCCGGGTGAACGCCGGGCGAACAACTGGCTCTGGGGAGAGACAAGTGGACCGGCGTACCTTCCTTCGCTCCACCGCAGCAACGGTGGGCGCCCTCGCCATCGGCCCGTCGATCTGGCAGCGCGCGCTCGGCGCGCCCGCTCAGCCGGGCCCGAACTACGGCCCGCTCGGCCCGCCCGATGCCAACGGCATCCTGCTCCCGCCCGGCTTCACGTCGCGCGTGATCGCCCGCTCCGGACAGCTGGTCGGGTCGTCGGCGAACGTGTGGCACATCTATCCCGACGGCGGCGCCACGTTCGCGCTCGACGACGGCGGCTGGATCTACGTCTCCAACAGCGAGGTGCCCGGCGACGGCGGCGTGGGCGCCGTTCGCTTCGCGGCCGACGGCGCGATCGTCGACTCGTACCGCGTCATCGTCGGCACCAGCTTGAACTGTGCGGGCGGGCCGACGCCCTGGGGCACGTGGCTCACGTGCGAAGAGCACAACGCCGGCCACGTATGGGAGTGCGATCCCCGCAAGCTCAACGTCCCGGCCACGTCGCTCCGGCTGCCGCTCGGCACGTTCAAGCATGAGGCGGTCACCGTCGATCCGGTCCGCCAGCACCTCTACTTGACCGAGGACCAGCCCGACGGCCGGTTCTATCGATTCACGCCGACGGTCTATCCCGACCTCTCGGCCGGGACCCTGGAGGCCGCGGTGGTGTCGCCGGTGGTCGGCTTCAATCCCCTCGACCCGCAGTACGCGGTTCAATGGGCGACGATCCCGAATCCCAACATCGCGCCGGGCGGCAAGCAAACGCGCAAGCAGGTGCCGGGCACCGCGGCGTTCAACGGCGGTGAAGGCATCTGGTATGACCACGACCACGTCTACTTCACGACCAAGGGCGACAACCGCGTGTGGAATCTCGACGTCGTGGCGTCGAAGCTGTCGCTCCTTTACGACGATGATCTGGCGACGACGCCGACGCTCACCGGCGTCGACAACGTCGTCGTGTCGACGGCCGGTGAGATCGTCGTCGCCGAGGACGGCGGCGACATGCAACTCGTGGTGTTCGCGACCAACGGCACGTTCTCGCCATTGCTCCAGGTCGTCAACCAGAACGCGTCAGAGATCACCGGCCCGGCGTTCAACCCGGCCGGCAACCGGCTCTACTTCAGCTCGCAGCGCGGGCCGACCGGCAACGGGCTCGGCGTCACGTACGAGGTCAGCGGGCCGTTCCACACCGGAGCGCTCACCGGCCCCGTGCTGGCAGCCGAGGACAACGGCCTGATCTCCGGGCTGGTCCACAACACCGTCGAGCCCGTCGTGCGTGATGTCTCGCCGCCGGTCGCCGACGTCGTCCACACCGTCGACCGCACCGTCCGCGCCCTCGGGCTCTAACCTCCGGCCATGCTCCGCCGGCGGCTGCCTTTGGGCGCGGTGATCTGGATCGTTGTCGGCGTAATCGTGGCGGCCAACCACGACTTCATGGACCACCCGGACTCACTGTCGAAGATCCTGTCCGCGGTGTTGGCGGTGATCCTGTGGCCGCTCGTCGTGCTGAAGGTGCACATCGCGATCTGAGTGCGATGACGGAGTTCCCGATCGCGACGATCCTCTGGACTACTTCGGTCGCGGACCGGAAACGCGGGTGGCACGACAAGCTCGCCGGGACGGTTGTCGTCGATACGGGCAAGCCCGCGACTTAGGGCGCGGTGATCGTCATGAGGTCGTTGCCGAGGACGATCTCACCGGTGAAGTGGGCGGCGGCGAGGGCCCGCCACTCGTCCTCCTGGCCCGGCATCATGGCCGGGACGTAGTGCGTGAGGACGAGCTTCTTCACGCCGGCGCGCGTCGCCGTCTGGGCGGCCTGCTCGACGGTCGAGTGGTAGTCGAGGATGTCCTGGATCCGGCGGTTGGGCAGGTTGCGAACGAGGTCGGCGCGAATAACGGTCTGCACGTAGATGTCGGCGCCGGCGGCGAGCTGGTCGAGGCCCGCGCAGGGCACGGTGTCCCCCGCCAGCACGGCCGACGCGCCGTCGTGCTCGAAGCGGTAACCGACGGTCGGGGTCACCGGTCGATGGTCGGTCGCGCCGATCACCACCCGAGCGCCGCCGACATCGAGCGTTCCCCCCGGCTCCACCTCGTGGACCGCGACGGTCGGCGGGTAGGTCAGGTCCTCGTGGTGCGCGAGCCGGTAGCCCTGGTCGGCCGCCAGCATGGCGAGCAGACCGTCGATGACCTGCTGGGTACCCGGCGGTCCGAAGACGTGCAGCGGGACGGGCTCAGTTGTCATCACCCAGTGCGTCGTGACGACGTCGTTCAAGTCGCTGATGTGATCGCTGTGGAGGTGCGTCAACAGCACCGCCGACAGGTTCACGGGGAACAGGCCGGCGCCGGCGAGTCGCATGACGACCCCGCGCCCGCAGTCGACGAGCAACGTCGCACCACCGGCGCGCACCAACGAGGACGGGCCGGCCCGATCCGGATTCGGGATCGGACTACCCGTCCCGAGCAGCGTGACTTGAATTCCCACCCGCGCAGCCTCGCGCAGGCGTCGGTCAGCTGACGATAAAGGCGCCGACGATGTGGCCCACGTAGTCGTCGTGTCCGGCGACGGTGATCGTGAACGGCGTTGGGGCGCTGCCCAGGACGCGGGCGACGCAGTCGATCGTTATTTCTCGCTCGATCTGGACAAGGTAAAGGGGCCCGGTGTCCATGGAGCTGTCGTACCGGATCTTGCACGTGCCGTTGACGGCGTAGAAGTTGGAGCCAATGCCACGCACGGCCCCCGCGTCGCGTCCGTAGAAGGTCGTGTATCCCAACGGCTGAACGCAGTCGAGGCCGACACAGTGCCCGGAGGGGTAACCAGGCACTGCTGTCATACCGGTGATTTCGAACCCGCCGCCGTAGGCCTGACCGGCGACCTTGATGCGACCCTGCATCCGAAGCACCGGGTAGGTGACCACCGGGTCCGCCGGATAGGTGCCCGGGCTGTACACCTGGCTGCCGTCGACGACCCCCGCACCGTTCCCCGACGCCTGTGCCGGCGGGCTCAGCGCGACCACCAAGAAGATGAGCGCCCCGACAACGGCGGCGACGCGCGACAAACAACGGTAGATAGACATGTTCCGCTCCCCAGCGTTTGGTGTTTCGGCAAGCGTAGCCGGAGGGGGCTACGAAAGCTGGAGCTTCAGCAGCCCGGCGGCGAGGTACTGCAGCGGCGTGGCATAACCCTCGGCGACGAGCGTCAGGGTGCCGCTTCCACCTGCGCCGAGGTACCGGCCGGTCCCACCCGTGACTGCCACTTTCACGTTGTCGATGTTGCCGTAGTAGTTGGCGCGTAAGAATCCTTGAACGACCTGGTTCGGACCGGCGCAGCCGGGGCCCGTCAGATTCGAATCGAGGCGGCTTCCGTCTGACGTCGTGATCCGCATGGTCCCTATCCAACCGTGGGTGCAGTGGTTGCTCCCGGGAGGCCCCCCGGCCTGGACTCTCGGCTCGTAGTACTCGATGTGGACGGCGGCAACGTTGAGTTCGTTGCCGATGACCTGCCCGTCGTACTGCGACCCGAGCCCGCCGTCCGCTCCGTACGTGAGTGAGCCCATCGGTGCGATAGCCAACGCGTGAATCGTTCGGGACGCCGCGTGCGCGGGCCACGGCAGCACAGCCCCGCCGATGAGCGCGATCGCGACAACTGCACCGACAATTCCTGTTCGCTTCCCCAGCCCCCGCATGCCGGGAATTGTACCGAGTGAGTGCGCACGAGTCGCCCCTCCCGGGGCGGCTCGTGCGAGGTCACCGACGGTTATCGACCTAGACCGATAAGGACGAGTGGGCGCTAGAGGACTCGAACCTCCGACCTCAGCCGTGTGAAGGCTGCGCTCTAACCAACTGAGCTAAACGCCCGAGCCAAGGACTGTACTTCTGGAGGGAGGAGTGCGAGGCGGCGTTCGACCGCGCCGTCAGCTGAGGGTGAAGGCTCCCACGAGCACGCCAGCAACCTCTTCGCCCGTGATCTCGATCCTCACCGGCACCGGCGAGCTGCCGCGGACGCGGATCGTGCAGTTCACGACCATGCCCTGATCGAGCGGCACGACGTACAGCGGCCCGGTGTACTCCTCGAAGTAGTACTCAATGCTGCACTGACCGGTGACCGCGTTGTAGTTGGCGTCGAGGCCGTGCACGGTGCCCGGGTTCAGACCGACGTACGACGTCGTCTGCGTCGGATTGAGACAACCGCCGACGCAACTCCCTGGAAGGTCATAGATGTCTCGCGCCGACATGCCCGAGATGGAGAAGCCGCCGCCATACGACTGACCGGCCGCCATGATGCGGCCGCGCAGGTTGAGTACGGGGAAGGCGATGCCCGAGTTCGGGTAGCTCCCCCAATACGCGTAGGTGCCGTCAACGGTCCCCAAGCCGCTCCCCGACGCCCGCGCCGGCGCGACCAACGAGACCAAGGCGAAGAGCGATGCCGCACCAACCACAACGGCGCGCCACAAGTGGCGGTGCATGTTCATATGTGCGCTCCCCAGCGTTTTGCCTACGGAGCGGCGATGTTACCAAGGTCACGCGAGACTTGGGCGGTGATCGGGAGAACGACCACGCGACTTCCCGCCGCGCCGTTCTGGGCGCCGGCACGATCAACGTTCGGGCTGCGCCGCTGTCGGACCACGCCGCCGGACCCGGTCATCGACACCTGATGCGCGGCGACGGCGCCGGCTCGCCCTGGGAGCGCTGGCGGTGGTTCATCCGGTTCAGCAACCGCGTCGAGGTCGCCCAGCTGCGACTGTTCGGAGACAGCACAATCTCGGTGACGCGCCGGCGGAGTGTCCTCGTGCTCGAGACGATCGGCCGCCGGTCGGGACGGAGACGCCGGACACCGGTCACCTTCCGCCGGGACGACGATGGCAGCTACGTGATCGGCGGCGGCGCGGGCGGGCTCCGCAAGGTCGACTGGGTCGCCAACCTGCGCGTCCAGCAACGGGCCCGGGTGTGGGTCAAGCGCCGGGCGTTCGACGTCGAGGTGCGCGAGTTGGCTGGCGACGACTACGCCGACGCCCGCAAGGAAGCGGAGCGCCGCTGGCCTGAGACCGCCGACTACGCGCGGATCTCCGGCCGTCCGGTGCCGTTCTTCCGGCTTACCGCCGCTGACCAATAAGGGACTTAGGGCCCTAGTCGCGGCGTTCGGTGGGGCCGATAGGGGTGGGACAACCTCTCGTCCCGCCAAGGAGATCCCTCGTGAGCCCGCTGCATTCGGCCGCTGTGCGCCTATGCGCCGTTGCAGCCCTTCTTACCCTCGCCGCGTGCGGCGATCCGAGCGCCGCGCCCCGGAGCGCGGCGGCGACCGGGTTCGCAACGGTCACGAAGGCGTCGCTGGCGCCTGGCACGACGGTCCCTGCACCCGTCGGTCAACCGATCCTCACGGTCACCGGCGGTAGCGCGCACGCCAACAGCGCCGACGGCCTCGCGCTGGACATGGCCACACTGGAGCGGCTCCGGGTCGTGAGCGCCACGGTCTTCGAGCCGTACGAGAAGAAGCACCTCAACTTCTCCGGCGTAGAGATGGCGGACGTTCTCAGGCTGGCGGGCGTGCCGAAGACGGCCAGCGTTCACCTGACGGCCCTGGACGACTATCAGGTCGACCTCACCGCGGCCGAGCTGGCAGCCGGGGGGCTCATGCTGGCGACGCGTCTGGACGGCCAAGCGATTCCGGTCGCATCCGGCGGCCCGACGCGCTTGGTATTCCTCGATGGCACTGCGGCCGGCAAGGACGGTCGGCAGTGGATCTGGAGCGTGGCGCGCATCGCAGCTAAGCCGTGACCGACACGAGCCGACGCCTGTCATCGCGAAGCTCCAGGCTCTTTCTGGGCGGCGTCGCAGTCCTCGTGCTGCTGAGCGGAGCGCTCATGGTACGTACCATCGCCGCCCTCGAGAACCGGCGGTCGCTCTTCACGCGCGCTGAGGGATTGACGGTTCTCGCCAATGCCCAGCGGCAGGCGCTCGCCCTACAGAACACGCTCAGCTACGGCGGCACGTTCGACGCCAGCGAGTTCGACACGCGCCTAGGCCTCCTCGCACAGCAAACGAGAGTCATGACGGTCGCGACGTCGGCTGAGACGAGCGTGGAGGCACAGGTGCTCCGACAGGTCCGCGCCGATCTCGACGCACTTGCGGGAATGCGAAGCGCTCTAGTTGGCACGCAGTTCAACTATTACGCGCGACAACTCGGGCAGGAGTCGGCCGCTGTCGTCGAGCGCGGCATCAAACGCCTCTACGACATCGAAGAGCGCGAGGTCTTCCATGAGGTCGATCGGACGGACGCCACACGACGGGCGTCGGAACTTACGCTGGCTGCCCTCAGCGCGCTGACAGTCGTCTTCGCCGGCGCGTTCGTAGTGACCCAACGCAAGCGAGCCCGCTCGAACGTCGAGGTTGCTTACAACGAGCTGCTCGACGAGGTCGCTGAACGCAAGGACGCCGAAGAACGTTTCACGGTGGGGTTCGAACAAGCGGCGAACGGCGCGGTCCTCGCCGACCGCGACGGGATCCCCGTGCGCGTCAACCGGGCAATGTGCGAATTCCTGGGCCGCACACCCGACGAGTTGGTAGGCGCCCGGTGGACGGCATTCGCCCATCCCGACGACCCGCCGCTCGGACCTACCGTCATCAAGCGAGCGGACCTAGGCCATGACCATTTCGATGACGAACGCCGCTATGTCCGGCCCGACGGCAGCGTCGTGTGGGCGATCGCGACCGTGACCGTGGTTCGCGACGAGAGCGGTGAGCCGTCGTACTTCTTTGCCCAGTTCCAGGACATCACTGAACGCAAGGCGATGGAGGCGGCGCTGCGGCACCGCGCCCTCCACGATTCGCTGACCAATCTCCCGAATCGCGCACTGCTGCAGGATCGCTTGGCACAGGCTCTCGCGCGCAGCAAGCGGCAGGACGGCATGGTCGGTGTCATCTTTCTCGATCTCGACCGCTTCAAGGTCGTCAACGACGCGATGGGACACAGCGCCGGCGACGTGCTTCTCAATCAGGTCGCGCAGCGCCTAACCGCCGTCATCAGGCCCGAGGACACATTGGCGCGGTTCGGGGGCGACGAGTTCGTGGTGCTGTGCGAAGCGTCGGCTGATGAAGTCCGTGCTGTGGCTGCCCGAGTCTCCGCGAGCTTCGTCGCACCATTTGATCTCGAACATCGAGAGGTCCACGTGACGGCCAGCCTCGGCATCGTCCTGGGTCGATACGGTGACGACGCCGACGAGCTGTTACAGGATGCCGACGTCGCGATGTACAGAGCCAAGGAGCTCGGCCGGGGCCGTAGTCAGGTGTTCGACACCGAACTTCGCGACCGGGCCAAGGGCCGCCTGGAGGCCGAAGCGTCCATGCGCCAGGCTCTGGATGCCGACGAGTTCGTTGTGTTCTTCCAGCCCATCGTCAACGTCCGCACCGGCGCGACCGACGGCGCCGAAGCACTTGTCCGGTGGCGGCGGCCGGACGGTGAGATCGTGTCGCCTTCCGAGTTCATACCGCTCGCCGAAGAGACAGGGCTCATCGTCCAGTTGGGCGAGCGCGTTCTCGAGATGGCATGTCAGCAAGCGACGACGTGGCGGCGCGACGTACCCGCACTCGCGAATTTCTTCGTCAGCGTGAACGTCTCCGCCCGCCAACTCAAAACCTCCGGTCTGGTTGCCACCGTCGAAAGGATCCTCGAGACGACGCGGCTACCCGCGTCGGCCCTGCACCTCGAGATCACCGAGAGCGTCGTCATGGAGGACGTCGATCACGCCATCAACGTCCTGGGCCGTCTAAAAGGCCTCGGCGTCAGTCTCGAGATCGACGACTTCGGTACGGGCTACAGCTCGCTCAGCTACCTGAAGTTGTTGCCCGTCGACACGCTGAAGATCGATCGGTCGTTCGTCGATGGTCTCGGTCGTGAGAACGACGACTCGTCGATCGTCAGCGCCATCATCGGCCTGGGCGCCGCCCTCGGCCTTGAACTGCACGCCGAGGGCGTCGAGGAGCTCGCGCAATGGCGCGCCCTCCAGGACCTCGGTTGTGACCGCGCCCAGGGCTACCTGTGGAGTCCGCCGGTCGCAGCCGCGCATTTCGTCGTTGGCGATGCCGCTCTCGCCGCGACCGTGCGCTGAACCATCGCCGACTCCGGCGCGCCGGCCGGTGCCCGAGCCGACCACAGCCGCCCGGCCGGTACGCGCGCAACGTGCAATCGGGTCGCCAGGCCGCGTACGACGAGACCGCGGTGCTCGCCTCGTAGCGCATACAACTCGTCGTCAGCCGGCGCCCGCACCTCGACCCGGGCCCGCCGGGCCCGACCCGTCATCCGCACCGGGACGACGACCGGACCGTCGGCCCGGTGCTGGAGGAAGCGGCTCGGCGCGACGAGCGGGAATACCCGGCCACGAGCAAGTCCCCGCACTTCGATGCCGCGCTCGTGCCACACCAGGACGGACTCATCGGCGACATTCGCCCACGTAAGCGTACCGATCTCACCCGGGAAACCCCAGTTGCGCCGGCCGTCGGCGAGCCGGTCGTGGTTGTCGACCACCATCGTCGTGAAGCACAGACCCAATCGGGCGCCGAGTCGCGTTACCCGCGCGACACCCAACGCCACGTAGGGCCCGACGGGCGACGTCTCGTAGCGCTCGGCCACCACAATCTGGCGGCTGCCGCACCACGCGAACATCGCCTCACCCCGCAACGACCAGGGGGCGTCGGCCATGTGGCGAAGGGTACCGGAGTCGTCTGCTTGAATCGCAGCCGTGCGAATCGCCGTCATCGCGCCCCCGTGGGTGCCCGTGCCGCCGCCTCTGTACGGCGGTATCGAAGTCGTTGTCGACCGACTGGCCGTCGGTTTCCAGCGCGCCGGCCACGAGGTGCTGCTGTTCACCACGGGTGACTCGACGTGTCCGGTGCCGCGGGCGTGGGCCCTCGAGGTATCGGAAGGCCAGCGGATCGGGATGGCGGTGCCCGAGCTGCGCCATGTGATGCACGCGTACGAGACCGTCCGCGACTTCGACATCGTCCACGACCACACCGTGATGGGCCCGGTCTACGCCGAGCACGTGACGACCCAGCCGGTGGTCACGACGATCCACGGCCCGTTCAATACCGAGCTGACGGAGATCTACGAGCGCATCGCCGATCGTGTGCCGATCATCGCGATCTCAAACGCGCAGCACGCGCCGGTCCCCCACATCCCGATCGCCCGCGTGATCCACCACGGCGTCGACATCGCCGACTTCCCGATCGGCGCGGGCAGCGGCGGCTTCGGCCTGTTCCTCGGACGGATGTCGCCCGACAAGGGCGCGCACCGCGCTGTGGTGGCCGCCAACAAGGCCGGCGTGCCCCTGATCATGATCGGCAAGATGCGCGAGGCCTGGGAGTTCGAGTACTTCGAGGAATACGTCAAGCCGCACCTGAGTGACAGCGTGCAATACCTCGGCGAGGTGCCACACGAGCAGAAGGTCGAGTTGCTGGCCGACGCCAAAGCGCTGCTGTTCCCGATCCGGTGGAACGAGCCGTTCGGCATGGTGATGATCGAGGCAATGGCGTGCGGCACGCCGGTCATCGCGTATCCCGAAGGTGCGGCGCCCGAAGTGGTCGACAACGGCCGCACCGGACTCCTCGTCAACAGCGAAGACGAGATGGCCGACGCGCTGGGCCGCATCGACGAGATCGACCGCGCCGGTTGCCGCGCCGCGGTCGAGGGCTACTTCTCGACCGACCGCATGGTCGCCGAACACGTCGCCCTGTTCGAAGACATCCTCGCCGCGCGGTAACAGTTGGTTGTTACACCCCATCGCTACCCTTGAGTAGCGATGGTGTTGGATGAACTCAC
>Ga0075428_100000289_pt1 | contig 49296 bp, 61 predicted proteins | sample RhiMetdeltSRZDD2_FD_75291 | JGI IMG/M metagenome (GOLD analysis project Ga0075428, IMG submission 75291) | Populus rhizosphere microbial communities from Tennessee, USA - Rhizosphere MetaG P. deltoides SRZDD2 | ecosystem: Host-associated > Plants > Roots > Rhizosphere > Soil | place: USA... | reverse complement strand
CTCGAGCGGACCATCATGCAGTTCGCTCAGGCGCGGCAGGGCGGCACCCGGTGACCACCGTCAGATCGCGCTGCGCGGGCATCAGCGCCCAGGAAGCCCGCCATCGCCCTGTCTATGCCAAAGTGCTTGGGCTGCAATACCTTCGGCCCAGCAGCCTGGTGTGCTTCGCCTTCTTCGAGGGTGCCATCGCGCTGGCCGCGCTCCTGGCCCTGGCCGAACTGGCCCAGTGGTGGGTGGTGTTGGTGCTCCCACTATCCGTCGCCGCCATGGTCAAACTGAACGACTTCATTGCCGGTGCGGTGCTCCGAGCCGGCAGCGTCCAGGCGCCCAGGGCCCTCGGCCGGGCGAGGGTGCCCGTCGCGGCCATGGATCGCTCTGCCGACCTGGGGACGGACACGGCAGCCGCCCATCGGCTGCTGGGTTCGCCGGAGCAGCGGGCCAGACAGTCGGCAATGCGCCGCTACGAGTGAGCGGGCTAATGAGCGGGCCGGCGGCGGAGAACGCGTGGGTCAACAGCATCAAGCCCGATCACCGCAGACACGGGATCGGGCTTGGCAAGTGCAGGAGAATCAGGCGGAGAGGCCGGCCAGCTTCTTGGCGATGGCCGACTTGCGGTTGGCAGCCTGGTTCTTGTGGATCACGCCCTTGGAGACGGCCTTGTCCAGCTTGCGCGAGGCATCGCGCAAAAGCGCGGTCGCGGTCTCGAGGTCGCCACCCTCGGACGCCTCGTGGAACTTGCGGACGGCGGTCTTGAGCGCCGACTTGACCGACTTGTTGCGCAAGCGGCGCTTCTCGTTCTGCTTGTTGCGCTTGATCTGAGACTTGATGTTCGCCACGCGACAGCCTTCGTCCTGCTCGTCAGTTGCTTGGTCTGGTGTATGGGCGGACCGCTGCCGAGGAAGGCATCAGTCGCGACGTGCCAGATTACCAGGCGACGCCGCAAGGGCCAAAAACGCCCATGGCGTCATTCGAGGGGCGAGGCGGCGGTTCGGCCATCGGCCGGGTAAGCGATCCGTAATGGCGCTGGTGAGAGCGGGCCGCCGGCTTTTCGGCCGGGTACGAGGCGGGGGCGGGAGCTGGCCGACGGTTATCCCACCGCACCGAAGCGCGGGGACATGGGACTATTGGATGTCACCCACCACTGGTAAGGAAACGGACGACAGTGAACCAGCCCGGCGCCACGGACCCGGCCGCGATACGCAACTTCTGCATCATCGCGCACATCGACCATGGCAAATCGACCCTGGCCGACAGGATGTTGCAGTTGACCGAGGTGGTCGACCCGCGGCTGATGCGCGCCCAGTATCTCGACCGCATGGACATCGAGCGGGAGCGCGGCATCACCATCAAGAGCCAGGCGGTCCGCATGCCGTGGACCGTGCGCGAGGGCGGCCGCGCCGGTGAGAAGATCGTGCTCAACATGATTGATACGCCGGGCCACGTGGACTTCACCTATGAGGTCTCGCGCAGCCTGGCGGCGTGCGAGGGCGCCGTCCTGCTTGTCGACGCGGCGCAGGGGATCGAGGCGCAGACGCTGGCGAATCTCTATCTGGCGCTTGAGGACAATCTGACGGTCATCCCGGTACTGAATAAGATCGATCTTCCGGCGGCGCAGCCGGAGAAATATGCGGAGGAGCTAGCTCATCTCATCGGCTGTGATCCGGATGACTGCCTGCGGGTTTCCGGCAAGACCGGTGAGGGTGTATCTCATCTGCTCGACGAGATAGTCAGGCAGTTCCCGCCGCCCGTCGGTGAGGCCGCCGAGCCGGCGCGAGCGATGATTTTCGATTCGGTGTACGACATCTACCGGGGTGTGGTGACCTATGTCCGGGTCATCGACGGCCGCATCGAGGCGCGTGACCGGATCCGGATGATGTCCACGGGCGCCGTACACGAGCTGCTCGAGCTCGGCGTGATCTCGCCGGAGCCGGTGAAGTCCAAGGCGATCGGCGTGGGCGAGGTGGGCTACCTCATCACCGGTGTGAAGGACGTGCGCCAGTCCAGGGTCGGCGACACGGTGACGATCAACAACCGCCCGGCCAAGCAGGCCCTCGGCGGCTACAAGGACCCTAAGCCGATGGTGTACTCCGGCCTCTATCCGCTCGACGGCTCGGATTATCCGGATCTGCGAGAGGCGCTGGACAAGCTCAAGCTCAACGACGCCGCTCTGGTCTATGAGCCGGAGTCCAGTGCGGCCCTCGGGTTCGGGTTTCGCTGCGGCTTCCTGGGGCTGCTCCACCTGGAGATCATCCGGGAGCGGCTGGAGCGCGAGTCCAACCTGGACCTCATCTCGACCGCCCCCAACGTGGTGTACCGCGTGATCATGGAGGAGGGCGAGGAGGTGGTCGTCACCAACCCCAGCGAGTACCCGACGGGCAAGGTGGCGGAGGTCTATGAGCCGACGGTCCGGGCAACCGTCTTGACCCCCAACGACTACGTCGGCGCCGTCATGGAGCTGTGCCAGGGCCGCCGGGGTGCGTTGCAGGGCATGGATTACCTGTCCACCGACCGGGTCGAGCTGCGCTACACGATGCCCCTCGGCGAGATCATCTTCGACTTCTTCGATCAGCTCAAGTCGCGCACCAAGGGCTATGCGAGCCTTGACTACGAGCCCAGCGGCGAGCAGCGGGCTGATCTGGTGAAGGTGGACATCCTGTTGCAGGGCGAGACGGTCGACGCCTTCTCCGCCATCGTGCACAAGGACAAGGCATACCAGTACGGCACGGCGATCGCCGCGAAGCTGCGTGAGCTGATCCCAAGGCAGCAGTACGAGGTGCCGATCCAGGCCGCTATCGGTTCGCGGGTGATCGCCCGGGAGACGATCCGCGCCATGCGCAAGGACGTGCTCGCCAAGTGCTACGGCGGTGACATCACGCGTAAGCGCAAACTGCTGGAGAAGCAGAAGGAGGGCAAGAAGCGGATGAAGATGGTCGGCCGGGTCGAGGTGCCGCAGGAGGCCTTCATCGCCGCACTGTCCACTTCGGAGCAGCCCAAGAAATGACCGGCCACTGTTTCCGGTGCGGCGCTGATTTGCCCGGGCCGAGGCCGGTGGTCTGTGCCGCCTGCGGCTACGAGGCGTACAACAATGCCCGGCCGACGGCGAGCCTGCTTGTGGTCGACGACGCGAACCGCATCCTGCTGCTCAAGCGGGCCCGCCCGCCGCGAGCGGGGCTTTGGGAGACGCCGGGCGGCTTCTGCGACGGCTGGGAGGAGCCGGCCCGCACGGCGCTGCGGGAGGGGCGCGAGGAGCTGGGCGTGGATGTCGTGTTAGGACCGTTCGTCGGCATGTACATCGGGGACTACGAGTTCCAGGGGGAGCTGTTCCCGGTGCTCGACTGTTTCTGGGTGGCCAGGCTGCCCCGGAAAGTGTCCATTGTGCTCGATCCGACCGAGTCCTCCGAGGCTGGCTGGTTCGGGCTCGATGCGCTGCCCGAGTTGGCCTTCGACACCATGTGCCGCGCCATCGCCGACTGGGCGAAGTCGCAAGCGCAGTGGTGAACAACCAAAAGGGCGGCCGCGGCAAATCAGCGACCACCCTTTGGTACCAAGGAAAAATCAGCGAAGCCAGGGAACGGACCGGTCGAGCAGCCCGCGCGTGCGCAGCTCCTTGCGCAGCGGGATCTCCTCGTCGATGAAACCGTCCCAGTTGATGCCCCAATAGTTGGCGGTGTGCGTCGCCTCGCCCAGCAGCTGCTTCTGCACCGGCGTGCGGTTGGCCCACCACTCGCTGCTCTTGTCGATCGGCATGTCGTCCAGCGGCCGGATCCAGCGATAGGTGTAGCCGATGAACAGCATCTTGCGCGTGACGGTCGACAGGTTGGTGGAGCGGGAGTGCCACAGGCGGCGGTCGAAGATGAACGCGTCGCCCGGGTTCGCCGTGATCTCGAGCGTGCCCTCCGGGTCGGGGTTCTGCACGCTGGTGTCGGCCGGGCGGGCCAGCGAGTTCCACAGGTGGCTGCCCGGGATCACCTTGGTCGCGCCGCGCCCGGTGTCGGAGAGATCCGAGAGCACATAGGCGATCTTCAGCGAGAACATGGGCCGGGGCAGGTTGGGATCCACCGTCTCCGGATCCGAGTTTTGCCTGTACCCATCCTGGTGCCAACCCCAGTAGGGCTTCTCGGGCTCGAGCGCCGGCGGCGTCACGTCGAGGTGGTTGTGGTGGGTGTAGATGTTCCACCCGGCCAGGCCCCACATGTAACGGAATAACGGTGGGTGCGTCAGCAGCTCACCGAAGAGCTCGTCGCGGTCGAGGAAGCCGAGCAGGTGGACCGTGCCGTCCTTGGTGCCTTGACCCGCGGCGATCTCGTCCTCGTAGACGCGGTCGACCGCCTCCTCCAGGCGCTGCCGGTGCTCCTCGGTCAGGACGTTGCGCAGCAGCAGGAAGCCGTTGTCGAGAAACTCTTGACGATCTTCAACCGGGATGGGGTCATAGGCCGAGACGGCCTGCGGGGTGATAGTCATGTCCTTCCCTGGGGGTGGTAGGCGCCGTGGAAATGCCGAGTTTAACTCGCGATCTGAACCGTGATGTTGTTGGCGTCGGCGGGTGGGGTCGCGGCAAGCTGCCACGGGTCGTTGCCGGGTGACCAGCGGCGGCCGGCGACGGTGACTGTGGTTATACCCAAGCCGGGAGAGTGGGCAACAAGCCAGTGGGCGAACTGCCAAGCGGTGGTGGGGTCCTCCGCGGGTACCCTCAAAAAATGTCCATCTTTAGCCATCTTTGGGGTTTTCCGGGCGAAGTCGCGGGTTAGCTGGCGCTCCACCGCGTCGATCGTGGGTTCGCCGGGCGGCTCGTCGGCGGTGCAAGTCACGACGGCCTGCGACTGCCCGGCGAAGGCGCTCGCGAGCACCTCGGCATCGGCCGCCCACTTCTGGTAGGCCTCGGGATAGGCCGAACGCTGGACCCGCTGGCCGGCCTCGGTGACGCGCATCTTCTCCCAGCCCTTGACCCGCAGCAACGCCGTGTAGAACCGGTCCGCGGCGTAGCGCGGATCCAGGATCTGCTCCTCGCTGCCCCAGCCCTGGCTGGGCCGCTGTTGGAAGAGGCCGATCGAGTCGTGGTCGTTTCGCTTGCCCTGATGGTCCAGGTTGCGCAGTTTGGACTCCTGCAACGCCACCGCTAGCGCGACGGCAATGGCCCGCGGCACGACGCCCCGGCGTAGGCCAACCGCGGCGATGGTGGCGGCGTTGGCCATCTGCTCGGCGTCAAGCCGCACATCGGCGGCGCTGCACCGTCCGGAGACAACTTCGACGGTGGAGTGAGGCTCGAACCGCTTGCGCAGCAAGTAACCGCCGAGGCTGGCTACCACGACGATGATGATGAGCGTCGTCACAACTCCTCGGCGGCTCACGCAGACACATTAGTGCCGTTCCACGAAACATTCACCTGGTAATGCCAGGTTGGTTTGGTGTTCCTCGCTTTTGGGACGAGCGACTCCCCAGATAGGACACCAACAATGGGCCGCCGCGACGCCACCGCCATCCGTTGGCCTCCAGGACACATGCCCACACATCGGCGGCGCTGCGCAGCAAACCAAAGCAGCGTCGCGTCTGCGCCCGGGTCAGCCGCAACCCGACCCGGGCGGTGCGATGCACCACCCGAGCAGCATCCGGTTCACGACGCCAAGGCATGCCCAAATCCAACCTCGTGGGTACGACATTTAGTCTCGGCGTTAGGTCTCGGTATGGCCGGTTTGCGCGGACGTCGGCCCACGCACGATCAACAGCGACCAGACAAAGCACGCACCGAGCCATTAACCGCTTGCCGCCGGAATCCAAAATGGATCTCTTTTTTCCCGGAACGCCATGACGCCCTCGCGCCCCTCGGCGGAGCCGAAGAACTCCAGCGACAGCACGGCCAAATCGCCCAGGTCGGCGATGCCCGGCTTGCGGGCGAGCAGTTTCTTGGTGGCGGCCAAGGCTTTCGGCGCGCCCCGCACCAGCGACGCGCACCAGGCGTGGACGACCGCGTTTATCTTGTCGGCCTCGACAGCCAGGTTTACCAGGCCTACCCCGGCGGCCCGGGTCCCGTCGAAGACGTCGCCGGTCAGGTAAAGCTCGGCGGCGGCGCGCGGCGCCAGGCGCGGCAGCACGGTCGCCGAGATCAGTGCCGGGATGACCCCGAGTCGTACCTCGGAGAAGGCAAAGGTCGCGGTCTCGGCGCAGACGGCGAGGTCGGCCGCGGCGATCAGGCCCACGCCGCCGGCTCGGGCCGGGCCGCGCACCGCCGCGACCACCGGCTTGGGGCAGGTGGCGACGGCGGCGAGGATGTCGCCCATTATGTTGGCGGGCATCTCGCCGGTGGAGGCCGCGGCGGCGGTCTCGGCGAGGTCGGCGCCGGAGCAGAACACCGGGCCCGTGTGGTCGAGCACCACGACCCGGGTCTGCGGGTCGTCACCGGCTTCGGTGAGCGCGGCGAGCAGTTCTCGCATCAGCTGGGTGGAAAGGGCGTTGCGATTCTGCGGGCTGTCGAGGGTTAGGGTGGTGATCCCGCGCGCATGGTGAAGCCGGATGAGCGACATGAGGGCAGACTAGACCTGTGGCCGCATTACCCGAGGGCGAACCCGTCCCGTCGTCAGGGGCGCTGCCGCCCTCCGCGCTGACGCATGTGGGGGCCAAGGGCTTCGGCGTCTACATCCACGTGCCCTTCTGCGCCAGCCGCTGCGGCTACTGCGATTTCAACACCTATACGCCCGGTGAGCTTGGCGGCGCGGACATCTCGAGTTACCTGTCGGCCGTCGAGCGGGAGCTTTCGCTCGCCGCTTCGTTGGTCGAGCCGGCCGCGGTCGATACGGTTTTCTTCGGTGGTGGGACCCCGACGATGCTGACGAGCGACCAGCTCGGGCGGCTGCTCGAGGCGGTCGACCGCACCTGGGGCCTGGCGCCCGGGGCCGAGGTGACCACCGAGGCCAACCCGGAGTCGGTCACGCCCGGCTCCCTGAAAGCATTGCACCGCAACGGATTTACCCGCATCTCGCTGGGCATGCAGTCCGCCTCGCCGGGCGTGCTGGCCATCCTCGACCGCAAGCACACGGCCGGCCGGGCCGTTGCCGCGGTGGCGGAGTCACGCGACGCGGGATTTAAAAACATAAATTTAGATCTTATCTATGGTACCCCGGGCGAAAGCGCCGAGGATTTCGATGAGAGCCTCGATCGGGCCACCGCCTCCGGCGCCGACCACATCAGCGCCTACTCGCTCATCGTCGAGGACGGCACCCGCCTGGCCGCGCGGGTGCGGCGCGGCGAGTTGCCGCCGCCCGACGACGACGTGGCGGCCGACCGCTACCTCGCCGCCGAGGCGCGCCTGAGCGCCGCCGGGTTCGCCTGGTACGAGGTGTCCAACTGGGCGCTGACGGCCGAGGCGCGCTGCCGGCACAACCTGCTGTACTGGCGGGGCGGGGACTGGTGGGGGTTCGGGCCGGGCGCGCACAGCCACATCGGCGGTGTTCGATGGTGGAATGTCAAGCACCCCAAGGACTATGGCTCGCGACTGGTCGAGGGTCGCTCACCCGGCCTCGGCCGCGAGATCCTGACCCCGGCGCAGCGGCGTGACGAGGAGGTGCTACTGGGCATCCGCCTGGCCGAAGGGCTGCCGCTGGACGACATCGACCCCGGCCGGGTGCCCGAAGGGCTGCTGCGGACAGCAGACGGCCGCGCAACCTTGACGCTGCGCGGCCGGCTGTTGGCAGATGCGGTAGTCAGATCTCTTCTTATTTAATGATCTGTGGCGAGGCCGGGTAGGTGTAAAGCTGCCCCTCGTTCGCCTTGACCCCGGCCAGAATCCCGAAGATGACGCTCATCAGGATCGCGACCGGCAGGATGATGAAACCGATGATGAGGCAGAACGTGACGTAGCCGATAACGGCGACGATCGTCCAGAGTGCCTGGAAGTTGAGCGCCGCGACTGCGTGCGCCCGAACGGTCGGGGAATCGTTACCCTTGGTCAGCATCGCGACCAGTGCGGGTACCCATCCGAGAAAGCCACCGCTGACGAACGCGGCGGCCGCGCCCCCGAAGTGCGAGACCAGCGCCCAGGTCTTCTCTTCGTTGGTGGCATAGCCCACCGGGGCGACGTTGCCGCCGACAGGCGGACCCGCCGAGTACCCGCCGCCCGGGGGCGGTGGGGGCGCCGCTGGCGGCTGTGAAGGTGGTGCGACCGGCGGCTGGAACGAAGGCTCCTGTGGGGCCGAGCCGGGCGGGGTGGGTTCACTCATGCCCGACAGGCTAGGACTAGCGATCAAACTGCGCCAGTCAACACTCTGTCAGATTTCGTGGCTCACTAAGCAGCCTCTCAGCCAAGATCCCGGAATTTGCCTGGCAATGGACCTCACCGGCGAGCTTCGAGGGGCCTGTTGCCAGGCAAATTCCGGGATCTTGGGGCTGGGATTCGAGCACTAGGGGGTACTGAGCTTGTGCACGTAGACTGGCACTCACTAACTTCGAGTGCCAACGGCCAGGGGAGGTGAAGCATGGCTCTGGACGAGCGCAAGCTGGACGTGCTTCGCGCCATCGTCGAGGACTATGTGGCGACCCAGGAGCCGGTAGGCAGCAGAGCGCTGGTGGAGCGGCACGCGCTTAGGGTGTCCTCGGCCACGGTGCGCAACGACATGGCCGTGCTCGAGGACGAGGGCTACATCCGGCAGCCGCATACGTCGGCCGGGCGGGTGCCCACCGACAAGGGATATCGCCTATTTGTCGACCGTTTGTCCAGGGTCAAGCCGCTCTCCCCGGCCGAGCGCCGGGCGATCGAGCGCTTCCTTGTCGGCGCGGTCGACCTTGAGGACGTCGTGCACCGCTCGGTGCGGCTGCTGGCGCAGCTCACGCGCCAGGTGGCGGTGGTGCAGTATCCGTCCCTTGCCCGCTCCGCGGTGCGGCATCTCGAGCTGGTTCCGGTCTCCACGACCAGGCTGCTGCTGGTGATGATCACCGATACCGGCCGGGTGGAGCAGCGCATCGTCGAGCTTCCGACTCCCCGGCCCCACGAGGACGTTACCGAGCTGCGCCGCCAGCTCAACAGCAAGCTGGCCGGGGTCAAACTGGTCGATACCCCTTCATTGGTCCAGGAGCTTGTCGACCAATCGCAGGACAACGCGATGAGCGCCCTAGCCGTTGTGCTGTTGGAGACGCTCGTGGAGCGGCAGGAGGAGCGCGTGGTGCTGGCAGGCACAGCCAACCTTGCCCGGCTTAGCCAGCTCGACCTCGCCGGCTCGCTGCGCCCGATCCTCGAGGCGCTGGAGGAGGAGGTCGTCCTGCTCAAGCTCTTCGATCAGGTGCATACCGGCGGCACAATGGTGCGCATCGGCGACGAGAACGAAGTAGCCGACCTGAGGACGACTTCGGTTGTCAGCACCGGGTACGGTCCGGGCAGTACCGTCGTGGGTGGGTTGGGTGTGGTCGGCCCGACGCGCATGGACTATCCGGGCACCATCGCGACGGTCCGGGCGGTGGCCCGGTATGTCGGCGATTTGTTGGCACAGCACTAGGGCTATAGAGCGATAGAGGCGAGCGTTAAGGATGAGCGTGGCTGCCAAGGACTACTACGGCATTCTGGGGGTCCCCCGGGATGCGACCGCGGATGACATCAAGCGGGCCTATCGCAAGCTGGCCCGCCAGTATCACCCTGATGTGAACCCCGACCCGGCGGCCGCGGAGAGGTTCAAGGACATCAACGCGGCCTATGAGGTGCTCTCCGACGACCACAAGCGCCAGATCGTCGACCTTGGCGGCGACCCTCTGTCCCCGGGTGCCGGCGGCATGGGCGGCCCCGGCGGCGCGGGCGGCCCGTTCGTCGGGTTCCAGGACATCATGGACGCGTTCTTCGGCGGGGCCACCACGCGCGGCCCGCGCTCGCGCACCCGCGCCGGGGCCGACGCCATCCTGCGCCTCGATCTGGACCTGGTGGAGACGGCGTTCGGCGTGGAGGCCCCGATCACCGTGGACACCGCGGTGTTGTGCACCACCTGCTCGGGCGCGGGCACGGCGCCGGGCACGCACCCCGAGACCTGCATGACCTGTGGCGGGCGCGGCGAGGTGCAGTCGGTGCAGCGCACGTTCCTCGGCCAGGTGGTCTCCTCCCGGCCGTGCGGCACCTGCGCCGGGTTTGGCACCACCATCCCGCACCCCTGCGCCACCTGCGGTGGCGATGGCCGCGTGCGGACCAGGCGGAGCCTGACCGTCAAGATCCCCGCAGGGGTCGAGGACGGCATGCGCATCCGGCTCGCGGGCCAGGGCGAGGTGGGCCCGGGCGGCGGCCCGTCGGGCGACCTCTACGTCGAGATCCACGAACGGGCGCACGACGTCTACGCGCGCAAGGCCGATGACCTTCACTGCAAGGTGACCGTGCCGATGACGGCGGCGGCCCTGGGCACCCGGCTGACCATCAAGACCCTCGACTCGGAGGAGCAGCTGGAGGTCAAGGCGGGCACACAGCCCGGGTCGACGCTGCGCATCCGGGGCAAGGGAGTGCCGCACCTGCGCGGAAGCGGCCGTGGTGATCTATATGTCCACCTCGATGTCCGGACCCCGACAAAACTGGACGCGTCGCAGGAGCAGATGCTGCGCGAGTTCGCGCGGATGCGCGGCGAGGAAGTGGCGGAGCTGTCCAAGCAGGGTGGCTTCTTCTCCCGGATGCGGGACGCCTTCAACGGTCACTGATGTCGCTGCCGCTGTTCCTAGTGCCATCGTTGCCGGTCGATGATGGCTTCGTCCTGGAAGGCCCGGAGGGGCACCATGCCGCCGCGGTGCAACGGTTGCGGGCGGGCGAGGAGCTGTTGCTGGGCGACGGCCGGGGCGGCACGGCGCGGGCGGTGGTCACCGCGGCGTTCCCGCAAAGCCTGCGGCTGGAGATCGTCAAGCGTGCGTACGAGGCCCAAGCGACGCCGAGACTCGTTGTGGCGCAAGGGATCGCCAAGGGGGAGCGGGCGGAGCTGGCGGTGCAGGCCATGACCGAGGTAGGGGTCGACGAGATCCTGCCGTGGGCGGCGGCGCGCAGCGTGGCCTTGTGGAAGGGCGAGCGCGGCGCGCGTTCGCGCGAGAAGTGGGTGGCGACCGCGCGGGAGGCGGCCAAGCAGGGGCGGCGGGCGTGGATCCCGGTGATCGGCGGCTCCCCGGACGTGGCGACACGTGACCTGAAGCCCACCTTCGTGCTGCACGAGGAGGCGACCGAGCGACTGTCCACCGTGGACCTGCCGGACGCCGAGGAGATCGTGCTCGTGGTCGGCCCCGAAGGCGGGATCGACGATCGTGAACTTAAACTGTTCCTCGAGACGGGAGCGGCGGCGGTCCGGCTTGGGGACAATGTGCTCAGGACATCGACGGCCGGGGTCGCCGCGCTGTCGGTGCTGGCGACGAGATTGGGACGGTGGTAATGGACGACTGTCTGTTCTGCAGGATAGCGCGGGGCGAGATCCCGGCGACGGTGGTGCACGAGACGGAGACCACGCTGGCCTTCCGCGACATCGCCCCGAAGGCGCCGGTGCACGTGCTCGTGATCCCCAAGACGCACCACGCCAACGTGGCTGAGCTGGGGGCGGCCGATCCCGCGCTCGGCGGTGAGATGCTGGCCGCGGTGGAGGCGGTGGCGACCAAGGAGGGGGTGCGCGACTCGTTCCGCGTCGTCTTCAACACCGGTCCGGCCATGGGGCAGACGGTTTTCCACGTCCACGCGCACATCCTGGGCGGCGGCAGCACCGGTTTCGGTGCGGTGTGAGGCCATGGCATGAGCGCGGAGCTTGAGCGGCTGACCCGCCAGGTCCAGGCGAGGGCGCGTGTACCCGCCCTGAGCGTGGCGCTGCGCCGGGCCGACCGTCCACTGTGGACGTTCCAGGTGGGCGAGTCCGGCAACGGGCGGCCGCTCGACGCCGACAGCCGGTTCCGCATCGGCTCGATCACCAAGACCTTCACGGCGGTGCTCGTCATGCAGGCGCGCGACGAGGGCCTGCTCCAGCTCGACGACCCGATAGCGAAATATCTCGATGTGCCCGCGCACGGCGAGCTGACCATCCGGCGGCTGCTGTCGCACACCGGTGGGCTGCAACGGGAACCGGCCGGCGACGTATGGGACACCCTCGCCCCGCCCGAGCTTGCCGGCCTCCTCAAAGAGCTGGCCGACGCGGAGGCGGTCCACCCGCCCTCGCGCAAGTTCCACTACTCAAACCTGGGCTTCGCCCTGCTCGGCCACGCCGCCGCGAGGGTCCTGGGCGGACAGTGGTGGGATCTGGTGCGCGAGCGCGTCTGCGAGCCGCTGGGGCTGACCGCGACCAGCTACGAGCGGCCGCCGCAGGCGGTGACCGGCTACCTGGTGGATGCGTACTCCGACCACGTGCGGCCCGAACCGGTCACGGACTTCCGGGCCGTGGCGCCGGCGGCGCAGCTGTGGAGCACCGCCACCGACCTGGCGACCTGGGCGGCGTTCCTGGCCGACCCGGCCAGCGTCGACCCGTCCGGGCGGGTGCTCGGCGCCCAGACCCTCGAGGAGATGCGGTGGCCGCTGACCCCGCGCAACGGCGCGGTGTGGGCGATGGGCGTCGGGCTCGGACTGATGATCTGGCCGCAGGACGAGCGCGCCCTGCACATCGGCCACGGCGGCGCCATGCCCGGCTTCCTGGCCCACGCGTGCGGGCGGCAAGGCGGCGCCGGGAACCCGGGCGGTCTTTCGGCGGCCGTTTTGGCCTCATCGGGTACGGCGGCTGAGATCAACAATTTGACCCACGATCTGATGAACTTGTCCCTGGAGAAGGACCCGATGCAGATCAAGCCCTGGGTGCCGGGCCAGGCCGCGCCGAGCGAATTGCGCAGCGCCCTGGGCCGGTGGTGGGGTGAGGGATTCGAGTACATCTTCCGGTGGTCCGGTGGTCACCTGACCGCGACGGCGGTCGACGACCCGCCCGGCCTGGAGCCCGCTGTGTTCATCTCGGATCCGGATCAACCGGATATCCTTCGCACCGTGTCGGGAAGGGAATCGGGGGAGCGGTTGCGTTTGACGCGGGACGAAAACGGCGATGTGGTCCGCATGCACTGGGCGACGTACCGCTTCACCCGCCAGCAGGAGACCTTCGACGGCATAAACCCTGGAGTGGGTTGACCGCTCACTCGACTACCATGGAGCCCTGAGACCGCGTCGAGACAGAGAGCAGGTGGCGACAGGCCCTTACGCGGCCGAGCTTATGAGCGTTGCTTCCACACAGACCAAAATCACCGTTGCCGATCCTCGAGTCATGGTCCAGCTGCTGGGCACCGGAGACAAGACACTTCGGTTGATTGAGAGCGCGCTGGCCAGCGACATCATGGTGCGGGGCAACGAGATCACGATAAGCGGTCCGGCGGCCGACAACGCCCGCGCCGAGCGTGTGTTCGAGGAGCTGCTGGAGCTGATTTCCAAGGGGGAGACGCTGACCGAGGACGCGGTCCGGCGCACCGTTGACATGCTAAACCAGGGCACGGCCGAGCGCCCGGCCGAAGTGCTCACGCTCAACATCCTGTCCCGGCGGGGCCGCACCATCCGGCCCAAGACGCTGGGGCAGAAGAAATACGTCGACGCCATCGACCAGCACACCATCGTCTTCAGCATCGGGCCCGCGGGCACCGGCAAGACCTACCTGGCGATGGCCAAGGCCGTGCAAGCGTTGCAGGCCAAGCAGATCAACCGCATCATCCTGACCCGTCCGGCCGTGGAGGCCGGGGAACGGTTGGGGTTCCTTCCCGGTACCCTCAATGAAAAAATCGACCCATATCTCCGGCCGCTCTATGACGCGCTGCATGACATGATCGACCCGGACTCCATCCCGCGGTTGATGACCCAGGGCACGATCGAGGTAGCGCCGCTGGCGTACATGCGGGGTCGGACATTGAACGATGCCTTTATAATCTTGGACGAGGCGCAGAATACGACGCCGGAGCAGATGAAGATGTTCCTCACCCGGCTCGGGTTCGGATCGAAGATCGTCGTGACCGGTGACGTGACCCAGGTCGACCTGCCCGGCGGCACCAAGAGCGGCCTGCGGGTAGTGCAGGAGATCCTCGACGGCATCGAGGACGTACATTTCTCGCGACTCACTAGCCAGGATGTGGTCAGACACCGCCTGGTCAGTGAGATCGTTGATGCCTATGCCAAGTGGGATGAGTTGCAGGAGCCGGCGCCCACCAACGTGCACCCCGTTCCGGCCCGCCGTGCCGGCCGACGAAGGTAACCAACAATATGTCGATCGAGATCGCCAATGAGTCCGGGGTGGAAGTGGACGCCGACCAGATCGTGGCGGTCGCGCGGCACACCCTGAGCCAGATGGGCGTCAACCCCCTCGCCGAGCTTTCGGTGCTGCTTGTGGACGCCGACTACATGGCGGTGCTCAACCACCAGTGGATGGGCAAGGATGGTCCGACCGACGTGCTGGCCTTTCCGATGGACGAGACCACCACCATCGACCACGGGCCGGCCGAGTCCGCCGGTGCGCCCACGCTCCTGGGCGACATCGTGCTGTGCCCGGAGGTGGCCTCGGCGCAGGCGGCCAAGTTCGGCAGCCCCGATCCGCGCATGCGCTCGCAGGAGGCGGTCGCCCAGCCGGTCGACGCCAACTACGGGATGGCCGACGAACTGACCATGCTCACTATTCACGGGGTGCTGCACCTGCTCGGGTATGACCATGCCGAGCCGGAGGAGGAGCGGGAGATGTTCGCGCTTCAGGGCAAGCTGCTCAACGCCTGGCAGGCCCGGCGGTGATCGGCAACTTAGGCGGCTTGCCCGACGCGACACTGTTGGGAACGGCCGCTGGCCTGGTGGTCCTGGCGGGGGTGTTCGCCATGACCGAGGCGGCCCTGGGTGCCGCCTCGCCGGCGCGCGCCGCGGAGCTGGCGCGTGAGGGCTGGCGTGGCGCGTCGGCGCTGCACGCGGTGGCCAAGGAAGCGGTGCGGCACATCAACCTGTTGCTGCTGCTCAGGTTGCTGTGCGAGCTGACGGCGACGACCTTGGTTACGCTGGTGGCGGTCGAGACGTTCGGCGGCAACCCGTGGATCGCGGCGGTGGTGACCGCCGGCGTGATGACCCTGCTGAGCTATGTGGTACTCGGCGTGGCGCCCAGAACCATCGGGCGGCAACATGCTTACACGGTGGGGCGGTACACCGCGCCGATCCTGCGGTGGCTGGGGCGGATCCTCAACCCGCTGGCGAACCTGCTCATTGTCATCGGAAACGCGGTCACGCCGGGACGCGGCTTCCGCGAAGGGCCGTTCGCCACCCAGGTCGAGCTGCGGGAGCTGGTCGACCTGGCGGAGCAGCGCGGCGTCGTCGAGCACGGCGAACGCGAGATGATCCACTCCGTTTTCGGCCTGGGCACTACGATCGTGCGCGAGGTGATGGTGCCGCGCACCGAGATGGTGTGGATTGAAAGGTCGAAGACGGCCGAGCAAGCGTTGACCCTTGCGCTGCGTTCAGGATTTTCGAGGGTACCGGTGATCGGTGACTCGATTGATGATGTTCTGGGCGTGGTGTATTTGAAGGACCTGGCGCGGCGGATGGCCGAGGGCAGCGCCCGCACGACCCCGGTCTCGGTGCTGATGCGCGACGCTGTGTTCGTGCCCGAGTCCAAGCCGGTCGACGACCTGATGTCGGAGATGCAGGCCGCGCGGACCCACCTGGCGATAGTCATCGACGAGTACGGCGGCACGGCCGGGCTCGTCACCATCGAGGACATCCTTGAGGAGATCGTCGGCGAGATCACCGACGAGTACGACGTGGAGAAGCCGCCCGTGGAGCGGGTGGGCGACGGGCAGGTGCGGGTCACCGCCCGCCTGCCCATCGAGGACCTGGGCGACCTGTTCGATGTCGACCTGCCCGCCGACGAGGTCGAAACCGTGGGCGGGCTGTTGGCGCAGGCGCTGGGGCGGGTACCCATCCCGGGATCATCGGCGACCGTCGGCGGCCTCACCCTGGTCGCCGAGGGCACCACCGGACGCCGCAACCACATCGATACTGTGCTGGTGAAACGGAGCACCGTCGTCAAGCAGGAGAGGGACCTGGCGGATGTCTGAGCTTTCGGCGGAGGACGCCAAACTCTTCACCCTGGCGCGGGCGGCCCGCGCCAGGGTGGGGGCGGATGAGGGCGCGGCGGTGCGTGACGGCGACGGCCGCAGCTATACCGGTGTGGCGGTGGTGCAGCCGTCGTTCCGGTTGTCGGCGTTGCAGTTGGCCGTGGCGTCGGCCCTGGCCGCCGGAGCGTCCACATTGGAGGCCGCGGTGGTGGTCACCGGGTCGGGTGACGTGGACACCGCGGCGGTGACCGACATGGCGCCCTCGGCGCCGGTCCGGATCATGCAGGGCTGAGCGTGGCCCAGCGCTGCTGCCGGATCGACTCGAACATCGAGGCGTAGGCGTAGATCCACCATGGCTCCTCGCCGTGGCGGGCAAGCTCGGCGATGAACTCGGCCGGCGTGACGTCGGTGCCGCCGAGGTCTTCAATCGTGACCGTCCGCGGACCGGTCGTGTCCTGGTGCGTGCCGGTGGGCTCCGAAAGGGCAAGCGCCGCAAGGCTCTTGGCGATCTCGGCGCGGGGGATGAGGGTGATCCTGCCTTCGCCCATGGGCAGGCGGGCGCCTGTTTGCTGTACCAAGGCCATGAAAAACTCGGTGAACAGCGCGGCGCGGCAGATGCTGAAGTCCAATCCGGACTCGCGCAGAATCGCCTCGGTGACGCCGTTGGTGTGCGCGTAGCAGAACGGGGATCCGACATCGGCATCGACACCGCTGAGCAGGATGACGTGCTTCACTCGGGCCTCGATCGCGGCGGCGATGACATTCTGGTGGTGGAGAAGAACTTTCACCGCCTCGCCGTCGCTGGAGATGAAGACCAGCTTGTCCGCGCCGGGCATGGCCCGGCGAAGTGCTTGCGGGTCATCGTAATTGGCGTTGGCCGAGGAGAGCCGCACGACGTCGGCGTCGCCCAGGCGCTCCACCACCTGGCGGCCGAGGCGGCCCGTGGCGCCGGTGACGGCGATCCTCACTGGACCAGCCGGCGGTAGACCATGTCGAAATCCTTGCTCCACTCCACCCCATCGGGGGATCGCTCCCACATGGCGGTCATCGTGTTGGCGTCGCTGTCGAACGCGCCCGTGAAACGCTGGTGGAAGCCGGGCGCCTCGCGCCACAGCATGATGACATCCTTCTCCACCACCATCTGGTAGATCCGGAACACGTTGCGCGCGTCGGCATACAGCATGCTGAACCCGCCGGCCGCGTCGTCGAGCCCGATGATCGACGTCGACGGCAGCGGCCAGTTGTCCCGCCAGATCGCCGGGGCCGCCTCGGTCAGCTCACCGTCGGCGTGCTGCACCAGGAACTTGCCGCCCTCGAGCCAGCCGTAGACCGTCAAACCGCGCGCCACCACCTGCCCGTCGGCGATGGTCTCCGACTCCCACGCGCCCACCAGCTTCTCCAGTCGATCCATCATGATCCCCAGCCTACGCTTGGTCATACGACATGGCGTGCCGGGCTCATCGGCGTGGCTACGAGGGACGGCCGCATTCTCCGGCGGGCGCTACGCGTGGAAGCGGCGCTCCGCCTCGGCGTGCCACCAGCCGGGCGGTGAGGGGCCGGTGACCACGGAGCTGGGCTGGTCTGGGTGAAGGCCAAGCGGGCGTAAGGCCTCGGCCTTGACCTGAATGATGAACCAGCCGTGCCAGTGGCCGTCATCGCCGATGCCGCAGGACAGGTGGCAGAGAATATCGTTGGGGTGCAACGGTATCCAGTCGATGCCGCGATCGCGCAGTCAACCGCGGACGGCGGCGGAGGGGGCCGGACAGCCGGACACGTTCTCGTACACGAGGATGGTGATCCAGTCGGTCATGCCTCTATTGTGCCGCTCGGTGTCGCTCATCGTCTGCCCCCCGAACTCCCGGCAACCTGAGGCCAGGTCGCCTTGACGGTGGCGACCGTCTGCTCCGGAGGGGTGTCCCAGATGGACTGGTTGAAGATCTCAACTTCGACCCAGCCATCGTACCCGGCATCGCGCACGGCCTCGGTGAGCGGGCCGAAGTCGATGTGGCCGTCGCCCACGTGGCCGCGGCCCAGAAGCATGTCCGCCGGCAGGGGCACCACCCAGTCACAGACCTGGTAGATCGAGATGCGGTCGCCGGCCCGGGCGATCTGCTCGAAGACGTATGGGTCCCACCAGACGTGGTAGGTATCGACGACCACCCCAACCTCTTGCGGCGCAAAGGGTTCGGCGAGATCCAGGGCCTGGGCCAGGGTGGAGACGACGGCGCGGTCGGCGCAGAACATGGGGTGCAGCGGTTCGATCGCGAGGCGGACGCCGTGCTGGGCGGCGTCGGGGGCGAGGGTGGCCAGGGCGCCGGCCACGGTCCGGCGGGCGGCGGGGAGATCCTTGGAGTTGGGGTGCAGGCCGCCGACGACGAGCACGAGTTCGGTGGTGCCGAGGATCGCCGCCTCCTCGATGGCCCGGCGGGTGTCGTCCACCCCGTCGGGATAGGTGAAGAAGCCGCCGCGGCAAAGGCTGGTGACGGTCAGGCCGTGATCGTCGAGGAGCTTGCGGGCGGCCTCGGCGCCGCCCGCGTCCGCGACCACGTCCCGCCAGGGGCCGATGCCGGCTATCCCGTTGGCCACGCAGAGGCGGGCGGCCTCGGCGAGCGAGGCGCGCTTGATGGTGGCGGTGTTGAGGGACAGCTTCATAGCCCTCGTATCTCTGCCAAGCGGGACGCTGCCCGGTCCGGGTCGGCGATGACACCGGCGTCGAGGGCGAGTTCGTAGAGTCGGGTGAGGTGGGCGTGGGATCGGGCGGACTCCAGACCGCCGATCATGCGGAAGTGGTCCTGGAAACCGTTGAGCCAGGCCAGAAAGACGATGCCCGTTTTGTAGTTGTAGGTAGGCGGTTCGAAGATGTGCCAGGCGAGGGGCACGGTGGGGTCGAGGATCGCGCGGAAGGCGGTCGTGTCGCCGAGGGACAGGGCGGCCATCGCGCGGGCGGCGGGGACGGCGATGGCGTCGAAGATCCCGAGCAGCGCGTGGGAGCCCGACTCGATGAGCGAGGGGTAGTGGAAGTCGTCTCCGGTGTAGAGCTTGACGCCCGGCGGGAGGGCGGATCGCAGGGCGATCTCGCGCTCGGGGTCGAGGAGGGAGACCTTGATGCCGTCCACTTTGGAGGCGTGGGCGTGGATCAGGGCCAGGACCGACTCGTCGGGCGCGGGGCCCCAGTAGCCTTTGAGGCCGGGGTCGAACACCTCGCCCAGCCAGTGCAGGATCACCGGTCTGTCCACTTGGGACAGAAGGCGGTCATAGACGGTGTGGTAGTCGCCGGTGCCGCGGGCCACCGCGGCCAGCGCGCGGGAGGCCATGAGGATCACCCGGGCTCCGGCCGCCTGGACCAGTTCGAGCTGGCCGGCGTAGGCCGCCTCGATGGCGTGGAGGCTGTGGACTCCGGGCTCGAGGTGGTCGGTACCCACGCCGCAGGAAAGAAGGCCCCCGACCGACGCCGCTTCCGCGGCACTCAGCTTGATCAGCTGCCGGGTCGCGTCCCAGGAAAGGCCCATTCCGCGCTGCGCCGTGTCCATCGCGTCGGCCACGCCCAGACCCAGCGACCAGAGGTGGTGGCGGAAGCGGAGCGTGGCATCCCAGTCGATTTCGGTCGCGCAGGACGCGACGACGTGCGCGGCGGCGTAGAAAACCCGGCCCGTCATAACGCCGGTACCTCGAGGCGACGGCCCTCACGCGCGGACTGCCGCCCGAGCTCGGCGAGCTGAACCCCTTTGGCGCCGGCAAAAAGGTCGTGCGGGTAGCGCGTGCCGTCCACAATGGACGCCAGGAACTCCTCCCACTGCGTCTTGAAGCCGTTGTCGAAGTCGTCGTTGTCCGGAACGTCCGTCCATTGTGCACGGAAGTCGTGGGTGAGCGGGAGATCCGGGTTCCACACCGGCTTGGGAGTGGCGTTGCGGTGCTGGATGCGGCAGCCGCGCAGGCCGGCGACGGCGCTGCCGTGGGTCCCGTTGACCTGGAAGGTGACCAGCTCGGTGCGGTCCACGCGGGTCGCCCAGGAGCTGTTGACCTGAGCCACGATCCCGCCCTCCAGCTCGAGGATGGCGTAGGCGGCGTCGTGGGCGGTCGCGGCGTAAGCCTTTCCGGACTCGTCCCAGCGCTGGGGGAGGTGGGTGGCGGCGTGGGCATAGACAGACTTCACTGGAGCGATGATGTGGTCGAGGACGTAACGCCAGTGCGGGAACATGTCCAGGATGATGCCGCCGCCGTCCTCGGCGCGGTAGTTCCAGCTCGGGCGCTGGGCGGGCTGCCAGTCGCCCTCGAAGACCCAATACCCGAAGTCCACCCGCACGTCGAGGATGCGACCGAAGAAGCCGGAGTCGACGAGGCGCTTGAGCTTGCGCAGGCCGGGCAGGTAGATCTTGTCGGTGACGACGCCGTGCCTTATGCCTTTCTCCTCGGCCAGGTGGGCCAGCTCCAGGGCCTCGGCGAGCGAGGAGGCGGTGGGCTTCTCGGTGTAGATGTGCTTGCCGGCGCGGATCGCCTGCTTGATCGCGGTGACGCGGGCGCTGGTGACCTGCGCGTCGAAGTAGATCTCGTTGGTCTCGTCGGCGAGCGCCTCATCGAGATCGGTGGTGAAACGGGTCAGTCCGTGCTGGGCGGCCAGGCCCTCGAGCTTCGCGGCGCTGCGGCCGACGAGGACGGGCTCGGGCCAGATCACGGTGCCGTCGGGCTGCGTGTGGCCGCCCTGCTCGCGGATGGCGAGGATGGAGCGCACCAGGTGTTGCCGGTACCCCATCCGGCCGGTGACGCCGTTCATGATGATGCCGATTGCTCTGCGATCCACGTCCACTCCCTGTTGGAAAGCGCTTTCCAGCGCATGCGGTACCCTACGCACATGCCTCGCCTCACGTCAACCGGTCCCACGCTGCAGCAGGTCGCCGAGGCCGCAGGGGTCTCGCTCGCGACCGCCTCCCGTGTGCTGCATGGAAGCGGAGGCCGGCGGGTCGCCGCGCCCCTGGCCGAACGAGTCACGAGCGCCGCGGCCCGGCTGCGTTACGTGGCTCACGCCCCCGCCCAGTCGCTCGCCCGGTCCCGCAGCACGGTTGTCGGCCTGCTTGTGCACGATATCGCCGATCCCTACTTCGCCGCGATCGCCGCGGGCGCGATGCGGGTCGCCCGGGACCACAACCTGATGGTGTTGGTGGCCAACACCTTCCGCGACCCGGCGCTGGAGGCGGACTACCTGTCGCGGCTGCGGGCGCAGCGGGCGCGGGCGGTGCTGCTGGCCGGGTCGGCGTTCACCGGCCACTCTTTTCAGGAGGAGTTGGGGGCCTTCGCCGATTCGGGCGGGCGGGTGGTGGCCATCGGCGGGCACGGCACCAACTTCGACACCGTGAGCGTGGACAACTTCGGGGGAGGGCGGCAGGCGGCCGAGCACCTGGCCGCCCTGGGGCACCGCGAGGTCGGGGTCATCACCGGTCCGTCCACTTTGGCCAGCGTCCAGGCCCGGTTGTCGGGTTTCGGCGCGGTCCTGGAACCGCGGATAGTGGTGGAGGGGGACTTCACCCGCGAGGGCGGCCGTCTGTCCGCATTGGAGCTTCTGGACCAAGGTCCGGGTGTCACGGCGATCTTCGCGTTGAACGACCTGATGGCGGTCGGGGCGCTGGCCGCCCTGCGCGAGCTGGGGCTCCAGGAGGTGTCGGTCGTCGGCTTCGACGACCTGCCGGTCGCGGTCGATGTCACGCCCGCGCTCACGACGGTGCGGCTAGATCTGATGGCGATCGGGGCGAACGCGATGGAGCTGGTGCTCGACGACGAGCACGAGCCCGGCCGCACCGTGGCGGCCCCGGCCTCGCTGGTGGTGCGCGGCAGCACGCGCGAGGCTCCGAATAACTAACATCGGATGTAGGAAATTTCTAGCAGTGAGTGCAGGAAATTTGTAGCATTGGCTTCGTGAAGGTTGCCGCGAATCTGCTGCCCAGGAGGGCGTGCGGTCCTCTGCTGGAGGCCTTGACCGACACGCGCGTGGTGGTGGTCAACGGCGCTCGGCAGGTGGGCAAGAGCACGCTTGCCGAGACGGTCGTGCGCAAGCGTCCCGGCGGCATCGCCCGATTTCTCGATGAGGCGGCGCCGCGTGAGGCGGCAACGGCCGACCCGGCCGCCTTCGTCGAACACGCCGGGCTCATGCTCATCGATGAGGTCCAGCGAGTCCCCGATCTCTGGCTCGCCATCAAGCACACCGTCGACCGCGACCCGCGACCCGGCCGATTCCTGCTGACCGGCTCGGCTCGTCTTCAAGTGCTGCGATCGCTGCCGGACGCCCTTGTCGGGCGATCCGAGACGATCGAATTGTGGCCGCTGTCGCAAGGCGAGATCGACGGCGAGCCGGACGGCTTCGTGGACGCGGCGTTCGCCCGCGGCGCAGACCTTCTCATCGACGCCGAAGGAATGGGCAAGAAGGACTACCTTGATCGGGTCCTGCGTGGGGGCTATCCGGAGGCGGTGCGGCGCGCCACCGAGGCGAGGCGCCGGCAGTTCTTCTCCGCGTACCTATCAGATCTCATTGTGCGGGACTTCCAGCAGGTGGCCGAGGTGCACAAGGTGACCGAACTGCGGCGCCTGCTCAGCCTGCTCGCGGCGCCCGCGGGCGCGGTGCTCAACTCGGCTCGGCTGTCCAGCGCGCTGGAGCTCGATGTCCGCACGGTCAACCACTACCTGGACATGCTCGAGACCATCTTTGTCATCAGGCGTATCCCGGGGTGGTCGGCCGGCGCCGGGGCCAGGCCCATCAAGAAGCCGAAGGTCCACTTCACGGACACGGGCCTAGCGGGATTCCTGAGCGGGACGGCGACGTCGCAACCGACTGTCCAAGGTGGACTTTTGGAGAACTTCGTGGTCGGTGAGCTTGGGCGCCAGCTCACCTGGTGCGAAACCCAGGCGCAGCTGTTCCACTTCCGCGACTACGAAAAGACCGAGGTCGACGCGGTCATCGAGTCCTACGGCGGCGAAGTCGTGGCGATCGAGGTGAAGGCTTCGGAGACCGCACGAAGCGAAGACTTCAAGGCGCTCAAGGCATTACAGGCTCGGGTCGGCGACCGCTTCCGGGCCGGTTTCCTGCTTTATTGCGGTCGGCAGTCGTTGCCGTTCGGGGAGCGCTTGGCCGCGCTCCCCATCGCCGCCATCTGGCGGTGCGGTTAGGGTACCCGGGTGGCGTCGTACATCTTCTGGGCCGCCGGCAGCCAAGCCGCGTAGGTGAAAGTGCCGGAGGCCAGTGTCGCCCAGATGGTGACGTGCACCCCGGCCCGGAAGGACCTGGTCGCCGCCGCCGTGAGGTGGCGGGGCGGTCGGTCAGCCGGATCAGGATCGGATAGATCGAGCCGGGCATGAGGTCTAGCTGACGGCACAGTTCGTAGCCGTAGCGCCAGGTGGTCGGTGTTTCGGCGAGCGCGAGGATCACCGCTATGGTCTGGCTGATGGGCGGTGTGTGTAGACCCTAACGGAGGACCTATGACGGGCAGGATCGTGGTGGTGGGCAGCGCCAACATGGATCTGGTGGTCAACGCGCCGGTGCTGCCCAGGCCGGGCGAGACCGTGCTGGGCGACCGGTTCGTCACGGTGCCCGGCGGCAAGGGCGCCAACCAGGCGATCGCGGTGGCCCGGGCCGGGGGAAGCTGCGCCTTCATCGGCGCCGTCGGGCAGGACACCTTCGGCGAGGTGATGCGGCAAAACCTTGTGGCGTCAGGGGTTGACGTGGCAAGGTTGCGCAGCGTACCGGAACCGTCCGGGGTGGCGCTGATAGCCGTCGATGCCATGGCGGAGAACCTCATCGTGGTCGCGCCGGGCGCCAACGCCACCCTGACCCGGCTGGACGTACAGGACAGGATGGCGATCGAGGGCGCGAGCGTGCTGCTGTGCCAGCTCGAGACGCCGCTGCCGACCGTGGCCCAGGCCGCCGCCGCGGCGCGCACTGCCGGCACCACCGTGGTGCTCAACGCCGCCCCGGCCAGGCCGCTGTCGGCCGAACTGCTTGCCGCCGTGGACATTCTCATCGTCAACCAGCACGAGGCGGCGGTGATCGGTGGTGCGGCGGTGGATCCGCTGACCGGGTTGCTGGCGATGGTGCCTCGCGTGGTGACGACGCTCGGGGCGGCCGGGGCGTCCTATGCCGACCGTGAGGGTACGCGGCTGACGGTGCCCGCGCCCATGGTGGACGCGGTGGACTCCACCGCCGCCGGTGACGCCTTCACCGGGGCGCTCGCCGTGGCGTGGGCGGCCGGGATGCCGGTCAGCGAGGCGCTGCGCTGGGCCTGCGCGGCGGGAGCGATCTGCGCCACCCGGCCGGGCGCGTCGACCTCGCTGCCGACGGCGGCCGAGATCGATGAGTTGTACCGCGCCCAAATTCGGTAACCTCCGTGTTACGGTAACCTGCCGGTTACCAAAAGGAGGATCGATGCGTTACTTCGAAGCGACAAGCACGATCGATGCGCCAGCCGACAAGATCTGGTCCGTGCTGGCCCACGCGCAAGCGTGGCCGAACTGGGACTCCGGGGTCGACGAAGTAAAGGGCAACATAGCCGCCGGAGCGCGGATCACCATACGCTCCAAGGCCGCGCCGGGACGGGCGTTTCCGGTGAAGGTGACCGCGATCGAGCCACCCCGCCGGCTGGAGTTCACCGGTGGCATGCCGCTCGGCCTGTTCAAGGGCGTCCGGACCTACTCGTTGTCCCCCAACGCCGATGGGGCCACGGTTTTTACCATGCGCGAGGAGTACACCGGTCCGCTCCTCGGCCTGATCTGGAAGTCGATACCCGACCTCGGTCCGTCCTTCGTCCAGTTCGCCGAGGGCCTCAAGAAACGAGTCGAGTCAGGACAGTGAGCCATGGGGGACGCGCAGCCGGCCGGTGATCCGTTCGAGGCGTTGGGCGATGCCAACCGGCGCCGGATTCTGAGCCTCTTGGGCGAGGGCGGTAAGTCGGTGCGGGAGATCGCCTCGGCCCTGCCGATCAGCCGGCCGGCCGTCTCGCGCCACCTGCGCCTGCTCAAGGAGGCCGGCCTGGTGGTCGAGGCCCCCGCCGGCACCAAGCGCATCTATCAACTGCGGGAGCACGGCATCCAGGCCGTGCGGGCCTACCTGGAACAGGTGTGGGGCGAGGCCGCGACGCGTTTCCGGCTCATGGCCGAAAACACCGAGAGGGAACGATGATCGAGCCATTGCGACTGTCCTTTGTGGTCGATTGCTCCGCCGACCACGCGTTCCACATCTGGACCGCGCGCATCGACGCCTGGTGGCCCGCCGACCACACCGTCACCGGCGACACCCAAACCTCGATAACACTCCAGCCACGGGTGGGTGGGCGGATCTTCGAGACCTCCCCGGACGGGACCGAGCACGACTGGGGTGAGGTCACCATCTGGGAGCCGCCGAAGCGGCTGGGCTACCTGTGGCATCTGCGCCGCGACCGGGCCGACGCCACCGACGTCGAGATCCGCTTCGTCGAGCAGGCGGATGGCTCCACCCTCGTCGATATCAACCACTACAGCTGGGAGAGGCTGGGCGCCGACGGCCCGCAGTGGCGCGACCGCAACCGGGCGGGCTGGCAAACCCTTGTGCCCCACTACATCCAGGCCGTACCGGTGATGCGCTCATAGGCCTCGACATACTTGGCGCGGGTCGCCTCCACCACCTCCGGCGGCATCTCAGGCGCGGGCGGCTGCTTGTCCCACCCCGTCGAGACCGCCCATTCGCGCACGAACTGCTTGTCGAAGCTGGGCTGCACCCGCCCTGGCTCCCATTCGTCCAAGGGCCAGAAGCGCGACGAGTCCGGCGTCAGGACCTCGTCCCCGAGCCGCAGCACCCCGTCGGAGTCCCAACCCAGCTCGATCTTCGTGTCGGCGACGATGATGCCGCGCTTCTCGGCGATCTCGCACCCGCGCCGGTACACCGCAAGAGTGATGTCGCGCAACAGGTTGGCCGTGGATGGGCCCACCGCGTCGGCGACCTCATCGAAGGTCATCGGCTCGTCATGCTGGCCGACCGGCGCCTTGGTCGTCGGCGTGAAGATCGGCTCGTGCAGCCGGGACGCCTCCATCAGGCCCTCGGGCAGCTCCACCCCGGAAACCTCACCCGTGTCGTAGTAGTCCCTCAGCCCCGACCCGGTCAGGTAACCCCGGGCGACGCACTCGACCGGAACCATCCTCAACCGCCGGCACCTTATGGCGCGCCCGGCGAACTCCGCGGGTACCAAATAGTCTGAAACGACATGGTGCGCAACGATGTCTTCCAACTGCTTGAACCACCACAGCGACAGCGCCGTCAGGATCCTTCCCTTGTCCGGGATGGGCGTCGGCAACACCACGTCATAGACGGAGATCCGGTCCGAGGCGACGAGAATGATGTCGTCCACGTCACTGTAGACGTCGCGAATCTTGCCCGAGTGCAGGAGCTTCACGCGGCCGATGTTAGCCTTGCGTGTTCAGTCCACTCGACAGCGGGAGTCACGGCAATGGCTGCGGACAAGAAGATCGGCTATGTGGCCAACGAGCAGCGGGTCGCCGCCTACAAGGCGCAGACCGGCCGCAAGGAGCTGACGCCTCGCCAGGCGCGGCGCGTCGCCAAGAAGGCGCGCCAGGGCAAAGCGTAAGTAATCGCCTGTGGCTTATCGTGCGGGCTTCGCCTGCTTCGTGGGGAGGCCCAACGCGGGGAAATCGACGCTGACCAACGCCATCGTCGGCCAGAAGATCGCCATCACCTCGGCCAAGCCCCAGACCACGCGGCACGTGATCCGGGGGGTGTTGCACCGTCCGGACGCTCAGCTCGTCCTCGTCGACACCCCCGGCCTGCACCGCCCGCGCACCCTGCTCGGGGAGCGCCTCAACGACCTCGTGCGCAGCACGTGGAGCGAGGTCGATGTGATCGGCCTGAACATCCCGGCCGACGAGCCGGTGGGCAAGGGCGACACCTTCATCGCCTCGGAGATCTCCGCGCTGAAAGCCAAGCTGGTCGCGGTGGTCACCAAGACCGACCTCGTCCAGCGCGACCAACTCGCCGAGCAGCTCATGGCGGTCAGCCGTCTGGGTGACTTCGCCGACATCGTGCCCTGCAGCGCGATCACCGGTGAGGGGCTCGGCGTGCTCACCGATGTGATGATCTCCCATCTCCCCGAGTCGCCGCAGCTCTATCCGGACAGCATGCTGACCGACGAGCCCGAGCATGTCCTGATCGCCGAGCTGATCCGCGAGGCGGTGCTGGAGGGCGTGCGCGACGAGCTGCCCCACTCCATCGCCGTCCTGGTCGAGGAGATCATCCCGCAGGACAACGGCGTCACGAAGATATATGCCGATATCTATGTCGAGCGCCAGTCGCAGAAGGCAATTGTCATCGGCGCCAAGGGATCCCGTTTGAAAGAGGTCGGGACTAACTCTCGCGCTCAGATTGAGGATTTACTTGGTACCCGCGTATTCCTCGATTTGCATGTGAGGGTGGCCAAGGACTGGCAGCGAGACCCCAGGCAGCTGCGCAAACTAGGCTTCTGAGTGTGATGCGGCGTCCCCTCTATCGAGACGACGCGCTCGTGCTGCGCGTGCAGCGCCTCGGGGAGGCCGACCGCATCGTGACCCTCCTGACCCGCCGCCACGGCCGGGTCCGCGCCGTGGCGAAAGGCGTACGCAAGACCAGCTCCCGCTTCGGCGGCCGGCTGGAACCCTTCGGCTACATCGATGTGCAGTGCAGCGAAGGGTCCTCTTTGGACAATGTGGTTCAGGTGGAGGGCAAGGAGCTTTTCGGCCGCCACTTCCTCGAGGACTACCCGCGCTACACCGCCGCCAGCGCCGTCGCCGAGACCGCCGAGCGGCTCACCCCGATCGAGCGCGAGCCATCGCTTCGCCTCTATCTCCTCACGCTGGGAGCGTTGCGCGCCTTGGCATCCCGCGAGCGAGCCGTCACCCTCGTGCTCGACGCCTACCTGCTGCGCGCCATGGCCCACGCGGGCTGGGCGCCGGCCCTGCGCAACTGCGCCGTCTGCGCCGAACCCGGGCCGCACCGCTCGTTCTCCATCCCGGCCGGCGGGGCGGTCTGCCCCAACTGCCGCCCGCCCGGCGCCGCCCACCCGAGCCCGGCCACCATCGACCTGATGCATGCCCTGCTTGAGGGTGACTGGGCGGTGGCCGACGCGTCAGATGTGAAGACCCGGAACGAATCCAGTGGATTTGTCGCGGCGCACCTGCAATGGCACCTGGAACGCGGGTTACGCTCTCTCCCGTTTGTTGATCGACGGGAGATGAACCCATGAAACAGCCCACGCCGCATCCCACCGGAGCCCGCCCGCCCTCGCTGCCCATCCTGCCCAAGCACGTCGCGATCGTGATGGACGGCAACGGGCGCTGGGCCAAGGAGCGAGGGCTGCCGCGCACCGAGGGGCACAAGCGGGGCGAGTACTCGTTGTTCGACACCATCGAGGGCGCCCTCGAGATCGGGATTCCCTACCTTTCCGCTTACGCCTTCTCCACCGAGAACTGGAAGCGTTCGCCCGAGGAGGTCCGCTTCCTCATGGGCTTCAACCGCGACGTCATCCGCCGCCGCCGCGATCAGCTGATCGAGCTGGGCGTGCGGGTGGTGTGGTCGGGCCGGCGCGGCCGGCTGTGGAAGAGCGTGATCGACGAGCTTGAGACGGCTGAGCAGATGAGCCGGCGCAACTCCAAGCTGACGCTCCAGTTCTGCGTGAACTACGGCGGCCAGGCCGAGATCGCCGACGCCGCGGCGGCCATCGCTTTCGATGTGGCGGCTGGCCGGCTGCGGGCCGACAAGGTGTCGGAGAAGCTGTTCGCCAAGTACCTGTACCACCCGGAGGTTCCGGACGTGGACATGTTCCTGCGCCCGTCGGGGGAGCAGCGCACCAGCAACTTCCTGATCTGGCAGTCGGCCTATGCGGAGCACATCTATCTCGACACGCTGTGGCCCGATTTCGATCGACGGCATCTTTGGTACGCCTGCCAGCTCTACGCCCAGCGGGACCGTCGCTTCGGCGGAGCGATCCCGAACCCGGTCGCCCCTGTTTCGGGGAAGTAGGGCGATCCTTTTCTCCGGATGCCCCTACTTCCCCGAAGTAGGCTACCGGGCCGACCGCAGGGAGATCGCCTTGGCCGGGTCGGCCAGCTCCTTGAGCTTGTTGAGCAGGTCGGCGTGGGAGACACCGCCGCCGGGATCGTCGTTGTCGCCGTTCGGTCATCATCACGATCGAGTTGACCCGGCCGGGATCCCAGTCCTTCTTGACCTCCTGGTATGCCGCCAGGATGGTGTCGTAAAGGCCGGTGTCGCCCTTGGGGTTCGGCGCGATTCCACCGATCTTCGCCAGCAGTTGGGTGCGCTGGGCCGACAGCGGCCCGATCGGCATCTGCTGCACGTAATCGAGGTTGCTGCTCATGTTGGTGGAGAAGGTCCACAGGCCACGGCCCACGAATCTTCGAACAGGCCCAGACCGCGCCGTGCCGCCTCCAGCGTCACCTGCGCCCGGGTCGCGTTGCCGGCCGTGGGCACCTTCTGCAACATCGAGCCGGAGACGTCGATGATGGCGAGCATGCGGGCGGGCAGGGTCACCGCCACCCACGTGGACAGGGCCTGGTCGACGGCGGTCGCGATCGCGCTGCGCCGCCCGGCCAGGGCCGCCGCCATGTCGGCCGGCTCGGCCGCGCTCACCTCCACATTGACGCAGCTGACGCTCGTGGCCGCCACCTTGAGGGCGGGCACGAGCTCGGGAGCGGCGGCGACGTTGAGGCGCGTCTGTATCTGACACCCCGCCTCGTCGGCTAGGCGGTACACACCGAAGACTCCGGCGGGGACGCCGACTAACAACGCCATCGCTATGGCGATGGCGGTCAGAGTACGGCGACTACGTCTGGGTGGGCGGTGGCGGCCTGGCACAGCTCCCAAGTGTTAGGTGACCAAATCCATATCGCCACATCCGTTCGGTCTAAAGTTACCAATCAGAAACATCGATGATTGTCGCAGGTGGGGGCCTAGTCACACCGCAAAACCGGTATTCCCGGCATTAGGGGAGATACTGCTCGGCATCCCGCCGCCGGGCTGTTAGCTTTTTCCGACATGAACGCCAGCCCCCAGGCGGATGTCAAGTACCGCAAACTCGTCCTTCGAACCCGTGTTCTCGTTGCCCTCGCCCTGCTCACCTCCACCGCCGCCCTGCTCGCCCAGGTTTTCTCGGAGTCGGCCAGCCGGTGGGCCGCCTTTACCATCGCCGCCGGAGCCCTCACCGCCGCGGCCACACTCGCCCACGCCCACCTGACCCTCGACGGTGCCGGATTCGAGCGGTTCATCCGTGACTTGATCGGAGTCCGGGCCTCTGCTGGCTAGCGGCGTGTCGCGATCGCTGGGCGTGTCGCGCGGACAAGCCACACCTTGATTGTGCTGAGAAGTCTCCACACCCCCGGGGAGGTGTGGAGAGTATTCGCCAGAACGAATCGGGTCACCCCCGCCTCACGGCTCCGTCAGACCGGCCGCGGTAAGGCGATCCAGCTCCGCCCGCTTCATCGACTCCTGTATCGCCACGCGATCGGGCACCACTTGCTCGCGGGGTCCGGCCGCGGTGAACGCATACCGGTCCACGCCAAGGCCGCGCAGCACGGCCCGCTCCACCAAGGAGAAGTCGCCCGGGTCGGCCCGGTCGAAGCGCATCGGCTCGACCAGGTGCACCGGCGGGTTGGTGATGTAGCGCGGCACGCGCAGCACGTTCTGCGCCTTGGCGTGCAGGATGAACGGGTGCAGCAGGTAGACGTCGCCCACCTCGCCGGTGGCCTCGACGAAGTCGCCGCACCGGGCGACCAGCTCGGGGTAGGGGAACGACTGGGGGTACACGCCTTCGGGATGGTCGGCCAGGAACCGGGCGACCGGACCGACCGAGTCGGCGGCCACGAACGTCGCGCCGCCCTGGTGCGCCACGTCCGACCAGAGCACCAGGGTCAGCAGCCCCTGCTCGGGGGAGTCGAGGAAGTGCCGGAAGAAGTCGCCGTCCTTGTGCCAGCCGGGCGACTCCGGTGAGGCCGGCCGCCACGGCCGCTCCCCACCCTGCCACAGGTTGACGATGAAGGCGTCGTTCCACTCGTAGGGCTGGATGCGTTGGGCGCCGCCGAGCAGGTCGCAGACGGCACCCCACGCCTTCGGAGCGAAGGTGCGGATGTCGATGGACCGGTGGCTGGGCATGTGGATCGAGGGCTCGGCCCAGGTGGCCGGGTCTTCCGGCGCGTACCCCAGCCGGGTCCAGATGGTGGAGGTGTACCTCTGGGCCGCCTCCCGGGAGAAGCAGCCGCGGATCGCGACGTAGCCCCACTCGACGAACTGCTCGGCCTGTTCGGTGGTGAGCACCTGATAGTCCATGAACCGCTCCTACTGGGTACCAAGGAAAAAGGCAAAAACGGCAAGGACCAGCGCGCCGAGAATGAGCCCGGAGTCCGCAGCCCCGAATCGTTGTGGCCGGGCGACCGTCCGGGCAAGGCCGGAGTCGAAGCCGCGGGCGTCCATCGCGACGGAAAGCCTTACACCGCGCCGGATCGCGCCGACGAGCAGGACGAAGGCGGTGCGGGCGAAGCCTTGCCGCACGCCCCGGGCCCGCCGCGCCATGGCGATCATCCGCCACTCCTGGCGGAAGAGGTCGAGCATGCGGAACGCCGCCAACGCCCCGATGGCGAAGCGTGGCGGCGCTTTCGCGTGCTGGATGAGCGAATCGGCGAGATCGGTGGGGTCGGTGGAGGCGAACACGAGCACCGCCGGCACGGCCAGGGCCAACAGCCGCAAGGCGAGAGAGAGCGACGCCGCGAGTACGGAGCTGGTGACCAGGAACGGTCCAAAGTGGAGCAATGTCGTTCCGCCGCGGTCGGCCGAGAAGAGCGAGAGGGTCACCACGATGCCGGCGCACGCCGCCAGCACCGGCCAGAGGCGTTTCGCCAACGACAAAGGCCCGATGCCGAAGAAGGGCGCGGCGGCCAGGCAGACCACCAGGACCAGACCGAGCACCACCACATCTCGCGTGGCGAGCACGGCGAGGGAGAGCAGGCCCGAGGCGGCGAGCTTGGCCACGGGCGCGCGGCGAGCCAGAACCGTGCTCATGTCACGCCTCGAAGATCGCGGTCATAGCGCCACCGTCCGGTCGGCCAGGGCGTGCACGACCGAGGGATCGTGGGTCATGGCAAGGATTCCATGCCCCTCGTCGCGCAGCGACGCCAGTAGGTTGACCAGCTCGACCCAGGTGCGCCGGTCCTGGCCGAAGGTGGGCTCGTCGAGGATGAGCAGCCGGGGGCGGGCGGCCAGAGCCGTTGCCACGCTTAGCCTCCGGGCCTCGCCGCCGGAGAGGGTGAACGGGTTGGCCTGCGCCAGATGGTCCAGGCGCAGCCGCATGAGCAGTTCGGCCACGCGCTCCGGCGGGGTGCCGCCCAGTGCGAGCTCGGAGCGCACGCTCGAGGTGACGAACTGGTGCTCCGGGTTCTGGAACACCGAACCGATGCGGCTGGCCAGAACACGAGCGCGCCAGCGGTGCGGCCGGTCGCCCCACGCGGTGACGACCGTGCCCGCCGCGGGAGGCCGCAACCCGCCCAGGGTCAGCGCGAGGGTGGTCTTGCCCGAGCCGTTGGGTCCGGTGACGACGAGCGCCTCGCCCCGGCGCACGGAGAAATTCCCATAGGCGGCAAGGGTTTCACCGGGTCCGGTGGCGGCGGGAAGGTGGGGGAGCGGGCGACCGGGTACCCACACGCCCTCCGACGCCAGCTGGGTCCCTATGGGTCCACTTAGGACGGACCGTGGCCCGTCGAAGCGCACGCCCCCGCCCGGCGACAGCACCACCACCCGGGTGATGAGGTCGAGGAACGGTTCGATGCGGTGCTCCACGAGCACCAGCGTGTCCACAGTGGAGAGAGCCTCCCGCACCAGCGAGGTGCCGGCCGGGTCGAGGTTGGCCGTGGGCTCGTCGAGCAGAAGCAGTCCCGGCTCGGGCGCCAGCGCTCCGGCCAGCACCAGCCGCTGCTGCTCCCCGCCGGAGAGAGCGTCGGTGCGGCGATCCAGCGGGTAGCCGAAACCCACGTTCTTAAGGATCTCCTCGACTCGTGGCCAGATCCGCGAGCGCGGCCAGGCCAGGTTCTCCAGCCCGAACGCGACCTCGTCGCCCGCCCGGCTCATCACCAGCTGCGACTGCGGATCCTGAAAGACGATGCCCACCTTGGCCTCGACGGCAAGCTCGCCCTCCGACTCACCGGAGTCGGAGGGCATCAGCCCGGCGATGGCCTGGAGCAGCGTGGACTTGCCTGCGCCCGACGGGCCCAGCAGCAGCACGCGCTCGCCCGCCTCGATGTGCAGGTCGACGCCGCGCACCGCCCAGGCCCGCCGGCCCGCGTGCCGCCAACCGAAGCCGCTGAGCTTGATCACACTAGTTGGCGACCGCGCCCGGCCTGGAAGCGATCGAGCACGCCCGTGCCCGACAGCGCCTTGGTGAGGGCGACCGAACCCAGCCCGGCGATGACCGCGCCGGACAGGATCTGGCAGGCGCCATAGGCGATCTGCCACCCGGTGCTGTAGTCGCCCACGCCGTACGGATTGGCGATGATGTCCACGGCGGTGGCCGCCGCGCCCGCGAGCGCACCGGCGAGCAGCGCTTGCGGCACGCCGAAGCGCTTGTACCGGAACACACCGAAGGCGATCTCACCGCCGAGCCCCTGCAGCACGGCTTGCCACAGGACAATCCAGCCCCACGGCGAGCCGAGCAGGGCCGAGACCAGAGCGGCGACCGTCTCGGTGAACAGGGCCGCACCCGGCTTGCGGATGATCAATGGTGCGAGCACCACGGGGACAAACCACACCCCGTTGACGAGTGCGGCGGCGGGCGCGAAGAAGTTGAAGGCCGTGGCGAAAGGCCCGACCCACAGCAGGCCCCACGCCCAGAAGATCACGCCGAAGGCGACGGCGATGATGGAGGCGACGACGATATCGACGGTGCGCCACCGGAAACTGCTCATAGCGATCATTCTCCTGACTCCCTGCGCTGGCATTACCCAGATCAGGTTCGAGGGTCTGCGGCCCGTTGCCGCACTCTCAGCACTAGTCGTGCTCCCCTGTCGGCGACCTTTGACCGGGTGAGGCTCATTGGTCGTGTGGCTCGAGAGTACACCTCGCCTTCCAGCCGATAGCCTGTGCCGGTGACCGTCACCGAGCGCCAAGAACACCCGCGGGAAACGGCTCCCGAGCGCGACAAGCACCGAGGTTTCGGGTCGGTCGAGGTCCTGGCCCTGATCCTGATCGCGCTGGTGGTCTTCCGCAATCCGATAGCGACAAAGATCGGCGAGTTCCCCGGGTTGCAGACGTGGACGACGGTCTTCGTCTCGGTCATGGTGCAGGCGATGCCGTTCCTCGTCTTCGGGGTCGCGCTCTCGGCGGTGATCGCCGTCTATGTCCCGCGCGAGTTCTGGTCCAAAGCGCTGCCCAAGCACCCGTCCCTGGCGGTTCCCGTGGCCGGGGCCGCGGGCGTGGTGCTGCCGGGCTGCGAGTGCGGTTCGGTACCGATCGCCGGCTCGCTGATAAGAAGAGGCGTGACCCCGGCCGCCGCGTTGGCCTTCCTGCTGGCCGCCCCGGCGATCAACCCGATCGTGCTCGCCGCCACCGCCGTGGCCTTCCCCAACAACCCGGAGATGGTCGTGGCCCGCGGCGCCGCCAGCCTCGTCGTCGCCGTCGCCATGGGCTGGCTCTGGCTCAGGCTTGGCAAGGCCGAGTGGATCCGCCTGCCGCACCGGCCCGATCTTGACGGCGTGTCCAAGGGGCGGGCCTTCTGGTCCTCGTGCCGCCACGACATCATCCACGCCGGCGGGTTCCTGGTGCTCGGGGCGATGGCCGCGGCGACCATCAACGTCATGGTGCCCGACCGGTGGTTGCAAACCCTCGCCGGCAACCCGGTCCTGTCGGTGATCGCCCTGGCTCTGCTCGCCGTGCTCCTGTCCATCTGTTCCGAGGCCGACGCGTTCGTGGCGGCGTCGCTGAGCCAGTTCTCGCTCACCTCGCGCCTGGTCTTCCTCGTCGTCGGCCCGATGGTCGACCTCAAGCTCATCTCCATGCAGGCCGGGGTGTTCGGGCGCCGGTTCGCGTTCAGGTTCGCGCCCACCACGCTCGTGGTCGCGATCGTCATCGCCTCTCTCACCGGGCTGGTGTTGCTGTCATGAACAGGTTGGCGCAAAGCGTGATCCTGCTGCTGCTCGGCGGCGCCGTGCTGCGGGCGGCCCTGGGCGGCGACGCGATCTATCTCCGCTATGTCAAGGAGTCGTTGCAGCCCTTCCTGATCGGGGCTGGGGTGCTGCTGTGCCTGGCCGCCGTCATGACCATCTTCTACGAGCTGAGGCACGGCCAGCACGAAGACGATCACCATGGGCATCACGAGCCGAGGGTGGGCTGGATGCTGCTGGCCCCGGTGCTCGGCCTGCTGATGGTGGCCCCGCCCGCGCTGGGCGCCTTCGCCGCCGGGCAGAGCGGCTCGGCCCGGCTCCAGGACACCTACCGCTACCCGCCGCTACCTCAGGGCGATCCGGCCCAGATCAGCGTGCTCGACTACTCGACCCGGGCCATTTACGACAAGGGCGAGTCGATGAAGGGGCGCACGGTCAAGCTGAGCGGGTTCCTGTCCCAGGGCCCGGGCGGCCGGCAGGTGCTGACCCGGATCATGCTCAGCTGCTGTGCCGCCGACGGGGTACCGCTGAAGATCGGCATGGAGGGCAACGTGCCCGACGGCGTGCGTGACGACCAGTGGGTGGAGGTGGTCGGGCGTTACAGCGCCACTACCGAGAAGGACCCGATCAACGACGGCGACATCCCGCATATCGAGGTGGTCGAGTGGCGGCCGATCGACCCGCCGCGAAATCAATATGAGTGATTACTACCCATGGGTAATATCGGGCGGTAGCGTTGAGGTATGACCGCGACGCAGCGTGACGTGACCGCCGACCAGGCCCGCAGCGCCGTAGAGGCGGCGCGCGAGACCGAGTGGCACAAGCCCAGTTTTGGCAAGCAGCTGTTCCTGGGCCGGCTGCGGATGGATCTGATCGATCCCTGGCCGCAGCCCACCCGCACCGAGGACACGACCGAGTTCTTCGAGAAGCTACACGACTATGTGGCCCATCATGTGGACGGCGCCCAGATCGAGCGGGACGCGCGCATCCCTGACGCGGTGTTTCGCGGCCTGGCCGAGCTCGGCTGCTTCGGCATGAAAATCGACAAGAAGTACGGCGGGCTTGAACTGTCCAATCTGGACTACTGCCGGGCGCTGACCCTGGCCGGCTCGGTCAGCCCGTCGATCGGCGCGCTGCTGAGCGCGCACCAGTCCATCGGCGTGCCGCAACCGCTCAAGCTAATGGGCACCGACGAGCAGAAGCAGCGGTTCCTGCCCCGGCTGGCGGCCGGTGAGGTGTCGGCGTTCCTGCTCACCGAGCCCGATGTCGGCTCCGATCCGGCTCGGCTGTCCACCATCGCCACGCCCGTCGAGGGCGGCTACAAACTCAATGGCGTCAAGCTTTGGGCCACCAACGGATCGGTCGCCACCCTGCTTGTGGTCATGGCCCAGGTACCGGAGAAAGGAATCACCGCCTTCGTGGTGGAGGGCACCGCCGACGGGGTGACGGTCGAACGGCGCAATGCCTTCATGGGCTTGCGCGGCTTGGAGAACAGCGTCACCCGCTTCCACGATGTATTCGTACCCAACGAGAACGTCATCGGCGGCGAGGGCAAGGGCCTCAGAATCGCGCTCACCACGCTCAACACCGGCCGCCTTTCGCTGCCGGCGATGTGCGTGGGCGCGGCCAAATGGTGCCTCAACGTGGGTCGCGGCTGGTCCTCCGAGCGTGTCCAATGGGGACGGCCGGTCGGCAAACACGAAGCCGTGGCAACGAAACTCGCCTTCGTCGCGGCCAGCGCCTACGCCATCGAGTCCATGCTCGAGCTGTGCTGCAACCTCGCCGACGACAACCGCAACGACTTCCGCATCGAGGCCGCGCTGGTCAAGCTGTTCGGCTCGGAGAAGGCGTCGGAACTCGCCGACGAGCTGCTGCAGGTGCGCGGCGGGCGCGGCTACGAGACCGCCGAATCCCTTGCCGCGCGCGGAGAAAAGGCCCTCGGCATCGAGCAGGTCGTGCGCGACCTGCGGATCAACCGGATCTTCGAGGGATCGACGGAGATCATGCACCTGTTCATCGCGCGGGAAGCGGTCGACACGCACCTGTCCGTCGCCGGCGAGCTCATCAATCCGAAGGCCTCACCGGGTACCAAGTCAAAAGCATTTTTAAAGGCCGCCGGCTTCTATGCCCGCTGGCTGCCCACTCTTTTCATCGGTTTTCCGGTGTACCGCAAATTCGGCCCCCTGGCCCAACATCTTCGCTTCGCCGAGCGGGCCGCCCGCCGCCTGGCCCGCCACACGTTCCGGGGCATGGCGCGCTGGCAGGCCAAAATGGAGCAACGGCAGGCGTTCCTGGGGCGGGTCGTCGACATCGGCGCCGAGCTGTTCGCGATCGCCGCGGTGTGCTCGCGGGCCCGCGCCAGCGGCCGGGCGGAGGAGACCGAACTCGCCGACCTCTTCTGCCGCCAGGCCCGCCAGCGCATAGTGATGCTCGAGTTCGCCTTGTGGCACAACACCGACGCCGAGGACGTAGCGTTCACCAAGAACTACCTGGCGGGCCGTTACCGGTTCCTCGAGGAGGGCATCGTCGATCCCACCGGGGACGGCGAGTGGGTGGCCACCTGGAAACCCGGCCCTTCCACCGAACCCAACCTCTTGAGACGGCTGAGCTAAGCGGAAGGGATGGCTGGGCCCGGTCTGAGGCCCAGCCGTCTCAGCTCGAGGCGGGCCAGCGCCTCGACGCAGCCCGGCTCGCCGGTGCGCCACCCCGACACCACATCGTCGTCGATGTCCATGATCCGGCGCAGGGGCGCGTTGGACAAGGCGCGCAAGGCAAGCAACTCCGCGCCGCCGGTCCGCTTGCGGATGCGGGCCGCGGCCGTCGCCGACCGGATCCAGAACGCCCGGAACGGGATCCAGAGCACCAGGGCGAGCATGATGGGCGCCAGGGCGGTAAACCAGCCCAGCACCGTGGCGAGGTTGGCCACCACCTCCTGCTGCGAGCGCCCGGCGTCGGCGATGCCGCGCGCCGCTTCGGCCGCGCTGCCGAACGGCGCTCCCAGTTGCCGCCCGACCAAGGGGACGGACTGGGCCTTGTCCTGTGCGTCGGTGAGGTTGGCGGCGAGGCGGTCGCCGCCGCTCTCCAGCTTCTGGCCGGGGACCGCCAGCTGCTGCACGAAGTGGTAGAGCCAGACCGCGGCCCAGATCCAAAATAGACTCCAGCCCGCGAGGACCAGGTCGGCCACTATCTGGCGGGTCAGGCGCCAGGGGCGTTCGGCATACACCTTCATGCCTGCCACTTTGCCCTGACACCGCGATTTTTACGCATGGTTATTCGCTTGCGGCCCAGGCTCACGGTCGCCTACCCTTCCCCGCATGTTCGCCACGGCCTTGCTTGTCGCACGCTGCTTCGCCGCGTGCCACCGCGCCGTGCGCACCGGTCAGGCCCGGCTGGATAGCTGACCCTCCTCCCTTTCGCCCTTGATGGCCTCGCGGAGGAGGGTGTCCGAGTCCCACCCCCGTGTCGCGGCGCCGCCATGCTCGCGCGCCCGCGGCGCCGAGCCGCACCTTCACTCCGCAACCCATGATCAATTGATCTAGCATTATCCCCGAAAATGCGGCCTCAAAGCGTTGGGAGGCAACATTTTCCCCGAAAATGTCGGATCAAACGATCATGGCTGAGCCGGGGTGGGCTCGAGAGGCTGTCACACCCGAAGACCCTGAAACGGAGTGACGATGGCGAAGAGCCGGTACATACGCAACAAGCCCCACCTCAACGTGGGCACGATCGGCCATGTCGACCACGGCAAGACGACGCTGACCGCCGCGATCACCAAGGTGCTCGCCGGCCAGAACCCCGAGGTCAACAAGTTCGTGGCCTTCGATGGGATCGACAAGGCGCCGGAGGAGATCCTGCGGGGCATCACCATCAACATCGCACACGTCGAGTACGAGACCGCAACCAGGCACTACGCGCATGTGGACATGCCGGGTCACGCCGACTACATCAAGAACATGATCACCGGTGCGGCTCAGGTCGACGGGGCGATCCTGGTGGTGTCGGCGATGGACGGGGCGATGCCGCAGACGCGCGAGCACGTCCTGCTCGCCCACCGGGTGGGAGTGCCCTACCTGGTGGTGGCGCTCAACAAGGCGGACGCGGTGGACGACCCCGAGCTGCTCGACCTGGTGGAGCTGGAGATCCGGGAACTGTTGTCGCGCAACGGTTTCCCTGGCGACGAAGTACCGATCGTGCGTGTCTCGGCGTTGCGGGCGCTGCTCCACGCCAACTATCGGCCGCAGTTCTACTTTCGCACCACCGACGTTCCCGGCTCCATCGACCTGGGTGAGATCCCCGAGGTGGCGCCGGGCGATGTGGTGGAGATCGGGGTGAGGCTGGGCGCCCCGGTGGCGCTGGAGGCCGGGCTCGGCTTCGCCGTGCGCGAGGGCGGCCGCACGGTGGCGGCCGGGACGATCACGCGGGTCGATCGCTGATGGAGGCGGCGCAGCCGTGGCAGGTACCGAAGATCTCCAATGTGTGGGAGACGTCGGAGAAACCATGCTGCGCCGCCACCTTGTCCGCCCAGGACTCCACCGCCGGGCCGACCACCTCCACGGTCCGCCCACACGACCGGCAGACCAGGTGATGGTGGTGGCCGTCGGAGCAGCGCCGGTAGAGGTGCTCGCCGCCCGGCGGGCGCATGACATCAATGTCACCGGAGTCGGCCAGCGCCTGAAGCGTGCGATAGACCGTCGTCAACCCGATCCGTTCTCCGCGGGAACGAAGGATGGCGTGCAGCTCCTGAGCGCTGTGGAAGCCATCGACGTCGGACAATAGGGCGGCGACGGCGGTGCGCTGGCGGGTGTTGCGGGCCGGGGCCGTCATAGCCTCTTCTCCCCGGCGTGGGCGACGGCATCGGCCACGATATGGGCGATATGCTCGTCGACAAGCGAGTAAGCGATCTCGCGCCCACGCCGTTGCGCGCGGACCACGGCCGATCCGCGCAGCACGCGTAAGTGTTGTGACACAAGCGGTTGCGGCACCTTCAGCGCGTCGACTAGCTCATGCACATAGCGCTCGCCGTGCTCCGCCAGCTCGGTCACGATGGCGACGCGGACCGTGGCTGCCAAGGCCCGCAATAGGTCGCTGGCGCGTTGATACGCCTCCGTATCGGTCACGTAGTTACCGTAGCGTCATTGCGACTCAAGCACCCACTCCGGCTGCTCCCCGTTCTCACTGGCCATGGGTCGCCATCTACGTCCGATCACCGGGCTAAGCAGTACTAGCAGCACAAACAGCGCGATGGCGGTCAGCACGACGGTGGCGCCGGTGCCGGTGTCCATCCCGAGTGACACGAAGAATCCGGTCACCCCGGAGAAGACCCCGGCCAGCAGCGAGAGCGCGAGAGTTCCAGCGAAGCCGCGCGAGAGTAGCTGGGCGGCGGCGACAGGTACGACCATCAATGCGCTGACGAGCAGCAATCCCACGGCGCGCATGGCGACGGTGACGGTCACCGCGGTCATGACGGCCAGCAGCAGGTTGAGCATCCGCACCGGGAGCCCGGCGACCTTGGCGAACTCCTCGTCCTGGCATACGGCGAAAAGCCAGGGGCGTAACCCGAGGGTGACGGCCAGGACCGCCCCGCCCAGGATCGCCATGGTGACAAGATCTCTGGCCGTTGTGGTCAGCGGCGAGCCGAACAGGTATGCCATGAGATTGGAATTGCTGCGCCCGGGGGCCAGGCCGACCAGGAACACGCCGCCGGAGATGCCGCCGTAGAACATGATCGCCAGCGCCATGTCGCCCGAGGTGCGGCCGCGGGCGCGCACCAGCTCGACGGCGACCGCCCCGGCGATCGCGACCAGCACCGCCGTGAGGACAGGCTGGGCGCCGGTGAGCAGACCCAGGCCGACACCGGTGAGTGCGATGTGGCCGATGCCGTCGCCGATGAGGGACATGCGGCGCTGGACTAGATAGATCCCCAGCGATGGTGCTACCAGGCCGGTGATGACGACCCCGAGCAGCGCGCGCTGAAAGATTTCCAAAACCATCATCTGGTACCCCAAAAGCCCGGTATTTCTTCTGGAGCGTGCGGGTGCACGTGGTCATGTCCCGGGTGGGCGTGATGCCCGGCGGGTTGCGGGACCGGGCCGTCGTGGGCGATCACCCCTTCGTGCACCACCACGGCGCGGGTGATCACCGGTTGCAGCGGCCCGAGCTCATGGGCGACGAGGATCACCGTGCCGCCCCCGACCACGAAGCGCTCCAGCGCCCCGGCGAACGCCTCCTGCGAGCGGGCATCCACCCCGGCGGTGGGCTCGTCGAGCACGAGCAGGTCGGGCTCGCCGGCCAGGGCCCGCGCGATCAGGGCGCGCTGCTGCTGGCCGCCGGAGAGGGTGGCCACCGGCTCGCTCGCCCGGTCGGCCAGGCCCACCAGCGCGATGGCGTCGGTGACCGCCTGCCGGTCGGCCTTGCGGGCCGGGCGCAGGAACCCGCGCTTGGCCAGGCGCCCGGCCGAGACCACCTCCCGCACCGTGGCGGGCACGCCGCTGCCGGCCCCGATGCGTTGCGGCACATAGCCTATGCGTCGCCACTGGGTGAACCGGCGTTGCGGTACCCCGAAAAGCTCGACCCGGCCGGCGGCCAGTGGCACCAGGCCCAGCGCCGCACGGATCAATGTGGACTTGCCGCTACCGTTGGCGCCCAGGACCGCGACGACCTCTCCGGTTTGGACGGTGAGGTTGAGATCGCGCAGCACCGGGCGGCCACCGAAGGCGACCGCTCCGTGCCGGATCTCAAGAACGGGGGTCATGAACAGCCCAACGCTTCCCGAAGGGTGTCGAGATTGATTCTCATGACGGAAAAGTAATCTTCACTACTGCCGGCCTCCAACCCTTCCAGCGGGTCGAGCACGGCGGTTTTGGCGCCGATCTCGTTGGCCAGGGTCTCGGCGACGGCGGGCGAGACCAGCGTCTCGAAGAAGATCGTCGTGGCGCCGGTCTGCTGCGCCTTCTGCTTGACCTCCCGCAGCTGCTGCGGGGTGGGCTCGCCCTCCGGGGTCAGCCCGGTGATCGGGATCTGCTCAAGCTGGTAGCGCCGGGCCAGGTAACCGAAAGCGTCGTGGCTGGTGACGATCTGGCGCCGCTGGCAGCTTTTCAGGCCCGCGGCGAACTCGGTGTCGAGCTTGATCAGCTCGGTCTGGAGTACTTTCGCGGCCTCGGGCTGGTTGAGCCGCCGGCCGACGGCGTCGGCCAGGGTGGCCATGCGGCTGGGGTCGAGCCAGATGTGCGGGTCACCGCCGACCAGCGGGCTGGCCGTGGTGACGTCGAAGGACTTGCCCTCGGTCTTCTGCTCGACCGCCTCGTCGAGCTCGGGCTGGAACCCCTTGAGATAGAGCACGAGGTCGGCGTCGGTGATCTGGACCACCTGCGACGGCTTGAGCTCGAGGTCGTGTGGCTCGGCACCGGGCTGGGCCAGGGTGGTCACGCTCACCGCGTCGCCACCGATCCGCTCGGCCAGGAATTCAAGGGGGTAGAAGCCCGCGACCACCCGCTGCTTGCCCTCGCCGGCGGGATTGGTGCTACACCCCGCCAGCGCGGCGATCGCCAGCGTGAGCGTAAGGACGCGACTGAGCATGACCACCACTCTCCCCGATAATGAGAATGATTGTCAAAAGCGCATAGGTGAATTTGATTGTCGCCCCTAGCCCCTGACCATCGTGATCACGGCGGTGATCACCAGAAGAATGAGGACGGTGGCCCGCAGCACTCGGGTCGAGGAGGGTTGCGCCGGCCAGGTCGTGGCCGTGAGCGCGGCGAGAAGGACCGCGAGCACCAACAGGACCAAGCCGCCGATAACGCCGCCGACGATCAGCCCGACCAGGAGCAGGGCGAAGGTGACCAGGAACACGGCGGTACGGTTGAGGCGCGCCAGCTTTTCCAGAAAAGCCATGACGGGCATTAAAGCGCGGGAAGAAGGAATTCGCATCTTGCTGGTACTGAACCGCTTCCTGGTGTCGTCCGATCCGGACACCTTTGTCGAAAGGGCGCACGCCGCCCTGGCCGAACTGGCCGCCTCGCCCGGCTATGTGCGCGGCGAGCTGACCCGGGCGCTGGACGATCCCACACACTGGTGCCTGCTGACCGAGTGGCGCAATGTGGGTTCCTACCGGCGGGCCCTGGGCCGGTACGAGGTGAAGATCACAGCGACGCCGCTGCTGGCCGAGTCATTGATGGGGCCCAGCGCCTACGAAACCCTGGCCGCCGCCGAACCCGGCGGGCCGGTGCAGGTCAAGGCGGGCGACCTCGCCGTCTGAGCCGGCACCTGTTCGCTGGGAGCGCGCGCTTAGTATGGGCTGGTGACTGTGAGCGCCCCCATCCCTCAGGGCCCAGGTGCCGCGGCGCCGTTTCCCGCGCCGCCGGCCGAGGGCGGGGGAGCGCGGCTGGGTTGGGGCCTCGGCATCGCCGGCGCCGTGCTGGTGCTGTGCTGCGGCGGCGGGCTCACCGCCTTCATCGGCCTGGTCGTCACCCAGGTCGCGGCCACCAACGAGCAGTCCCAGGCGGTCGTGAGCCGTTATCTCAACGCCCTGCGCGAGGACAAGTACGACCAGGCTTATGACCTGCTCTGCGACGAGGAGCAGGCGGCGCTGACCAAGGATCGGTTCGAGACCCGCGAGCGTGCCCGCAAGAAGATCGAGTCCTATCAGATCGGCGAGTTCGACGTCTACAACGACTCGGTGCCGGTCCACGAGAGCTACCGCGACGGCACGACCGACGAGGTGAAGTACTTTCTCAAGCCCGACGGCAAGGACGCGAAGCTAGAGATATGCGGTCGAGAGTGATCGTGGGCGGCCAGTAGTCTTGGTCGCTGAGATCGTCACTGTAATCATCCTCCGCCGACATCCGGCCGGCGGCGACCTCCATGGAAGGAGCACTGCTCATGCCCGCGGATCGAATCGATTCCGTAGTCAGCCTGGCCAAACGCCGGGGCTTCGTCTACCCGTCAAGTGAGATCTATGGCGGCACGAGATCAGCCTGGGACTATGGCCCGCTGGGCGTGGAGCTCAAGGACAACGTGCGCAAGCTCTGGTGGCGCACGATGGTGCAGCAGCGCGATGACATCGTCGGCATCGACTCCGCCGTCATCCTTGCCCGCCAGGTGTGGGAGGCATCGGGTCACATCGCCGAGTTCGTCGACCCGCTCACCGAGTGCACCAACTGCCACAAGCGCTTCCGCGCGGACCACCTCGAAGAGGCCTTTCTGGCAAAGAAACCGGACGCCGAGTTCAAGCTGTCCGAGCTGAACTGTCCCAACTGCGGCAACAAGGGCACCTTCACCGAGCCCAAGATGTTCAACGGCCTGATGAAGACCTACCTGGGCGCCACCGAGAACGAGGAAGGCCTGCACTACTTGCGTCCGGAGACGGCGCAGGGCATCTTCGTCAACTACAAGAACATAGAGACCACCGCGCGGATGAAGCCGCCGTTCGGCATCGCGCAGATCGGCAAGAGCTTCCGCAACGAGATCACCCCTGGCAACTTCATCTTCCGCACCCGCGAGTTCGAACAGATGGAGATGGAGTACTTCGTGGAGCCCGGCACCGATGAACAGTGGCACGAGTACTGGCTGCGGGAGCGCTGGAACTGGTACCTGGACCTGGGTCTCAAGGCGGAAAACCTCCGCTTCTACGAACACCCGGCCGAGAAGCGGTCGCACTACTCCAAGCGCACGGTGGACATCGAGTATAGATTCCAATTTGGTGGGACGGAGTTCTCGGAGCTGGAGGGCATCGCCAACCGCACCAACTTCGACCTGACCACCCACGCCAAGCACTCCGGTGTTGATCTGTCCTATTTCGACCAGTCGCGCAACGAGCGCTGGGTGCCGTACGTCATCGAGCCGGCGGCGGGTCTGACCCGTGCCGTGCTGGCGTTCATGCTCGAGGCGTACGACGAGGACGAGGCGCCCAACACCAAGGGCGGTGTGGACAAGCGGACCGTTATGCGGTTCGACAAGCGTCTTGCCCCGGTCAAGGTCGCGGTGCTTCCTTTGTCGCGCAACGAAGAGCTTTCGCCCAAGGCGCGCGATCTGGCAACGGATCTGCGAAAGCGGTGGAATGTGGACTTCGACGACGCCCAGGCGATCGGCCGCCGCTACCGTCGCCAGGACGAGATCGGCACCCCGTACTGCGTCACCGTGGACTTCGATACGTTGCAGGACAACGCGGTCACGGTGCGGGACAGGGACTCGATGGCGCAGGAGAGAGTGTCCCTCGAACAGGTGGAGCGCTACCTGTTTGAGCGACTTCCGACCTGCTGAATGGCCGGGATGGCGGGAGTTTTTCCACCATCGACACGTGCCGGGCCGATCTGTACTTTGTGTTCATGGCGAAGACACGAACAGTCGCCGGTGCGGGAACTCTCGCCACCGCCGCTCTTGTGCTGCTCTTCGGCAACCAGCCCTTCACCGAGTGGGTCGACAGACACATCTCGGACACGGGCGGTGCCTGGGACTGGTTCCTCCGCACGCTCACCTGGCCACGCTGGTGGATCGGGCCTTGGGACGGTTCAAGCGCTGAGGTACGACAGCTGCTCGCGAACGACATCAGAGCGATCCTGCTCGTGGCATTCGTCGCGCTCATCCTGTCGCTCGTAGCCAAGTCCGTGGCCGGCGGCGGCGCCGGCTTCTTCCTTGGCTGGTCGGCGCTGGTCTTCGGGTCGGCCCTCGCGGCCTTCCTGACGGCGTTCATCATCTCCAACCCGTCGCTGGTCAACGCTTTCCAGGTTGCCGCGAACGGTTCCGCGTACGGTTTGTTCGTCGGATGGATAGTGGGCGCCGTGACCGCCGGAGCCAAGGGTGCAGGTTCGTAACCAAACCCCCGCCACAAACGGAGCCCGGGGCCGGATGCCGGCCCCGGGCTTCATGCGTTCTTGGACGCCGCGATGGTCTTGTCCCGCAACTGTTTCAGGTCGATGCCCTGCTCGACCAGGATCTTCAGCCCGAGACCCTCGCCCTCGCGGATCAGGCCCAGAAGGAGGTGCTCGGTGCCGATGTGCTTGTGTTTCAAGGCAAGCGCCTCGCGCAGGGCCAGCTCCAGCACCTTCTTGCTGCGGGGCGTGAAATGCAGGAACGCCACGCCCGGTGAGCGGCGGCGCCGGCCGAACCAGCCCCTCCTCTCCGGAGGTGGCGGGTCGAGCACGCCCGGCCCGAACGCCTCCTCCAGTTTGGCCTTGACCGCGTTGAGGTCTATGCCGATCGACTCCAGCGCCTCGGCGTCGTCCAACACATCTTCCTGGTTGTGTTCGACGCCCTGGATACCCGCGCGGACTCGCGCGTAGCTAGCTCCCGCCTCGATGAGCACGTCGTGGGCGATGCCGCCATCGAGGGCGAGGAGGGCCAGCAGCAGGTGTTCGGTACCAATGAAGCCATGCCCTAGTTGCCGGGCTTGGTCTTGCGCGGCCTTGGGGACTTGCCGGGCCCGATCGGTGAACCGCTCAAACATCACGTCTCCCGTGCTTCTTGTGTACCGCTTGCTTGCTCACCTGGAGCGCATCGGCGATCTCCTGCCAGGACCAGCCCCGCTTGCGGGCGTTGGTAACCTGGAGGATCTCCAGCGTCTCCAGCAGTCTCCGCAGGGCGACCACCGCCCGCAGCCCGACCTTGGGGTCGGGGCTGCCCGCCGCGGTCGCCAGATCCCTTGCCTCACTCACGCTGTCAACTTACGTTGACACTCCATGTTTGTCAACCCAAGTTGACATCCCGCTTCTTGATCTTGGCATTTTCTGGGATAATGCTGCCTAAAAACCGTTGGAAGGCAGCATTTTCGGCGAAATTGCGCCTGAGCCTGGAGTGCGCGCCGCGGGTGTAGAAGAGTGGTCGGCATGACTATGACGAGGACCCTGGGCCGCAGCGGGATCCAGGTCAGCGCCCTGGGCGTGGGCTGCTGGGCGATCGGCGGGCCGTACTGGGGTGGCACCCAGCCCTACGGCTGGGGTGAGGTGGACGACGACGAGTCCATCCGCACCATCCACAAAGGACTGGATCTCGGGGTCGACTTCTTCGACACGGCAAGCAGTTACGGGGCCGGACACAGCGAGCGGGTGCTCGGCCGGGCACTGCGCGGGCGGCGCGACCGGGTCGTCATCGCCAGCAAGTTCGGCAACATCTTTGACGAGCAGAGCAAGCAGGCGCTCGGGCCCGACGGGAGCGTCGGCTACATGCACTCCTGCCTCGAAGGGATCCTGCGCCGCCTGAACACCGATTACCTTGACCTGTACCAGTTCCACCTCGGCCAGGCCGATGTCGATGACGCGCTGACGCTGCTCGATCCGCTGGAAGAGCTTGTGCGGCAAGGGAAAATCCGCGCCTACGGCTGGAGCACCGACGACCCGCGCCGGGCGGAGGAGTTCGCCAACACCGGCCCGGGCTGCGCGGCGATCCAGGTGCACCTCAACGTCCTGGAGGACAACGCGCAGATGCTTGAGGTCTGCGCCGCGCAGGGGCAGGCGGCGATCAACCGCGGGCCGCTGGCGATGGGCCTGCTGAGCGGGAAGTATCAGGACGGCCGGGCCGTGGGCCACGACGACATCCGGGGGCAGGCGCCGCAGTGGTTGCGGTACTTCGACAATGGCGTGGCCACGCCGCAGTGGCGGGCCAAGGTGGAGGCGGTGCGCGAGGCGCTGACGGTGGGCGGGCGCACGCTCGCGCAGGGCTCGCTGGGCTGGCTGTGGGCGCGCTCGCCGGCGAACATCCCGATCCCGGGCTGCCGCACGGTGGAGCAGATCGAGGAGAACGCCGGGGCGCTGGAGCACGGTCCGTTGTCCCTCAGGGAGTTTGAGGAGGTCAACCGGCTGGTGGCGCGGCTAGGCTAGCTCGCCGGCCAGCATCTCCATCAGCAGGCCGTCATGGTATTTGCCGTCGGGGCCCAGCTCATATTCGCGCATGATGCCGACGGTCTTGAAGCCCACCTTGGCGTAGGCCCGGATCGCCGCGGTGTTGTCGGCGGCCGGGTCGATGACCAGGCGGTGATGGCCGCGCTCGGTAAACAAATAGTGGGCCAGGGTGCGCACGGCATCGGTGCCCAGGCCCCGCGAGTGCATTGCCGGGTCGAGATAGAGGTCGATGCTGGCATGTCTATACATCTCGTCGGTCTCCTCGCCGAACTGGATATAGCCGACGACGCGCCCCTCGTGCTCGATGACGAACGCCTCGACGTCATCGCCGTCAAGGTCGTCGCGGACGGCGCCCTCGGCGTCGCCATCCTCGACGGGCCACCGCGACGACACCTCGGGCGTGGCCCGGATCGCGGTCAGGGCAGGGATGTCGGCCTCGGTCGCGGGCCGCAACGTCACAAGCTCCCCGTGCATGCCCAAAAGCCTAGCGCCTCTTCTTCTTGGCGAGTTCGGCGTCCCGGGCGGCGTCGGCCGCCTCCTCCTTCAGCGCGCGGGCGGCCACCTGGGCGATCTCGGCCCGCTGCCGCGCCATCCGCACCGCGGTGGAGGCCAATTGGTAACGGCGCCAAGCATCCGCGACCTCCACGCGCAGACGCGACGTCTCAGAAGTCTTGGCCTGCAAGGCTTGACCCCATCCGTCGACCTTCTGCCAGACCGCACGCAGCTGCTCCTCGGTGAGCTCACCCCGGCGATAGGCATCTCGCGCGGCTCTGGCCACCATACTCTGCTCGGTGCTTGGCATTGGTTCACTTGGTACCGATCCGAGCTCCGAGTTGGCTTTCTCCAAGACCCGGTTGGCCTCGGTGTGCGCCTGCCAGGCCTGCTCCCGCTCCGACTCGGCCTGCGCAAGCGCGGCGTCCGCCTCGGCGTTGGCATATGCCGCCTGCTGGGCCCGGTCCAGGGCGTTGCCCGCGATCTCCTCCAGCTCGCGTCGCTCGTTTTTGGACACTCGCCGGCCGTCCGGGGAGTTGTGCTGCACGTGGGCGATGAGTCCGAACATCATGAGCACGATGGCGCCGGCGCAGATCAGACCGATCCAGATCATTATGGTCTCGGACGTCAGCTCCACCCGCACTCAAGTCAGCTTAATGTCGGACCTTCCGTTTAGCATTCGTCGCATGGGGATGGTGGAGGATCAGGCACACTCCGTGCTGCGGCGGTTGGCCGGCGACGACGCGGAGTTCAGGGATGATCAATGGGCGGCGATCGAGGCGTTGGTGGTCGGGCGCGGGCG
>Ga0075428_100000288_pt1 | contig 49479 bp, 41 predicted proteins | sample RhiMetdeltSRZDD2_FD_75291 | JGI IMG/M metagenome (GOLD analysis project Ga0075428, IMG submission 75291) | Populus rhizosphere microbial communities from Tennessee, USA - Rhizosphere MetaG P. deltoides SRZDD2 | ecosystem: Host-associated > Plants > Roots > Rhizosphere > Soil | place: USA... | reverse complement strand
GTAGAGACTGTCGCCGATGCAACCTCGACGTAAATGCCCGATTTGACCGAATCCGACTACGACGCCCTCTTCGCTGCGATGAAGGACGACATGCCGCAGTATCGGGTGGAGCGGAGGCCACGGGTGCACTAGAAGGGACACCGGGAAAGGGAAAAGTAGGGGGAACCCGACCGGTCGGCCGGGTTTCATAGAGGGTGATGGAGGCGGGGGTCGGAATCGAACCGGCGTACACGGCTTTGCAGGGCGAAAAAGCCTTTTTGCCAATCAAAGGCTTACGAGGTGATTCCTTCCAAATCAGCGTCTTGCGATTTTTGGTGATATCTAACAATAACGCTGTACGACTACTTTTTGCCGCCAACTGTCCCAAAAAGTCCCAAGAAAAACCGTCCACTCAAATGCGTTTCTCGTGACCGTCAAACCGTTACAACATTCATCCCAATCGACTTGGCACTCTCGATCATCGCGTCGTCGAGGCAGAGTATGCCCTGCGCATTCAGACTGCCAGCGATGGCAAGGTGAAGCGCGTCCCCTGCCCTCAGCTTCAGCTCCTCATTAGCCGCCAGTTCGGCGGCACGCTGGAATTCCTCTCGTCCGGGAATGGCCACCGTGCAATGTTTTTGCGCAAACTCGTGGACGCGCGTCGTAGCCTGTTTCGCCAGATTCTCTGCCGTTTGCCCCGTCCGCACCTTGAGCGCCGCGGCCGAAGAGAACTCGACCAGGGACCACTCGCTGATCGCCAAGCGCTCCCCCGAGGACTCGAGCCACGCGATGACTGCCTCACTCTTTGGCTCCCGGATGAAGACGGGAACCAGAGCGCTGGTATCGACGTAAATCATCAATAGCGCGCAGCCTGGCGCATTTTCCCGACCACCGGAGCCGTTTCTTTCTGGCGGCCAAGGAATTGACGCAGCCGCCGCGCCTCGGACTTGCCGATCGCGCGGCCCTCCGGGGCCAAGACCAAGCGCCCATCTGGCGAAACCTCTGCGATCAAGGTATCGCCCTCACCTACGCCGATCTGCTTGGCAGATTCGGCTGGCAAACGCACCGCGAGGCTGTTGCCCCACTTCGACACCATGAGTTCAATTCGCACGCCTTTGGTTCCCATCCAATCACCCAATGTATCTACATGTAGATACATGATAAGCAACCGCACCGATCGTGTCAACGCACCCAGCTACCTGCCCCCAGCCCCCGGGCGAAGCCAGGTGCCGCAACTAGCTAATCGCTGAAACCCTAGCCCCGTACTTGGCTCGGGAGCAGGACTGAACTCCCGCGCATTAATGCTCCGCGGTTGCGTGACCACCTGCTGCTTACGTTCGCGAAGCTGTGCCGCCGAGGTGGTGTACGTGCCGTTGCCGCTGAGTCTCTACTGCTCAAACAGCAACTTCTTATCAGTAGTCGATCCAGGCAGCGTGCCCCGAATCTGACCACCCGCGATCGCTTCATGCTCTGACTGACCACCCTGTTCGTGAGCAGGAGACGCGTCGCGACAATCAGCGCGCTCCTGAGTCCGAGCACGTTTTCAAGTTCCATAACGCGTTGATCGATCGCAAATATCATCTACTCTTTTCTTCGTCAGCCAAACGTCGGAGGCCCGGACCGAAGGGACCGACCTAATCAAGGTTATGGGCGACCGTTTTTGGGCAAATCATGGGTGGAGGCAGTGGGAAAGGCATAGACCGCACATCCGTGGACTGGATCGGCAACTAAGATCAGTTCTCCACGTCAGAATGGTCCGAAATTTCTCGGTCGTCAGGACTGCTCTCGTTCACTTTAGTGGCGTCTAAGAGGTACAGTTTATGGTCCAGATAGGCGACCAATAGATTGCCAGACACGGCAAGCTGTCGTTGATACAGGAGGACAATCGGAGCCAATACCCCCAAAGGGGGGATTTGACTTCGCGATGAATGTCTCCTACCGTACACAGCGTCGAGCAGTCTGTCGGACGTGGCGATCCGACACGCTCCCACAACCAAAAGCGCCCGCGACTTTTCAACAAAGCTCTCCAAATATGTCCTATCGGCTACGGCTGGTCGCAATAGTGGTATCTGGCGTCTATTTGTAAGTCTTTCAAAGTCCGACACACTCCTAGTGGAGGGATGATGATCGGCGAGTCGCAAGCGTTTCGCTTCGCTCAGGCGCTAATCGACAAGATGGCCGCGTTCGACGCCCCGGTACTCATCGAAGGCGAAACGGGTACCGGCAAGGAGCTCGCCGCGCGGAGCATCCATTACAGGGGCGAGCGGCGTGACCGCCCATTCGTACCAGTCAATTGCGGCGCGCTACCGGACCAGTTGATAGAAAACGAGCTGTTCGGCCATCGCCGCGGGGCCTATACCGACGCGCGCGACGACCAGCCCGGATTGGTCGAGCTCGCGCGGGGGGGTACGCTGTTTCTCGACGAGGTCGACACGCTCTCGTCCAAAGGGCAGGTCACGCTGCTGCGCTTCCTGCAGGACCAGCAGTTCCGGCCGGTGGGAGGGCGCCGCGAACAGCAGGCAGACGTGCGAGTCATTGCCGCCGGCAACCGCAGCCTGGACGGACAGGTGAGCGCCGGCGAGTTCCGTCTGGATTTGCTCTATCGGCTCAAGCTGCTGTACCTGACGCTGCCTCCTTTGAGGGAACGGCACGGCGATATCGCGCTGCTCGCCGGCCATTTCATCCAGGTGGGCAGTGCGCGATTTCGTAAACAGGCCTTGCCGCTCGACCCGGCGACCCTCGCTTGGTTCGAGCGCTACCATTGGCCAGGCAACATCCGCGAGCTCGAAAACCTCGTCATGCGGGAATTCCTCCTCGCGGACGGAGCGCGGATCTCGATTGCGGCGCCGCCCGCGCTTGCCGCGGGACCGGTTCCAGACCGCGCGGCGCTGAATTACCGGTCCGCCAAGGACCAGGCGATCACCGAGTTCGAGGCCCGATTTCTGACCCGCCTCATCGAGCAGTCCAAGGGCAACGTATCGGTCGCCGCGCGGATTGCCGGGACGGAGCGCCGCCATCTCGGACGTTTGCTCAAGAAGTACGGCATCTCCAAGCTTCCTTCCCACCCGCTGTAGGCATCCTCAAGCCACCGCACGCATGCGGTGCAAGGCTTCGTCCGTTTAACGGGACGCGGTCAGCTTCGCCCTGAAATCCCGCGGCGGTCGCAGATGGGTGCGCGACTACCCATGCGGGTCGGCTCACGCGCAAGTCCGCCGAAGCCACGCTCCGGGTGGCCGATTCGCTGAGGCATGGCCTGGAGCCGGGTCGCGCGACGCCCATGCCCGTCTCGCGCATCGGAACGCGACTCGTTTCCAATCAGGTAGTTGCTTTGGATCGCGGGTAGGCACGCCGCTTGCGTAGCGGTGTGGCGGAGAGTACCGCTGCACCCGCTCACCGAGACCATCCGTGGCCCATGACGCCGCAACTCAAAAAGCCCGGCTGTGCGAAGCAATCCTTCGCCACATCACGAAACATCCGCTCGCGGCGGACACCGCGGAAGGAATCCTCGCGTGCTGGCTGCCGTGCAGCGGATTCGAGGATGCACCGGAACACCTCGCTGCGGTGCTTGAGGAAATGGTGGCAAAACGCTGGCTGCAAGCTCGGCAACTACCGGACGGAAATGTCCTTTACGTGCGCGATGATGTGCAAAAAATCTAGATGTTCCTCAGCAACGTCGAACTTCGACTAAGGGGACGATTTGTATCAGGCACTGCACGCGACGAGCCGCACATTGGCCGATTTCATCGAGAACGAGATCAACGCCGATCCCTATCTCACCGGTCCGGGACCCGGACATCCGTTTCGCGAGCGCGGCATGCATGTGCTGCTCAACACGCCTGCGGAAATGGCGGTCGCGAACAATCCCAAGGAAGGCATCTCGCTCTGGTTGTACCGCGTCGTGCGCGACGAGGAGCGCCTCAACGACCCTGCGACGCGGATATCGGCCATGCAGTTGCGGCCGCCGCCTCTGCCCCTGCGTCTGCATTACCTGGTCACGCCGGTCACCAGCCGCGCAAACGACGGCGATCCGGACACCGAGCAATACCTGCTCGGCAAAGTACTGCAGCTATTCCATTCCAAGTCGCAGTTCCGGGGCGCCGATCTTCACGGCGAGCTCGCCGGCACCTCGGGCGAGCTGTTTGTCCGGCTGGAAACCATGAGCGTGGATGAGATCACCCGCATCTGGGACGCGCTCGAGGGTTCGTATCAGCTCTCGGTGTCCTACGAAGTGAGCCTCGTGAACATCGACGCCGCGCTCGAGCCGGAGAGCATCATGCCCGTGCTCGTCGCCCAACCCGAGTTCGGGCTCGCGAATCTCGTGTCCGCCGGATCATGAGCCAGCACCGCACCGCCTTCGTCGGCGATCTTGAATACGCCTTCGCGCCGAACGATCCCGATCTGCTTGCGCGCCGGATCTGGGCGCTCGCCACGGCGCGGGCGGTGGACGAGATCACGGACGATGCTTTGCGCGTGCCGATCCGTGTCCGGGTGGAGCAGACCGGCGTGCTGGTGAAGACCGGGGACGATGCGACCTTCGCGCTCGTGGCGCGTCCGTGGCAACGGTTTCCGCCGCTTTTCGGCGCGGCGCCCCGAATCGACATCACGGTGGAAGCTGACAGCTATCTTACTTGTGTGCACCGCTTCACGCTGAACTATGCCCAGCGCCATATCGCCGTGCCCGCGCCCGCACCGGGCGCGACCGCGCTCACGCTCGACAACGCGAACAATCTCGTCGCGGGACAGGCGCTGCTCATCGGCCCGGTGGCCGGGCAGGAGTACGTGCGCATCGCAAACCTCGGGCCGGGCGCCAATCAGGTGACGTTGGCAGCCGGGCTGAGCAATCCGCACAACGTCGGCGACCCCGTGTTTCCCGACGGATTCGATCCGGGCCCAACCACGGTGCTGCGCATGCATCGCCGGCCGGTGACAATTCGCGGGCGGGTCGTCCGGCGCGATACCGCCACCGGCCTATCCACCCCCGCAGCGGGCGCCACCATCACGGTCACGGATTTCTGGCGCACCCAAAACGCGGTGCGCACGCATCAGCCCGGCGCGATGACCGATCCCAATCCTGCGCAACGCTCCTTCGCGCTCAGCATATCGCCCGGCGCGTTCGCGGCGCGCGCCGCGGGCGCCGCCGCTGGGAACGCCGCGGCGCTCGCGCCCGTCCCGAACGAGGACAAGTTCCTGCGGCGCGATGCCGAAGCCGGGGCCGACCGGATCGAGCTTACCGACCGTGTCAACATCGCGCTGAACGAGCTGTTACGCATCGATGCCGACGATGCTTCCGTCGCCGAATACCAGACGATCGCGGCAATCGCCTCGACGGGCGGCCCGATCGAGCCGGCCGTCGCCACGCTCGATCTGCCCTTGCGCAATGCGCATCCCCGGGACGCGCGCGTGGAGCGCTTCGGGCCGCCGGGTGCGCCGACGACGCCGTGCATCTTGCGCGACGACGTGCTGCCCGGCGACGCCTGCCTTTTCTTCGACAGCCTCGCTTTGCTGCCGGCGCAGGGCGGCTTGCTGCGTCTCAACGCCGGCGGCACCGTGGACGAGTACCAGTCGTTCAACCAGCTCGCCGCCACCGCCGATGCCGAGGGCTACTTTCGCCTGCCCGCGATTCATCGCGTGGCGCAACTTCAGATCGCCGTCGTCGACGGCGCGAACAACAGAACCATCGATTTTCAGCCCAACTACTCGGAGCGCGAGTCGTGGCTCGAGGTCGCGTTCGCGATCTGATCCACAAACTGGCCCACCAGACTGGAGGTTCGCAATGCCTGAATATCTAGCTCCGGACGTATACGTCGAGGAGATCGACACCGGCTCCAAGCCGATCGAGGGCGTCAGCACCAGCACCGCCGGCATGGTGGGCGTGACTGAGCGCGGCCCGGACAACGTGCCCATCCTCGTGACGAGCTACGGCGAATACCGCCGCTGGTTCGGCGAGAAACTGAATCCGCTCGACTTCGTCAATCCCGCCGATCCGAACGATTTCCATTGCTACCTGCCGCATGCGGTGGAGGGTTTCTTCACCAATAGCGGCAAGCGTCTGTTCGTCACGCGAGTACAGGCGCGCGGTGCGGCGCGTTCGGATTTCACCTTGCACGACCGCGGCACCAGCCAGTCCGCCGCGACGTGGCTGTTGCGTTCCGCCGCCGAGCTTTCCGGCAACACCGCGGCGACCGCGGCTTACGTCGTGAACGTCAACGCGGCACTGCCGAACACCGGAACGCTCGCGAACGGCGACCACATCCGCGTCGGCCGGGGCAGCGAGTCCGAATACCGAGACGTCGACCCGGCAGGCATAGGCACGGCTATCCACGTGCCGCTGAATTTCCCGCTCGCTCGCGCGCACGCGGAGGTGACGGGAACCGTGCACGAAATCACCGACACACCCGTCGCCATCGCTCCGCAGCCGGCGCTCGAAGTCGCCTCGCCCGCGTACGCCACGACCATCGACGTGCGGGTCGGCGCCGTCGGCGACCTCGCAGTGGGCCATCTGCTCGAGATCGGCAACAACGCCTCATCGGCGGAACATCGGTTCATAACCGCAGTCAGGACCATCGCCACGGTCCCCAATGTCGTATTGCGTGTCACGCTCGACAGCCCGCTGCACCTGGCGCACGGCGATCCGGCAGGGAGCCCACCCGGAATCAACGTGACGCGCCTGGACCCGGGGCCGGGCGCTGTCGACGTTGCCAACGACACGATCCAGGCCGCTCATGACGCCGGGACTGGAGACCGGGTCGCGTATCTCACCGCACCGGGCGGCAACTTTGCAAACCGCGCCAACCTGGTGGTGTTCGACCGCGGCGTCGCGGGTGAAGAGGTGCGGCGCGTTGGCCTGCTTTCGGTGCTCTCGCTCGCGGTCGGCACCTACGAGAACTACGAGGCGGGGTCGCCCATCGCCAATACCACGCTCACCGCTGTGGGCGCTGCGCGTTCGCTCACCGGAGACGCCTTCGCCGGATCAAACGTGGTTAACATCGGTAACCGGGTTGGCATCGTCGCGAACGCCGACATGGTGCTGCAGATCGGCGCTGCCGCACCGTTCGAGTACGCGAGGATTGCCGGTGTCCCGAATCGCGCGCCCGGGCTCGCTGCCCCCGACGCGGGCATGGTGCAGCTCGCTTATCCGCTGCTGCGCAGCTATCCGAACGGCACCCAGGTCCTCGTCCACACCGTGGCGGTGAATCCGAACCGCCCGGCGAGCGTCGCCGCGTTGGCGGCGAGCCGCATGAGCACCGCCGTCGTCGTCACCGACGGCGGGGACACCGTGGTCCCGGACCGCTATTCCGCAGGCGACGTGGTGCGCATCACGATGCCTTCGGGCACGGACTACTTCCACGAGCTCGCGGCGAACGCTGCGTTCGCCGACGCGCGGCCGATCACGCTCACAGTTCCGTTCTCGCGCCCGCATGCGTCGGGATCGCCGGCTGCCGAGCGGGCGGCGCTGATCCGCGTGCAAGCGATCGACACCGGCGCGTGGGGCAACCGGGTGCGCGTCTCGGTAGGCGACGAGAATCCCGGTCTAGTGTCGCGCTCGCCCGTGGTCACGGCGATCGCGCCCAACCGCATCCGCCTGGAATCGGCCGCGGGCGTCGAGCCCGGGACGATCCTGGAGCTGATCGATCCGAACGGTACGCTGCTCACCACGGTGAAAGTCCTGAACGTCGACCGCGCCACTGCCGAGGTCACGCTGGACGGCAACGCGACCGTGCTCACCGGGCCGCAGATCGCGGCGCTGAACGCCGTGCCGGGCGCCTACATCGCGCGCTCGCGCGAATTCAGCATCAAGGTGCGGCTGCTCGCGCCGCCCGATCCGAGCGTGCCCGGCAGCGGCGAGCAGGAGCTGGACTCCGAGATCTTCCGCAACCTGTCGATGGATCCGCGGCACAGCCGTTACCTGCAGACGGTGATCGGCAATATCGCCGGACCCGGCGTGCCGCTGCGTCTGTCGGATCGGCGCTCCGACGGCGAGAGCTGGTACATCCGCGTGCACGATCTCGCGCAGGATTTGCTCGAAGCGCCGAATCCGGCGCCGAACCGCACGCCGACGCTGAACAGCATCCGGCTCGGACCTGAAGCGCTCACCGATCTGTTGAAGGACGGCCGCGAGGAGGCGGCGCGGCATCCTCTCGCGGGCGGCGACGACTCGATGATGACGTTGAGCGATGCGGCCTACGTCGGCGCGGACGACATCAATCCGGAAAACCGCACCGGGCTGTTCGCTCTCCGGAACGTCGAAGACATCAGCATCGTCGCCTGCCCGGGTCGGACGCGAAAGCCGATCCAGGACGCGTTGATCAATCACTGCGAGATCGCACGCTATCGCTTCGCCGTGCTCGACGCGCACCGGCCGCCCCACGATTCCATAGCCGACGTAATCAACCAGCGCAACCAGTTCGACACGAAGTACGCGGCGATCTACCACCCCTGGCTGCTCATTCCGCACCCGTTTCCCCAGAGCGCCGCGCAGGCCGACGAGTATCCGGTTCCGCCCAGCGGACACATGGTCGGCGTCTATGCGCGTACCGACATCGAGCGCGGCGTGCACAAAGCCCCGGCGAACGAGGTGGTGCGGGGCATCGACGGGCTGCAGCGCATCCTCAACAAGGGCGAGCACGACATCCTCAACCCGCATCCGGTCAACATCAACGTCATCCGCGACTTCCGCAACAACAGCCGTGGCATCCGCGTCTACGGCGGCCGGGTGATCACGAGCGATTCGGACTGGAAATACGTGAACGTCCGGCGTTTGCTGATCTTCATAGAGGCATCGATCAATCGCGGCCTGCAATGGGTGCTGTTCGAGCCGAACGCCGAGCCTTTGTGGGCGCGGGTGCGCCGCTCGATCGCGAATTTCCTCACGCTCGTCTGGCGCAACGGCGCGCTCGAAGGCATGAAGGTCGAGGAAGCGTTCTTCGTCAAATGCGACCGCACGACCATGACGCAGACCGACATCGACAGCGGGCGTCTCATCTGCATCGTGGGCGTGGCGCCGGTCAAGCCGGCGGAGTTCGTGATCGTGCGCATCGGCCTGTGGACGGCGCACGCGGATGACTGAGCCGGCAAGGAAGGAGAGCCAATACCCCTCGCGTTTTCCTGAATCGGGATCGCAGCTCCAGGAGAAAACATGGCAACCGCAGAACGCAGAGATCCATACCGCGCATTCAACTTTCAGTTGCAGATCGACGGCGTGCCGCTTGGCGCGTTCAGCGAAGTGAGCGGTCTCACCGCGGACGGCAATGCCGTCGACTACCGCGAAGGCACCGACCTGCAGTCGAGCGTGCGCAAGCTTCCCGGCCTCCAGACATATACCGACCTCATCCTGAAAAGAGGTTTCACGCAGGACAAATCGCTCTGGTCCTGGTACGCCAACATCGTCAACGGCCAGGCCGACCGGCGCAACGTCACCATCGTCCTGATGAACGAGGCGCGCCAGCCGGTGCTGCGCTGGCACGCGGAGAGCGCTTGGGTCAAAAAGATCGAGGGCCCGGCGTTCAAGGCGAGCGGCAATGAAATCGCGATGGAATCGGTCGAGCTTGTGCACGAAGGGCTGACGATCGAGATGTAGGCGAGCGTCGATGTCCACGTACTCGACTCCGGGGGTCTACTACGAGCGCGCCGATCTCGGCGCGCCGCGTGTCGCGCCGCTGCGCACGGACATCGCGGCCTTCGTCGGCATCGCCGCGCGCGGCCCGCTGCACCAGGCCGTTCCGGTCGAATCCTGGCGGCAGTTCGTCGCCTACTTCGGGGACGTCATCGCGACGGGCTATCTCGCCTATGCCGTGCGCGCGTTCTTCGAGAACGGCGGCAGGCGCTGCTGGATCGTGCGGGTCGCCTCGGCGGCGGCCGCCGTTGCGATACGAAAGATATCCGCGGCGCTGCCTTCGCCTCCGCCCGCCACGCCCCACGACGCGTGGGCGTTCTGCGCGAACAGCGAGGGCGTGTGGGGCAACGATCTCGCCGTTGAGCTGCGCGAGACGCATCGCGCGCAGACCATCGCCGATCCGAGGAAATCGACGCCGGAATACGTCACGGTAGCCTCGGTTGCAGGATTTCAGCGCGGCACGCACGCGCGTGCGCACACCGATCCTTCCATCCCTTCGTTTCGCGTGGTGTCCGCGATCGACCCCGACGCGAAGCGCTTGTATTGGGTCAATCCACGGCCGCAGGATCGGCTTCCTTACGAGCAGGCCGTGATCGGCTACGACCCGAACCGGCCGCTCCTGATCGAGAGCGTCGAGTACACGCTGCTCGTGCACGAGTCCGGGCGGCTGGTGGGCGCCTATCAGGGGTTGTCCTTGTGCCCGGCTCATCCGCGCTACGGCCCGCTCGTGCTTGGCGGCATCGAGCCCGTGCACGAAGGCGCGCTGGAATGGACGGTGCCCGCGGCCCCCGAGCCGATCGTTATCCGCGAGCTTCGCGGCGACGCGCAGCTCGCCGAGCTTGCGCCGCTGCGATTCGATGACCGGGCCATGCCGCTCGCGGGCGGCGCCGACGGGCTTGCGCCGCTCCGGGTCGGCGACTTCATCGGCGAGACCTTCGACCCGTTCGACGACGATGCGGCGCGCTTGCGCAAGCGGCGCGGCATCAGCGCGCTGGACAGCGTCTCCGAGATTTCCCTGGTGGCCGTTCCGGACATTCATATCCAGCCGGTCGAGCCACCGCGCATGGCGCCGCCGCGCGTATGCACTCCAGATCCGTGCCTGCCGCCACCCCCGCCGCAACCCGCGACGCCGCGCCAGTCTGACACCGGCGATCTGCCGCCGCGCTTTACCGAAGAGCAGGTCTTCCAGGTGCAAAACGCGCTCGTCGACGACTGCGAAGGACGGCGCGACCGCTTCGCGCTGCTCGACCCGCCGTTCACGGCGATCCACGATCCGCGCATCGGCCTCGCACCGCTTCGCGCCTGGCGTCGACGCTTCGATTCCGCGTTCGCCGCCTTGTACGGTCCGTGGATCGCGGTTCCCGATCCGCTGCAGCTCGGTGGCGAGCTGATGCGCCCGGTGCCCGCCTCGGGCCATGTCGCCGGCTTCATAGCACAGACCGACACGCGCATCGGCGTGCACAAGGCGCCGGCGAACGGTGCGCTGATCTGGGCGCAAGCGCTGACGCTGCCACTCGACGACACCGCCCACGGCGTGCTCAACGACGAGCATGTGAATGCGATCCGCGCCTACCCGGGGCGTGGCCTGCGCATCTTCGGCGCGCGCACGCTCTCGAGCGACCCAGACTGGCGCTTCGTCAACGTGCGCCGGCTTCTCATCATGATCGAGAAGGCGATCCGCATCTCGAGCCAATGGGCGGTATTCGAGCCGAACAACCGCACCACGCGGGCCAAGGTCGAGCTGTCCCTGCAAAGCTTTCTGCTCGCGCTCTGGCAGCGCGGCGCGCTCGCCGGGGGCACGGCGGACCAAGCGTTTTTCGTCCAGTGCAACGAAGACACCGATCCGGCTTCGGCTCGCGACCGGGGCGAGTTGATCGCCAAGGTCGGCGTCGCGCCTTCGAATCCCTTCGAGTTCATCGTGCTGCGCGTGGGCCGCGCCGAAAACGGATTCGAGATCACCGAGACCGGCGGCGCCGAGGGAGGCAGCTGATGCTCGGCCAGCGCAACGATCCGCTGCTCAACCACAACTTCGTGATCACGCTGGTCGACTCGACCAGCGCGCTCGGGGCGGCGCCGGCGACCTCGCCGGGCGACGTGCTGTCCTCGGCCCTCGCCGGCTTCAGCGAGTGCAGCGGCCTGGAGATGTCGATGCAGCCCGAGGAATACAAGGAAGGCGGCAACAACGCCGCCGTGCTCAAGTTCGCGAACCGCGTCACCTGGGCAAACCTGACGCTGCGCCGGGGCTTGAGCGTGAGCACCGAGCTGTGGGACTGGCACTACGGATTTGTCGAGGGCCGCGGCAGGCGGCGCGACGGCGCGGTCATCCTGCTCGACGCGGCGCGCCGGCCTTCGCGCGTGTGGTGTTTCCGGCGAGGGCTGCCCGTCAAGTACTCCGGCCCACAATTGAACGCCACCCAGAACAACGTCGCGATCGAGGCGATCGAGATCGCGCACGAAGGCATTTTCCAGCTGCCGGTCGCCGGCGCGGGAGCGATCTGACATGGATATCGACATCGGCGAGATCGCCAGCACCGTGCGGACCGTCGACGGCAGCTCGCTGCTCGCACCGGAGCTCATGGAGCGCATCGTGCGCGCCGTTCTGCTGGCGCTCGAGGAGAAGCAGACGCGCGACGCGCGGGTGCGCGCCGAGCGCCGCATCACCGACGGTGTGTCCGCCGAACGCGACGCCGAGGGCGGCCTATGAACCAGCTCACGCGTGCCAAGCTCATCGCCGAGTACCACTCTGGTGTGCCGGACGTCTTCGACGTCCAGTTCAACCCCACCGAGTTCACGCTGGACAAGGGCGTGCTGCTCCAGGACATCAGCATTCCCGGCCTCGATTCGCCTCTGGTGCAGTTCGTCCGCGGCAACACCGAGAAGCTGTCGGTGGACCTCTATTTCGACACGACCGACGGGGGGACGGGCTCGGTCGCGGTCCCGGTGACGGCGCTCACCGACCGGATCTATTCGCTGGTGAAGATCGAGCCTGCAGGTCACGCGCCGCCCATCGTCACCTTCATCTGGGGCCCGACCTTCCCGGGCGCCCTGCTCGCGCCCCAGACCGGGAACCAGCGCCGGCACGCATTCCGCGGCGTGGTCGAGAGCGTGCGGCAGAAGTTCACCTTCTTCAGCCCTGACGGCATTCCGCTGCGGGCGACGCTCACGCTGTCGATCCGCGAGTACAAGACGCTCGAGGAGCAGATGGCGCAGCTCAACCTGAGCTCGCCCGACCGGACCCACAGCCACCTCACCCAGGAGCGCGACACGCTCGAGCGCGTCGCCGCCCGCTACTACAAGCAGCCCTCCGAATGGCGCGCAATCGCGGTCGAGAACGCGATCGACGACCCGCGGCGGCTGCCGGTCGGCCGCTTCCTGACCGTACCCTCGATCCGCTAGCCCGCGCCGACCATGGCCACGCCCACGCTACTCCAGGAATCAGTCGTCCAGCACGACTTCTACGTCCCGCAGTGCGAGATCCGGATCGAGGGTACCGGCCTGCCACACGACGTGCTGCGCGACGTGTCGCAGGTCACATATCAGGACGGTTTGAAAGAAATCGACGGGTTCTCGATCACGGTGAACAACTGGGACGCGGCGACGCGCGCGTTCAAGTACGTGGGTTCGGAAACCAAAGCTACTCTAAAGACCGACCCGCGCTTTCGCCTGTTCGACCCTTGCAACAAGAGGGTCCAGGTGTACTTCGGCTACCTCGGAGCTCTGGAGCTCATGGTGGAGGGCACGTTCACCACCCTCGAGCCGAACTTCCCGTCCGGGGGAAAGCCGACACTGGAGGTGCGCGGCCTCAACGTGCTGCACAAGCTGCGGCGCAAGCAATACAGCGACCACTGGCAGGGCAAGAAGGACAGCCAGATCGCGCAAATCATCGGACGGAAGGTCGACAAGGAAGTGGGCAAGCAGTTTCCCCTTCCCGTTGTGGTGAATGACGAGGCCCTCAAGGCCGAAGACCCGCTGCCTTATGTCGCCCAGACCAATCAATACGACATCGATTTCCTGTTGTTGCGGGCGCGCCGGCTCGGCTACGTCGTTACCGTCAAACCGCCGAAGGAGCGTTCGTCCAAACCCGACGAGAAAAAAACGCACCTCTATTTCGGCCCGTCTGGGGACCCGCAGGAGCCGGTCTGCGAGCTGAAATGGGGCGCATCGCTACTCTCGTTCAAGCCCACGCTGACCACGGCGAACCAGATCAAGTCAGTGACGGTGACCGGGTGGGATAGGGACAAGCAGAAGAGGTACACGGGCCAAGCCAGCGTGAACAGCAAGAAGGTCCTCCTCAAGCCCGCGCTGCGCGACCTGCTCAACGTCTGCGACCCGCGCGACGAGATCGTCGTGAACAAGCCCGTCCGCGGCAAGAAGGAGGCGGACAATCTCGCGCTCGCAATCCTCATGGACCGATCCAAGGAAATGGTGAAGGCCTCGGTCACCTGCATCGGGTTACCCAAGCTGCGCACCGGCTGCAAGGTGAAGATCGAAGGGGTCGGCGAGCGCCTGAGGGGCACTTACTTCGTCACCGACACCACGCACACCTACGGGGATTCCGGATACACGACGAGCTTCAACGCGCGCCTCGAGCCCTCCGGCTCGCTGGAGGGCCTTGAATGAGGACCTTCGAGAGCATCGTGCTCGGAACCGTGACCCTCGTAGACGCGGAGCTCGCCCGGATCAAGGTGATGTTCAACTTCATGAACCCGCCGCAGGAGAGCGAATGGGCCCCGGTCGCTTCGCCGCACGCTGGAAACAATCGGGGTCTGCGCTTCATGCCGGAGCGCGACGACGAGGTGCTCGTCGCATTCGATCGGGGCGACTTCGCACATCCCTACGTGGTCGGGTTCCTCTGGAGCAAGGTCAAGCAGGCGCCCGACGACAACCACCACAACCGCGTCATCGTCACCCCGGGTGGCCATCAGCTGCGCTTCGAGGACCAGCCCGGCGCGAAGAAGGTGATCTTGCAGAGCGCCGGCGGGCTGACGATCACGATGGACGACACCCAGCAGTCAATCGAGCTCAGGGGCGGCGGCCGCGCCGTGACCATGCAGGCGGGCCAAGTCAGGATCACGTGACCGCCATGCCGCAAGTCCTGACGACGACCGCGACGATCACCTGCCCGCACGGCGGGCTGGGCACGACGACGCCGGCGACGCCGTACGTCGACGCGCAGGGCGGCATCGTCACCTGCGAGGGCGACGTCGGCGTTCTCTCGTGCGGCTTCGTGGTGCCGTGCACCAGCTACGTCCTCGCGTCGATGGGGCTCAATGCGAGCTCGATCGCCGGCCGCCCGGTGATCCTGGCGACGGACTTTCAGAAGAGCCTCACGGGGCTGCCGCTTTCGATCGCCGAGACCACGGTGGTCATCGACGACAGCACGCCGGCGCCCCTGCCGCCGGGGGCGTCCTCGGCGCCGCTCGCGCCCGAGCTGCTCAACGTCGCGCCGCCGGTGGTCGTCGCCGCACCGGATTCCGTTGCGTTCACGCTCAGCGTGATGCAGCCGGCGACCGCGATGATCGTCTTCACGCTGACGAGCGCGTTCCCGCTGTCGTGGACGCTCACGCTGCTGAACACAAATGCGCGCAACAGCGCCGACGCGACAAACGGCCTTTCCGGACTCGTGGTCGGGCCTGCGGGCGGCGCGTGGACGACACCGACGCTCGCCGTGACGGCGACGCTGAGCGCCGCGTTCATGGCGTCGCTCGGCCCCAGCGCCGTCCCCCACGAGCTGTACATGACGGGCGTGTCCAAGCGCGGCAAATCCGCGAACGCCCGCGTCGCCATCACGGTGAGCTGACATGGCCGCGACCCGCGAAACGCGCGACTTCCTCGGCATCGGCTGGAAGTTCCCCCTGCAAGTGACTCCCGCCGGACGCATCGCCCAGGCGCGCTACGAGCAGAGGATAGAGGAGTCGATCTATCTGATCCTTTCCACCTCCAAGGGCGAGCGGGTGATGCTGCCGGAGTTCGGCTGCGGCATTCACGACCTGGTGTTCGAGCCCAACAATCCGGCGACCACGTCCGCGACCGCGCAGGCAGTGCGCGCGGCGCTCACGCGCTTCGAGCCGCGCATCGACGTGCTCGACCTGCAGGTCGAGCCGCAGGAAGAGAACCTGCTGCTCATCCGGATCAGCTACCGCATCCGCGCCAACAACGCGATCGGCAACCTGGTCTACCCGTTCTACATCACCGAGGCTGCCTGAACGTGCCGCTCGAGAACCTCATCCCCAACCTCGACGACAGGCGCTACGACGACATCGTCGCGGAGATCCGCACGCGCATCGCGCGCTACGCGCCAGAGTGGCAGCCCGGAGCGTCCGCGTGGACCGACGTCAACGACAACGACCCGGGCGTGACGCTGGCGCAGGTCTTCGCCTGGCTGGCCGAGATGCTGATCTTCCGGATGAACCGCGTGCCGGCGCTCAGCTATCTCAAGTTCCTCCAGCTGATCGGCATCGAGCTGCGGCCCGCCGAGCCCGCGCTCGCCGAGGTTCGCTTCGGCGTGCAGAAGAATTTCGCCGAGCGTGTCGTCCGGCTGCCCGAGCACACGCAGGTCTCGGCCGACCCCGGCGACGGCAGTCCGACGCTGGTCTTCGAGACCAAGACCGGCCTGGTGGCGCTGCGGGCGCAGCTCGACGCGGTGGTCGTCGCGGACCCCGACACGGGAACAGTCCCGGCCACCCAGGCGAACGCCGACGCAACCCAGGGATTCCAAGCCTTCGGCGCTCGCGCCGCGGACGATTCCTGGCTAGGGCTGGGCTTCATCGATCCGAGCTCGACCCCCGCGGACCTGCCCGCCGAAACACTGGACATCGCCGTCGTGGTGAAGCCCCGGCCCCAGTCGTCTGCAATCAACGCCCGACCACAGTACCTTTCCTGCGGCGTCCCGGACACGCGGGCCTTCGGCCCCGCGAAGCTGGTCTGGGAATACCTGAGCGCGGGCGCGTGGGTGCCCCTTGCGCTGCTCAAGGACGAGACGCTCGCGTTCACACGCTCGGGGCACGTCTACCTGAAGCTACCGCTGGCCGGCATCCCTCTCGCGGCGCGGGCCAAGCTCGATCCCTCCGACCCGGGCGAGCCGCTGCGCTACTGGATACGCGCGCGCGTCACGCAGAGTCAGTACGAGCGCCCGCCCGAGTTGCTCGCGATCCGCACCAACACGGTCGCGGTCGAGCAGGCCGAGACGGTGCAGGGCGAGCTGCTGGGCGGCAGCGACGGTAGCCGCAGCCAGACGTTCCAGCTCGCGAACCGGCCCCTCCTTAAGGACACGCTGCTCCTCGAGATCCAGCAGAGCGACGAGAGACCGGAGCGCTGGACCGAGGTCCAGGATTTCTTCGGGTCCGAACCCTCCGACAAGCACTACACGCTCGACCGCGGGAGCGGCGAGATCCGGACCGGCAACGGCGTGAACGGCGACATCCCGGTTGCCTTCGTCGGCAACCCCGGCGCCAACGTGGTGGCGGTCAGCTACCGGTTCGGGGGCGGAAAGCGCGGCAACGTCGCGGCAGGGGCGATCAACACGTTGGTCGCGGCGATCGACGGGATCGATCCCAACGAGGTGGCCAACCTGCTCGCCGCGCATAGCGGGCGCGACGAGGAGACGCTCGACGAGGCGATCAAGCGCGCGCCGAGCTCGCTGCGCAGCCGCTGCCGCGCCGTCACCGCGGACGACTACGAGTTTCTCGCCCAGCAGGCCGCCAACGTGCGGCGCGCCAAGGCGCTACCGCTTTTCCATCCCGACTTTCCCCAGGTCAAGGTGCCGGGGACGGTGTCGGTGATCGTCGTTCCTGACGCGGACGACAAGGAGCCGCAGCCGATGCCCAGCGACGGCACGCTGCGCACCGTCTGCGCCTATCTCGACGCGCGGCGCGTGCTCACCGCCGAGCTGTTCGTGTTGAAGCCGCGCTACCAGCAGGTGCTCATCCGCGTGCAGATCATCGCGGCCGACAACGCCGATCTCGCCAAGTTGCACGACGACATCGAAAAGGCGCTGGTCGACTACTTCCATGCGCTGCGGGGCGGCGAAGATGGCCTGGGCTGGCCCTTTGGCGGTCCGATCTACTACTCGCGCGTCTACCAGCGCGTCTTCGGCATCAAGGGGCGCGTCGTCGACCGCATCGCGAGCCTGATCATCGTCCTCGATGGCGAAGAACAAAGGGAATGCACCGACGTTCCCATTGCCGTGAACGCACTGTTGTACTCGGGCGAGCACGAGATCAGCGTCAACTACAGCTTCGAGCAGGCAACATGAACGCGCGCCTCCCGATCGCCCTCATCGCGCCGCCGCACGATCCGGATTCGCTGCTCCTGAACGGACGCGTCGGCTGGCGCGCGGAAGCGCCCGTCGGCAAGCTCGATCGCATCGACGTCGATCCCTGCGACGGCAGCCTCGCGATCGCGCGGCTGTCCAGTGCGGCCCGCACGCTCGACGAGGCCTCGGGCTCGCTCGGCGGCATCCGGCCCCCGGGCAACGTGGCGCTGGGTCCGGACGGCAGCCTCTATCTGCTCGACGCGAAGACGCTCAAGCTCAAGCGCTTCGATCCCTGCTGCTGCCGCTTCGACGACGTTCCCTGCCTGGGCGGCGAAGGCGGCGAGCCGCGCCAGTTGCGCAATCCCGGCGGCATCGCGATCTGCGGCGGCAACCTGTTCGTCTGCGACACCGGCATTGAAGGGCCGGCCGCCGTGGGCGAGTGCGACGACCCGGGCACGCTGCAGAAGCGCCTGCAACGCGAGAACCATCGCGTCGGCGTGTTCGCGCTCAAGGGATTCGCGCTGCGCGCTCACCTCCAGCCGCCGCAGAAGAAGCTACCGTGGCAGCCCACGGCGATCGCCTTCGACTCTCTCGCACGCGCCTGGGTCGCCGACGCGCTCGGCCGCCTGCACCGGTTCGCGCCGAGCGGCGCGTGGGAACGTGATTTCCAGGGCCTGCCCGGCGCGAAACACATCGCCATCGACTGCGGCGACCGGATCTACCTGGTCGCGCCCGGCGGCGTTCCCTCACTCGCCGCCTTCGATCGCGACGGCAGCGCGCTGCCGCTGCCGCAAAAACTGTCCGACCTTGCCGGCGCGTTTCCCGAGATGCCGTTCGGCGTGGATGCCGCGGGAAATCTCGACTTGCGTGCCTGCTGCGAGGCGCCCGCTGCCCGCGTGACCGGCAAGAAATGGGCGAGCGAGCCCAAGACGCCGGGCGGCCTGTTCGACCCGAGCGGCGCGCCGCTCGACAAATTGCCCGCGGCGCCCGCGAAGATCTTCGAACCCTCGGGCGTCTACCGCGCCGGCCCGCTCGACAGCAAGACCGCGCAATGCCAATGGCACCGCGCCGTGCTGCACGCCGACATTCCCGCCGGCACCGGCATCGCCGTCCGCAGCTTCTGCGCCGACGAGCTGTACCGGGCGGAAGAGCTCGACACGCTCGCGCAGTGGCAGACGAATGCGGTCGCGCAGGAGACCGAGCGCGGTCTGTGGGACTGCCTGGTGCGCAGCGCGCCGGGCCGCTACCTGTGGCTCGAGCTCGGGTTCACCAGCGGCGGCGCAGCTACACCACGCCTGTGCGCGGTAGAGCTCGAGTTTCCGCGCATCAGCCTGCGGCGCTTTCTGCCGGCGGTATTCGGCGAGGAATCGGCGAGCGCAGATTTCACGGACCGTTTCCTCGCCCTGTTCGACACGCCGCTGCGAAGCATCGAGCGCCAGGTCGACAACGAAGCGCGCCTGTTCGATCCGGCGTCCACACCCGCGCGCACGGACCCCGAGACCGGAGCGGATTTCCTGTCGTGGCTCGCTTCGTGGATCGGCGTTAGCTTCGACCGGCAGTGGAACGAGAGCACGCGCCGACGCTTCCTCAAGCGCGCGGGCAGCTTGTTCGATCGCCGCGGCACGTTCTCGGGATTGCGCGAGCAGCTACTGATCCTGCTCGGCTTCGACACGCTGACTCCTTGCCGGCCCGATGCCCACGAACCGGCGAAGTGCGTGCCCGCGCCGCTCAATTGCGCGCCGCCTTCGCAAGCGAAAGTGTGGAGCGCTCCGCCTCTAATCCTGGAGCATTTCCGCTTGCGGCGCTGGCTTTGGCTGGGGACCGCGCGGCTCGGGGAGCAAGCGGTGCTGTGGGGCAAGCGCATCGTCAACCGCTCGCAGCTCGACGTGAACGCGCAGGCCGACCGCACGAAGCTCATCATGACGCCCGATCCGGAGCGCGATCCGTTTCTCTTCTATGCGAACCAGTTCTCGGTGTTCGTGCCGGCGCGCTGCCGAGACTCGGACAAAGCGCGCAAGATGCTGGACAACCTGCTGCGCGCGGAAGCGCCGGCGCACATCCGCTACACCCTCCACTACGTCGAGCCGCGTTTCCGGATCGGCGTGCAGTCCATGCTCGGCTTCGACGCGGTGGTCGCCGCGTTGCCCCAGGGCGTCGCGCTCGGCGCGACGCCGCTGGGGCCCGCATCGGTTCTCACCGCTGCGCCGCATCTAGCCGGCGGGCCGAGTATCGCCGTCGGAAAGGAAAGCCGCATCGGCACCACCACATTGCTGAGTTGACGGGAGAAGACCGCCATGCCCAACGAACTACACGAGCCCGCCGCGATGCCCTGCCCCGCGTGCGACTTCGGTCCGTTCACGCGCAACGCCTACTGGACCGGCAAGCTGATGCTCGCGCGGGACTTCGTCGACGAGCAGCGCTACGTCATCGAGAAGCTCCGCCACCACAACCAGCAACTGCACGGCTGGGGCGTAGTGTGCGGGCTCAAGGTCGTGCCGCACTTAAGTCCCGCGTGCCGCGACCGCTTCGTGTGCGTCGAGCCCGGCACTGCGGTCGACTGCTGCGGCCACGACATCATCGTGCGCGAAAAGGACTGCCTCGACCTCTTCGCCGATCCCGCGGTCAAGGCGCTGCGGGAGAAGAACGACACGAACCCACACACGCTGCAGCTCTGCATCAAGTACCGCGAGTGCGAATCCGAGCCGATCCCGGTTCTCTACGATGAGTGCGGCTGCGACGACAACAAGTGCGCGCCAAACCGCGTGCTGGAATCCTACGAGCTGCACGTGCTGGTCGACCCCGCACTCGCGACCCCGCCCCCTGCGCCGCCGGCGCAATGCGGCGAACTATGGGAGACGAGCCTCGAGGGCTGCGCTCATTGCGACCAGCCCGACTGCCTCATCCTCGCGACCATCAAGGACTACAAGATCGGCAACCAGATCGTCGACGCGCTGCCGGATCCGCTGCCGCCCGAAGGCGCCGTCGTCATCGACAACCTCAGCGATCGTCGGCTGCTGCCTTCGACGCAGCTGATCAAAGAGGTGATCGACTGCATCCTGACTCAGGGCACGGGCGGCGGGGGGCAGGGACCGCAGGGACCGAAGGGCGATCCTGGGCCGGTCGGACCGCCGGGGCCGGCCGGAGCGCCGGGGCCGGCCGGACCGCAGGGACCGACGGGCCCCGGACTCGAGGAGGGGCTCACGCAAATCGAGTCGGTGAGCTGGAAACATAACGCTCACGTCGCTCTGAATACGTTCAAGAGAGTTCAGTTCACGGGCAACCATCACCAGACGGACGATAGGGCGCTCGTCTTCGGGTTTAGCAATGAAGTGACGATTGTCGATGCCACCGACCCCGAGCTGCGTCGTCCCGACGCGCATCGCGTGTTGGAAGTCTTGATCCGCCATCCTGCCGCGGACGTTCCCGAGCTTGTCTGTCGCTGCAGCTTGATAGGACACGTCCTTCCTGTGAGCGCGACGCAAGATCCGAACATGTTCCAGGAAGTAGCGGGTAACGCTTCGCGCTCCTGGGGGTTCGTCTTCACCAAGAACGGGCTCGCCTTGGCGACCCGGATGAGGGAGATCTTCGTGCGCCTGCGCGGCGATTTCGTGCTTGACGCTACCGGAAGAGCTGTCGACGCCGAATTCGCGCGCGCGACGTTCGATACCGGCGATCGACCGGCAGGCAGCAAGTTCGGTATACAGGGCGGCCTTTTCGAGAGTTGGTTCTGGATCGACGAAGCTGGAGCAACAGGGCGGGTAAACCTCAACACCGCGTCGCGCGACGAGCTTGAAGCGCTTCCCGGCATCGGCCCGGCGACCGCCGAACGGATCATGAGTTTGCGGCGCAGCCGGAGATTTCGCGATCTGGAAGACCTTCGCAGCCGATTGAGGATCACGGAAAGCGAGTGGGAAGCGATCAAGGATCTCATCACGGTGGAGAACTGATATGCCGAGCGATCTCTTTACTGCGTTCGCAAGAACCCCGGGTGGCGCGACCCTCGACTGCCGGCCCAAGCCGATGTGCGACCCGAGGCCAGTGTGCCCGGCGTGCGGCAGCCTGGAGTGCCTTTGCCGGCCGCGCTTCTTTGCCGGGCAGCTGCTGACCGACGAGGATCTGAACCGCCTCGATCACTACATCGTCGCGAAAAACCGCCTCCACAACCGCTATCTCGTCGGTTGGGGCGTCGCCTGCGGGCTCGAGGTGGTATGCAGCGTGTGCGAGCCTGGCGGAGGCTCCAACGTCGTCGTCAGGCCAGGATACGCGCTCAGCCCTTGCGGCAACGATATCGTCGTCTGCAAGGAGGAGTCGGTTAACGTCTGCGACCTCATTAACCGCTGCAGGCCGCGGCTTCCCGACGAGTGCCTCGACCCGACCGGAGCAGGAAGAACCGATTGCCTTCAAGGCAGCGAGCAATGGGTGCTCGCGATCTGCTACGACGAGAAGCCCTCGCACGGCGTCACAGCGCTGCGCGGAGCGAGCGGCGCATCGTGCGGCTGCGGCGATCCCAGCTGCTCGTGCGGCTGCAAGACCGCGACAGGAAGCACGCAGACGGGCTGCGGCTGCGGGGGCACCACCGCCAAGGCCACGACGAAGTCCGTGAGCCCGAGGCGGCTTCCCGCGCAGTGCGAGCCCACGCTCACCTGCGAGGGCTACACCTTCGCTGTATACAAGGTGCCTCCCCGGACGAGGGAGGTCGATTTCGGCGCGCTGGTGAAACGCTTCCTGTGCTGCGTGCAGGCGCTCATGGAGCGCCTTGCGCCGCTGCCGCAGACCGGCTCGCACCAGGACCTGAGGCAATGGTTGATCGACCTGATCGACGCGCTGCGCGATTTCTTCGTCACCGAGGGCCTGTACGAGTGCGACCTCGCGCAGAAGCTGGCCGCCGTGGTGGTGCCCGCGACCGGCGATCCCGACTTCATCGCGAAGTGGCAGGCCACGACAATCGAGGTCGTCGGGATCGCCGTGGGGGTGCTGCGCAAATGCCTGTGCGGCGCACTGCTGCCGCCTTGCCCCGACCCGAGCATGGCCGACTGCGTGCCCATCGCCACGCTCACGGTCGATCGCAGCCCGTGCCGCGTGCGGCAGGTGTGCAATCTGTCCAACCGGCGCTTCCTGCTCGGCTTTCCCACGCTCCTTTACTGGCTCTCATGGCTGCCGGCGTTTCAGCAGTGGACGGGAAGCAAATCCGGCACGACCCTGGGAGGCCTGGTCGAAAGGATGTGCTGCCCGCCGGTGAAGGAGGTGTTGGACACGATCCGCAACTCGGTGAGCATCCTGCGGCCCCAGGCGACCCCTGCTACCGCGGCGAGCGCGGAGGCGGCGACGCCGCAAGCCGCAGCCGCCGGGAATCCCTTCGGCGACATCCTCGGCGGGGCCTTCGCGGACCGCGAAGTACCCGTGAACGCCGCCACCTGGCTCTTCGCCGCGCTGGGTGCAACTGATCTCAAGGGCGCGCCGCTGATGTCTCCGCTCGAGCTCCAGCACCCTGCAGAGGCCCTGCTCACGCACCAGGTCCTCGCACCGTCGCTGGCGGCGATGCTCCCCAGCGCCGCCGTAACGCGCCGGGCCGCCGCGGCGAACACGGACGAGGTCTCCGGCCTGAAGCTGGCTGTCGCGGAGCTGGGCAAGAAGCTCGCCGAGCAGCAGGCTCAGATCGACAAGCTCTCCAGAGGCTGAGCGCCCACGAGCGCGAGGAGCAAACATGGACCAGAACGAACGCCCGCAATACTACGAAGGGCAATATCTCGGCGCCGAGGACCTCGCCGCCGCCGTCAGCTACGCCCGCGTCGGCCAGGCGCGGCACGCGCTCGGCGCGCACACGTGGGGCATCGCGCTCGGGCTGGAGCTGATCGAGCGGCCGCATCCCGGCGGCGACGTCGAGATCACCCTCACGCCGGGATACGCCTGGGACGGGATCGGCCGGCCGATCGTCGCGCTCGCTCCCGCGAAAGTAGGCCTGACTCTGTTCGAGAATTTCCAGGACGACACCGACGCGGCAGGGATTCCCGTCGCGATCTGGCTGAGCTACCGCGAGCTTCCCACGAAGAGCTCGGCGCAGGGGTTCGCGGCGTGCCGCGACGGTCAGCTGGTCGAGCGCGTGATCGAGGGCTACCGGATCGAGGCGCTGCGGGTGTCGACCGTCGACTTTCACGGCGTCACTGTCGCGGCTCGCGCGATCGACGCGAAGAGCGCCGTCCAGGCGTTCAACCCCGCCGGCAAGCCGCTCTACGACGAATCCGTCTCGTATCAGGAATTCCCGGAGAGCGGCGACCGGCCGCGCTGGAGGATCTTCGCCGGAATCGTGCGCTGGGTGAAGGAGGTGAACCAGACGGCGCGCCTCATCCCGCGCACCGACGACGACCTGAACGCGACGCGCAGGAGGCGCCGTTACATCGGCGTCGTCGCCGAGGCCATCCAGGCGGCGGGGGGCGTGCTGCGCCTTCGCGACCGCGCGAACGACCCGGACGACGCGACGCTCAATTTCCAGCCGCCCGTTGTGAAGCCCGGGCCGGGCGAGCATCCCGATAACGACCTCGTGTGGGTCGAAGGGAACCTGCGCGTCGTCGGCGACGCGCGTATCGTGGCCGGAAAGGTCGACTACCGCCTCCCGAAAGGCGGCGACGGAGGAGTCTCCGTGTGGCTGCGACGCGTCGACGCCGCGAACCCGCAGAAGACGACGCTGGAGGCGGCGATCGGCGCGCCGGCGGGCGTCGAAACGCGCTTCGCCGTCAGCGCTCTCGACGCAAACGGCAACGCGACGCCGCGGATGACCGTCGTCGCCGGCACCGGAAACGTCGGCGTGGGCACCGAGGCGCCAACGCAGCTCCTCACGCTCGGCGGCGACGGCGGCACGCGGCTGGAGATCGGGCGCGTGTCGGCGGCGTTCCCGTGGTCCGGCACCGCGCCGGACAATCCCGGCGGCTTCGCGATCAACCAGCAGTCGGCCGGAAGCTCGAACGTCGGCGCGGACCTCGCGCTCAAGCGCGACGGCAAGCTGCGCGTGATGCTCGGGAACACGAGCACCTTCGTGAGCAGCCAGGATGGCGGCGACATCCTCCTCCTTGTGAATCAGGGAGAGACGGGCGAGAAGGAAGTGATGCGCGCGACCGCCGCAGGGAACGTCGGCATCGGAACGCCTTTTCCGGCCGCAACGCTGGCGCTCGGCGGCGATCTGGAGCTGGATCAGACGGGCATCGCCGCCCCGCGTTCGCTTCACCCTGGAGCGACTCTAGTGTGGAACGACGGGACCTGGCTGCGGCTGAACCAGAACCGAGACTTCAGCAAACCGATATTCGGCGTCCACACGCCCGGAGTGTTCGCGAGCGGCTCCCTCAACGTGGGTGGCGCAGGCAACTGGGCGGATCCGGCGCCCGGCAACCTTTGGATCACCGGCAGGGCCTTCAAGGACTCGCCGGGCCCGCACTGGGAGCACGTTTCCGACGCGAGGCTGAAGAAGGACATCGCCCCCATCGAAGGCGCGCTCGAGCGGATTCTGGGCCTGCGCGGCGTGAGTTTCGCATGGCGTGAGCCGGAGAAGCACGGGGCGTCGCCTGGCCGCTACATGGGTATGGTCGCGCAGGAAGTCGAGCGCGTCTTTCCGGACTGGGTCAGGGACACGCCCGCCGGCGTGAAGACGCTGAACCCCGTGGGCTTCGAAGCGCTCGCCGTCGAGGCGCTGCGCGAGCTGAGCGCGAAATGCGAGCGGCTGGAGGAGGAGATCGCAAGGCTGAAGAAACGCGGCAGACGCGCCGCCGAGCCCCGGGACGGGGACGTGCCCCCGCGGGGGAAGTCCCCGAAAAAGTAGCCGCGAGCCGCCGACGTGTCGGGTCATCTGACGATTCGCCGCATCCGATCGGAGTATCGCGTCGCGCGGGACACCGCCGACCCGTTGCGCATCCGCGACGCGTGCGACGCCGCCTTGCGGCAGCACCTTCCGCCCGTCCTGAGGTCGGCCTTCGGACGCTGGTGCGACGGCGACGACGAAAGCGTCTGGCTGGTGCGACGCCTGGATATCGACCTCGCGATCGGCGCGGACTGGAAGAGCGACCAGCTCTCGGGCGCATTCACGGCCCGGATCGCACGCGGGCTCGCGCGCGTGCTCGTCGGCGACGGCGACGGAATCAATGCGATCCGCTTTGCCGGGCCCGCGACGCACCTCGCCCGCTTCCTCGCCGATGCGGCCACCGGCGACGCGTGGAGCCGCTGGTACTACGGGAGGTTCGAGGGCCTAAGCGCGCTCTGCACGTCCGCGGCCCTGCGCACCGCGCTCCTCGAGGACCCGCGGATCGGATTGAGCGCGATGCAGCGCCTCTCCGACCCGGAGATCGCGCGCGTGGTCACGGCGATGTCGGCGCACGACCGCGGCGTCGTCCTCGACCGGTTCGCCGAGGTGACCGCCGGGGCCGAGGCGAGCTCCTTCGGTGAGAGCGTGCGGACTGCCTGGTCGCGTTGCGCGTCGGCGTTTCCGGATCCGCTCGGACGCGCCCTCGCAGTGTTCGTCCGTGCGCAATGCGCCGGGTGCGGCGGTCCGGCGCTGCGCTCGGCAATCGATGGGCTGAGCACCGCGCGGGTCCTCACGCCGCCCGAGCCTCACGCGGCGCACCGCGAGATGCTCGAGAAGATTTTCACCGCTCGAGAGACGGACGTATCCGCCCCAGATTGGACCGCGTCGACTCCGTACGGCGGCGTTTTCTTCCTTCTGCCGCAGCTGGATGAACTTCCCCTCGAGGACTGGCTCGAGTCCTGGCCCGCGCCGGCGGGCGCCGCGCCGGGTAGCGCGATGCGGCTCCTCGTCGCGGCGAAATGCCTGGGCGCGGGAAGCGCCCAAGTCGCATTTCACGACGCGGTTCTGCGGGCGCTGCTCCACATCGGACCCGATTTCACGCTCGCCTCGGCGGGCGCATGGCTGCGGCGCGTCGGCCCGGAGCGCCGGCGCTCGCTGCTGCGAGCCGCGAAGGCCGAAGCCAAGATGGAACGCGTCGACCTGCGCTCGCCCGCGGAAGAGCGCGCACGGCTCGCGTTCCCACCCCATGTCCGAATCGCGCGAGCCTGGGACGACGCGCTGTACGCGATCGCGCAGCTCGCCCTTCGCCGGTTCGCGCGACGCCTGCCGGGTTTCGCCAGATCAGGCTTTGTGCATCTCCACCGCAACTTCCTGGATGCCGTCGCGACGCTGGAGGCAGAATTCGAGCGGCTCGTCGCGCGCGTGGCGCGGCCGCCGCTCTACCTCGTGCTCAATCTCACGGGCATGACGCGCACCAGCTACACCATACGCGGCGAACCCCGGCCGATCGCGGTGTTCGCGCAGGAATGAAATGAGCCATCCCCTTTCGAGCCAGCTCTCGCGCCTCGACGCGCTGCTCGAGCGCGAGATCCTGCGCCTGCGCGCGCGCTACCAGTTGTCGCTCGACGAGTTTCGCGGACTTTACGTGAGCGACGAGCAGGTCGACCGCCTGCTGGTGCAGACGCGCGATCCGCCGCCGCCAGCCGAGCACGCCGCGGCAGCCCCCGCGGCCGGTGCGCGCTCCGCGTGCGCACCGTGGCGGCGTATCGCCGAAGCCTTCGGTCTGTCGCCGCTCGACGAAGACGTGCTGCTGCTCGCGGCCGCTCCCGAGTTCGATCTCAAGTACGAAACGCTCTACGCCTACCTCAACAACGACGTAACGCGCAAATGGCCGACGGCCGACCTGGCGCAGCGCGTGCTGAAGGATCAGGCGGAAGTGCTGCGTGCGCTCGCGCCCGGTGCGCCGCTGCTTGAGCACAGCCTGCTCGAACGCGTCGACCCTCCTGCGGCGCGGCCGGGACTACTGAATTCCGGTTTCGTTCTGTGTCCCGCGGTCGCGGCCTATCTGCGCGGCGTCGCACCGGTCGACCCGCGCTTTGCCGCCGCCATCCGACGACGGCTACCCGGCCTTTCGTGGGCGCAGTTGCCGTTTCAAGGAGAACGCGTCGCCACGCTGCAACGCCTGTCGTTGCTCGCCCAAAGCGAACGGCAGAGCGCAGTCCTGCTGTTCGTCGGGCCGCCCGGCTCCGGCCGTGCGGCGACGGTGGAAGCGCTTGCCGGCGAGCTCGGCCTGCCCGTGTGCCGGCTCGACTTGTCCGTGGCGATGCATGGCGGGAATTCACTCGGCGAATTGCCGGCATCGCTGGCGCTCCAGCTCCGTCTGGAGCCGGCGCTCCTGCATATCGAAGGACTGGAAGCGCTGAGCCGCGACGACGGCCGGCCGAATCCGGCGGCAACGGAGCTCGCGGGCATGCTGCGCGACCTGCGCGTGCCGATCGTGATCAGCGCACGCCCCGAGGAGACCTGGGCGCACGCCCTCGGAGGCCGCCGAGCAGTCGAGATCCGCTTCGGCGAGCACGACTACCGCGGGCGCGTTGCGTTGTGGCAGAAGCTGCTCGCCGACGCCCGCGTCGAGCTGCAAGCGCCGGAGGTGCACATTCTGTCCGACCGATTCGCGCTCAGCGCCGGACAGATGCGCGACGCGATCGCCACCGCGCGGGATCTCAGCGTGCTCGAGGCACGCGAGGGCGCGCTCGATGCGTCGATGCTCGCCGCCGCCGCCCGGCTGGGATCGGACCAGGCGCTCGGGCGGCTCGCGGTGAAAATGGAGTGCCGGCATTCCTGGGACGACCTCGTCCTGTCGCCTTTCACCCTCTCGCGCCTGAAGGAAATGGTGGCCGCCATTCGCTATCGCCACGTCGTATACAGCGAGTGGGGCTTCGGCGCGCGCGCCGCGGCCGCCACGAACGTCAAGGCCCTCTTCACGGGCCCGTCCGGGGTGGGCAAGAGCACCTGCGCCGGCGTGATCGCTCGCGAGCTGGGCCTCAATCTGTACCGCATCGACCTCTCGGGCGTGGTGAGCAAGTACATCGGCGAGACCGAGAAGAACCTCGACCGGATCTTCCGCGCCGCGCGCTCGGCCAACGCCATCATCCTGCTCGACGAAGCGGAGGCCATCCTCGGCAAGAGATCCGAAGTAAAGGACGCCCACGACCGCTACGCCAACATCGAAGTCGCCTACCTCCTGCAGAAACTCGAAGAGCACGACGGGGTCGTGATCCTCACGACCAACCTGCGGCGCAACATCGACGACGCGTTCAACCGGCGCATGCAGTTCGTGATCGACTTCCCGCGCCCGAACGAGACGGAGCGCGAAGCGCTGTGGCGGCTGATGTTCCCGCCGCAGTCGCCGCTCGATGGTGACATAGACTTTCGCTTCCTCGCCAGGCAATTCGACCTCGCCGGCGGCGACATTCGCAACATCGCCCTCGACGCCGCCTTCCTCGCCGCGCAGGACGGCCTCGTCATCAACATGCACTGCGTCGTCAAAGCCATGGCGCGCCAGCTCGCCAAGCAGGGGAAGACAGCCACTGCGGCGGAGTTCAAGCATTACCAGCGGTTGTTGACAGCGCGGGGAGATTGCGGGTTTTGAACCGATGGGCTACCAGACGGCAACTCGCATGAAAAACACGACGGCCGCCGGACGCTTGACATGAGCATCAGTCAAGCAAAGGTTGCCGCGAAGGCCGATTCAGGTCACAAGGGACTTGACCGTGGGCGGAATACCCGAAGCTCAGATACGTTGCGACCCGCTGGTGATATCGGGACCGGATTGGCGGCTACGGCGGGAAATCTTGCGGTTCAGCACCTCTTCCGTGCCGGCATCGTCAAGGCGAAACTCGCCATAAGCCAACCGGATGATCCGGAGGAGCAGGATGCGGATCGCGTGGCCGACCGGGTCATGCGCATGGAAGAATCCGGATCCATAAGCTCGGCGGGCGGCGTGACCCACCGTAAGTGCGCGGCCTGCGAGGCCGGCGGAGCGACTTGCCCCAAATGCGAAGAAGACGAAAAGGTCCAGCGCAAGCAGGCATCCGGTCATGCCGCATATACGGGCCCGACGATGCGTTCGCAGATCGCGGCACTGCGAGGCGGCGGGCACCCGATGCCGCCGTCGGTGCGGACATTCTTCGAGCCGCGCTTCGGACGGGACTTTGGAGGAGTGCGCCTGCATGCCGATGAACGCGCGGCGGAATCGGCGCGGGCAATTCAGGCAAGGGCCTTTACCGTCGGCCAGGATATTGCGTTCGGCGCGGGCGAGTACGCTCCGGAGACCAGCGAGGGGCGCAGGTTGCTAGCGCACGAGCTCACGCACGTCCTGCAGGAGCCGGGCGCCGGTGTCGTCCGTCGGCAGTTTGTCTTCCCGGGCCAGTCGCTATGGAATGAAGAGGACGGCGAGCCGTCCGCCGAATCGCTCTACGACCACTCCTTCGGTGCTCTATACGCCAATATCGACCAGCGCGCGACACACATGGCGCAACACCTGGCGAAGTACGTCGCCACGCACCCCGACCCGTTTGCGTTCATTCAGACCGCCTTTAAGAACACACCGCCCAAGTACGAGGACAACGTCGCGGCGGCCTTCGTCGAGATGCTCAGCGAAATCCAGCTGGTTGTATTCGCGCAGACCGATGCCGGTCGGGCCGTGCTGGACATGTTGTACGAGGCGATGATCACCGGCGATGTCTCCGACTTCGAGCGGCTGCAGGCAGCCCGCATCGAGCAGTTCGGCCTGGCTGGGGCTCGCGCTCGCCAGGGGCTTCCGGAGGTGTTCTACCAGGCGGAAGCTTCCCCGAAACAACTGGTGGAGCAGTTCGTGAGGCTCGTTGCGTTAAGGAAGCAGGACGTTGCGGTGAGCTTGTTGGCCCGCCACCTGCGCAGGGATCTCGATAAGCGCGCAGACGCGTATACGTTCATTCCCAAAGTATTCGAGGAACTTCCGCCGCGTCTCGAAGACAACGTGGCAGTCCAACTTGCCTCGATGATCGACAATGCGACGCTCGATCGAATTGCCACAGCGGAGGAAGGAAGGCGCCTGCTTGATGTCTTGTACGAGGCCCTGATTACCGGGGATGTCAACGCGTTCGAGCGGTATGAAGCGACGGAACGCATCCTCAAGGCGAGGAATACGGCCACCCCGTTCGAGGCCTTTGCGGAGTACCAAACGCGCCGGCGCATCTTCCCCGTCAAATACCAGAAGTTCCTGCGCAATTGCTACGCGCCCCCGTCCGCGAAGCGGTTGCCCGACGGCCAGATCAGGGTGTGGTACAGCACGGTACGCATCTGGCAATGCTCCGAGTTCCGGGACGACATCAATACGCTAGGCGTTCCGGACACCCAGCTGACCAGGGCCGGTATCGTTCTCAAGCCGGATGAGATCGTGAGCGTCCGCTTATACGACGAGGATAAACAGGTCCTCGATGTGCCGGCGATCGCGTTGCTCGACTATGCGAACGAAAGCAAGAACAGGACGCTCTCACTCGCCGGCCGGGCTTTCCTGGCGGGTCTCACATTGCCCCTTGGCGGCTTGCCGGAAGCAGGCCTGGCGCGCACTCTGGCGATCGTCGATCGCGTAGCATGGGGCATTTCTGCAGTCTCGGCGCTGGTCAACGACAATCGCGACTGGATCGCCAAACTCCCATTTGGCAAGGAGTTCCTGAACGCCGTCGATACCGTCAACAGCATCGCCGGCTACTACGGATGGGCGAGACTGGGCGTCGCTGGCGCTCAGTACGCTGCGAGCAAGTTGCGCCCAGCCTGGCAGAGCTGGCGCGCCGAGGTTCCGAAATTGCGCTCGAAGCATCCCGATGCCCAGACTATCGATAACCAGCTCCAGCAAACCGTAGCCGATCTCGAACAGGCTGCAGCCCGAGCGCTTGCCGTCGTTCCTCCGCGCCCGCCCGCCAACGCGAACGTTCTGCCGCCCGCCAACGCGAATGCTCCTGTGCCCCCCTCGTCCGGTGGGGGCGCACGCCCGACAGGCCCCTACACGGGGGGTGCTGCGGCACCCGATCTCCGGGCCTACACACCCCCGGCTCCCGCGGCGCCGGCACCGAAGCCTGCTGTGGCGACCGTCCCGCGAACGGCTCCCGCGGTAGCCACTGCTCCTACTCCAGCTCCGGCACCGCAACCCGCGCCCGCCGCGACCCCGGAACCGAGTCCGGCGCCCACTCCTACACCAGCTCCGACACCGAGGTTCGTTCCTCTCCCAGCCCCGTCGCCGCAGCCCGGATCGGACACGCCCAAGAGGAGAGTTATCGAAAACCCGCTCACGACCGCCACCGCCAAGACCGTCCCTCACCTCACTTCCAACCTCAACCAAACCAGCTACGACCAGGCGACCCTGACACTGCTCGACGGGTCGAACGCCACGGTAGGCAAGAACATGATCACTCGGTATCTCACGAATGAAAAAACCGGCGGAGGTCCGCCCGACGGCCAGGACCTTCTCTACGGCTTCCGCAAGCTACCCACGAAAGCCGCCTTTGGCGGATCCGGCTACAAGGCGACCCAGGTGTATATCAAGGGACACTTACTCAACGAAGGTCTGGGCGGAGTGGGTCAGCCACGTAACCTTTTCCCCATTACAGGTCAGGCCAATAAGGATCATGAACTCGGGGCGGAAGAAGACGTCAAGCAGTTGGTACGTCGTACCGACCCTATAGTGGTGATGTATCGTGTCCACGTCACTGACCAGGATCCGCAGGCAATCGACGTGAGGGGCGATGGCGGATGCACCTATCAGTACATCGACGCCGTGTTCACCTGCGCATACGCTACATACAGACTATATAGCGACTATAGCGTGGAGCAGAATCCAGCCGCTACTCAAGTCGTGACGTCCACCTTCGACACGAGTGGTTTCATCAGCGGCGTGACGAACAAAAGGTGTCCACAGGAGCCCTAGTCGTGTTCCTCACGCACGCGAGCACGATCACGCCCGCCCAGGCCCGCTTTCGCCGTCGCCTGGCGGCAGGGGTCGCGTGGATTGGAGGCGGGGGTCGGAATCGAACCGGCGTACACGGCTTTGCAGGCCGCTGCATGACCACTCTGCCACCCCGCCGTTGAAATTGGGAAGCCGCATCTTTCTCCAGGGATACGGCCCTGATGTCGGAATACGAGGGGGTTTCCCCTCTGCTGTGTGTCGGACACTCCAAAAAAGGAAAACGGCCCGTGGCCGTTTTCCTGGGAATCTGGAGCGGGAAACGAGGCTCGAACTCGCGACCTCAACCTTGGCAAGGTTGCGCTCTACCAACTGAGCTATTCCCGCGCGCCTCAAGAGGCGGAGAAACATCCTCTCACTCCCTTGAGTAGAAAGGAATTATAGGCCAGCGCCCCCCGCTCAGGCAACCCGCTTCCACGCCAGAGGCATCGCGACTTTCAGGTAGTAAACCATTGATACAAGGGTGAGTATTGCTGCGATCCAGATGAGCCAGGTGCCCACCGTGTGCGGGTTGAAGGCACCAATCGGGTCGTTGTAAAGCAGAAGTGGAATCGCAACCATCTGCGAGATCGTTTTGACCTTGCCGAGAACGGATACTGCCACGCTGCCGGATGCCCCGATCTTGGCCATCCATTCGCGCAAGGCCGAAATGGTAAGTTCACGGCCGATGATGATGAGGACGACGATTGCACCTACGCGATCGAGCTCGATCAGGACGATCAGGGCCGCTGCGACCATCAGCTTGTCCGCGACGGGATCGAGAAATTCTCCGAACGAAGAAGTCTGGTTGAGCTTGCGCGCGAGCCAGCCGTCCAGCCAGTCGGTCAACGCCGCCACGGTGAAGATGACCGTCGCGACCAGGTTCTGATTGGGCACGGACACCCAGCTTTTCTCGAAATAGAAGATGCCCACGAACAGCGGTATCAGAACGATCCGCAGCCACGTGAGCAGGTTGGGCAGGTTGAGGGGCATCGCCGATTATCGCCTATCGGAGCGCGAAGGCGTGACCGGTGACCGGTGACCGGTGACCGGTGCCGAGGGACGAGCCGCTGCTTCAATGAAGCTCATGGTAGATTCTCTCCGCTAACGTACGGTTGATTCCTTCCACCTGGGCGAGGTCGTCCACGCTCGCGGCGAGCAGGCCGCGCAGGCCGCCGAAGCGCGCGAGCAGTTTCTGGCGGCGTTTCGCGCCCACGCCCGAGATACTTTCCAGGGTCGAAGTCGACCGCGCTTTGCCGCGCCGGGCGCGGTGGCCCTGTATCGCGAAGCGGTGCGCCTCGTCGCGGATCTGCTGGATGAGATGGAGCGCCGGATGGTCCCTCGCGAGGTGCACCGGCTCGCTTCGTCCCAAAGGCCACAGTTGTTCCAGGCCGGGCTTGCGCTCTTCCCCTTTGGAGACCGCCACGATGGCGACGTCCGCCAGGCCGATATCGGCGAAGACCTCCCGGGCCACCGAGAGCTGGCCCTTGCCGCCGTCGATCAGCACCAGGTCCGGTACTTTCCCCTCCCCTGCGACGACTTTCCGGTAGCGCCGCGTGAGGACATCCTTCATGGCGGCGTAGTCGTCGCCGGGCTCGATGCCGGCGGGTGCTGCCGCCGGGGTCGCGAGGGTCGAGGGGTGCGTGACGTCTGTCGACTCGCTCGAGTTGACGGCTGATGGCTGACGGCTGACGGCAATGTTGTACCTTCGGTACTCCCCTTTTTGCATGGCGGAACGGTCGTAGACCACGCACGACGCCACCGTCGCCTCGCCCATCGTGTGACTCACGTCGAAGCACTCGATGCGCTGTGCCGTGTCCGGCAGATCGAACGCCTGTTGCAGGGCCGTGAGGCGCGCTTCCTGCGTGGCCTGCGACGCGAGCTTCTGCTCCGCTCCGAATTGGGCGTTGCGCAACGCCATGTCGAGCCACGCCCGGCGCGGACCGGTGGGACGGGTCGCGATCCGTACCACGCGTCCCGCGCGCCCGGCGAGCAGTTGCTCCAGCGGTTCCGCGTCCAGCTGCGCGCCGGCGACGATCAGCGACGGGATGGCATGCTCCAGGTAGTGCTGCACCACGAAAGCTTCGAGCACCTGTTCCGATGTCGCATCGTCGGCGTTGCGCGGGAAGAAGTTGCGGTCTCCCAGGTGGTGGCCGCCGCGTATCATCACCATGTTGACGCAGGTGACGCCGGCCGCCCTGCTGCACGCGATGATATCGGCATCGCTGCCCTGCCCGCTCACGAACTGCTTTTCCACCACCTTGCGCAAGGCCGCGATCTGGTCGCGGTAGGCTGCGGCCTGCTCGTAGTGCAGGCGTTCCGAGGCCTCCGCCATGCGCGCGGCGAGGCGCTCCAGCACCTCGTCCTCCCGGCCTGAGAGGAACAACCCGGCGCTCCTCACGTCGTCCGCGTAATCCTCGTCCCTGACGAGACCCACACACGGCGCGGTGCAGCGCCTGATCTGGTGCAGAAGGCACGGACGCGAGCGGTGCGTGAACACCGTGTCCTCGCAGGTACGGATCCGGAACACCTTCTGCAGCAGCTGTATGCTCTCGCGCACGGCCCCGGCATTGGGAAAAGGACCGAAATAGCGGTGGCGCTCGTCGAGGACCCCGCGGTGAAATCCCAGGCGCGGATAGCGGTGGCCGGTCACGACCAGGTAGGGATAGGACTTGTCGTCCCTGAAGAGAATGTTGTAGCGCGGCGCGAGCGACTTGATCAGATTGTTCTCGAGCAGCAGGGCCTCGGCCTCGGAGCGCGTCACCGTCGTTTCGATGGCCGCCACCTGTCCGAGCATCACCTGGATGCGCGGGGACACGCCCTCCTGCTTCTGAAAGTACGAGGCGACCCGTTTGCGGAGATCGAGCGCCTTGCCGACGTAGAGCGCCTCCCCGGCGGCGTTCAGCATGCGGTACACGCCCGGCCGGTGGGGCAGCCCGGATATCACCTCTGCGGGATCGAACATGCGGAGGAAAGATGCCTGGCGATGGCGCTCACCACGCTACGGAACATCTCCGGGGTCAGTCGTTTCGTCTGCGTATTATAGCGGCTACAGTGATAGCTATCGTAGAGCAGGAGCCCGCACGGCAGCTCGTGCCTCGCGCCGTGACCGAATCGGAACGCGCCGCGCCGGATGCTCGTTGCCATCAGAACCGCGTCATGCGCGACGACTCCCAGCGCCAGAATTGCCGCACCGCGCGGGAGCGCCGCGATCTCGTCCTCGAGGTAGGGATTGCAGCGCGCGACCTCCGCCGGGGTGGGCTTGTTCTCCGGGGGCAGGCACTTCACGGCATTGGTGATGCGGCAATGCACGAGCTTCAGGCCATCGCCGGCTCCGGTGGAAACCGCCCGGTTTGCGAGGCCGAAAGCGTGCAGCGTATCGTAGAGCAGGATACCTGCGTGATCCCCGGTGAAAGGTCGTCCGGTGCGATTGGCGCCGTGCATGCCGGGAGCGAGCCCAACGACGAGCAGGCGTGGCCGGTTTGCCCCGAAAGGCGCGACAGGCCGCGCGTGGTAGCCGGGGTGCGCGGTGCGCGCACGGTCCAGGTAACGGGCCAGGCGCGGGCATTTGCGGCAATTCAGCGAGAATTCCGGCATCGGTTCCGCCAGGTGTTCAACTCCTGTAACATTACGCCCTTTTTGGAGCAACGAAATGAGGGGATGGCTCCTCGCTTCGCTCTCCCCTGATACTCCACTACATCACGGCGCCTGACGTTCAGTCAGTCAGGCGCTCTTACATAACGGCGGAAAAGATGGCAAAAGTAACGGCAACCGACGTCCGTGCCGGCAATCTCATCGAATGGGAAAAGCGCGTGTGGCGCGTTCTCAAGGCTCACCACGTCCACGTCGGGGGCCGTGGTGGCGCCTTCATGCAGGTCGAGATGAAGGACATCGAGTCGGGCACCAAGAAGAACGAGCGGATCCGCACCGAGGATAAGATCGAGCGCGCGTTCGTGGACCAGCGCGACATGCAGTACCTCTACAGCGACGGCACCGGGCACGTGTTCATGGACAAGGAGAGCTTCGAGCAGCTCACCCTGGATGCCGACTTTCTCGAGGGGCAGGCCGGTTACCTGATCCCGAACATCGATGTCCAGGTGAACTTCTACCAGGACCGTCCGATCGGCGTGCAGCTTCCACCGAGCGTGGTGCTGGCCGTCACCGAAACCGAGCCCAATCTCAAGAGCGCGACTGCGACCGGTTCGTTCAAGCCGGCGAAGACCGAGACGGGGTTGACCGTGATGGTCCCCCAGTTCATCGTGGACGGCACGAAGATCAAGGTCAACACGGACACGGGCGAGTACATCGAGCGGGCGTGAGCCGAGGATTCGGGATTCAGGAATCAGGATTCAGCACGCCACCGCTCCCACCGGATCCCGAATCCTGGATCCTGAATCCTGACTGCCGGGAATCACGAGATTCCCGGCAGTTCTCCCTCCTTCACCCCTATCTCCGCGATCGCGCGCAACGCCTCCACGTAGCGCGAGTCCTGGCGCAGCTTCTCCATGTTCTTTGCCTGCGCGCGCCCGTGCATGCGCGCGAGGCGGGCAAGCGCCGCGGGCGGCGTGGCGTAGTTGAGTCCGGCGAGCAGCTCGTCCATCGCCGCCGGGTCGTTGCACGCCAGCACCATGTCGCAGCCCGCGGCGAGCGCGGCCTCCGCCCGGGCGACGATTCCTCCGGCGACGCTCGCTCCTTCCATACCGAGATCGTCGCTGAAGATGGTGCCGCCGAACGCCAGCTCCTCGCGCAGCACGCGCTTCAACCAGATTGCCGAATATCCGGCCGGCCGGCCGTCGATCTTCGGATAGATGACGTGGGCGGGCATGATGCCGCCCAGCCCCGCGGCGGCGAGGCGCCGGAACGGGACGAGATCGCGCGCCTCGATGTCGGCGTAGGGACGCTCGTCGATGGGGACCTCGTGATGGGAATCGGCCCTCACGTAGCCGTGCCCCGGAAAATGCTTGCCTACCGCGCTCATGCCCGCGAGCTTGAAGCCGCGGATGAGTGCGCGGGCGAGCTCTGAAATGGCCAGCGGATCGGAATGAAGCGCGCGATCGCCGATCACGCTGCTCGCGCCGTAGTCGAGATCGAGAACGGGCGCAAACGTCAGATCCACGCCGTGGGCACGCAGCTCGGCGGCCAGCACGAAGCCCGTATCGTGGGCAAGCGCACGCGCGCGCTTGCGATCGGTGTCCCACGTCTGTCCCAGGGCGCGCATCGGTGGAATTGCCGTGAACCCTTCCCGGAACCGCTGGACGCGCCCGCCTTCATGGTCCACCGCCACGATGAGCGGCGGGTTGCGAAGGGCGTGTATCTCCGCGGTCAGGCGGGCGAGCTGCTCGGGCGAGGAATAGTTGCGGGAAAAAAGGATGACGCCGCCCGCCAGGGAATGCGTCAGGCGCCCGCGGTCGGCGTCGGTCAGGGCGGTGCCCGCGACGTCCAGCACCACCGGTCCCAGCGGCAGGCCGGCTGCGGTCATGTCTAGCTGCCGCCTTCCTGAGCGGACTCGAGCACCACGCAAGCACAAGCGAGCGATCTTTCGTCACTGATCGTGAGGTGATGGCGCACGATGCCGCGGCTCGATACCAGGCGCTCGAGATTGGGGTGGAACGCGAAGCTCGGCTTGCCGGCCTTGTTCTGCACCACGCTGATGCACTGAAGCGTCACGGGATAGCGAAAGCCGGTGCCCATTGCCTTGGAGAATGCCTCTTTCGCCGCAAAGCGGTTCGCGAGGAACAGGACCGGCTTCACGGTCCGCTGGTAGCCGGGCCACTCGATCTCGGTCAGCACCCGCCGCGCAAAGCGCTCACCGTATTTTTCCTTCAGCCGCGCGATCCGATGCGGCTCCACGACGTCGATGCCGATGCCGTAGATCATCGCGCCCGAGCGATCAGCGTTTTCATTTCGCGCACTGCGGCCGGCAGGCCGGTGAACACGGCGCGCGCCACAATGGAATGTCCGATGTTCAGCTCGCGTATGTCCGGTAGGCGCGCTACCGGCTGAACGTTGCCGTAGTTGAGGCCGTGGCCCGCGTTCACGTGGAGTCCTCTGCCTGCCGCGTATTGCGCTGCTTTCGCGATCTTCCCGAGCTCGTGGTCCCGCGTCCCGGCCGGGGCATCGGCGTAGCGCCCGGTGTGCAGCTCGATGACCGGGGCGCCGGCCGCGCGGGCGGCGTCGATTTGCGTGGGCTCCGGATCGATGAACAGCGAGACCCGGATGCCGGCGGCCTTCAGCTCACGGCACGCCTGCGCGACTCGCTCCGCATTGCCGGCGACGTCCAGACCGCCTTCCGTGGTCAGCTCCTCCCGCCGTTCCGGAACGAGACAGACATCGTGCGGCCTGACGCGCACGGCGATGGCGATCATGGCCGGCGTCAGAGCCGATTCGAGATTCATGCGCGTGGCGATCCGCGCGCGTAGCTCATCGACGTCGGCGTCCTGTATGTGCCGGCGGTCTTCGCGCAGATGCAGGGTAATGTAGTCCGCGCCCGCCGCTTCGGCAGCGAGCGCCGCCTCGACGGGGCTCGGGTAATGCGTGCCGCGGGCCTGCCGCAGCGTCGCGACGTGATCGATGTTGACGCCAAGAAGAATCATAGCTCGTGAAGGTCGCGCAGCAGCTGGCGCGTGTGCAGTACCTGGTTGCCGAGGTAGTGATTGATGAGGGCGCGCATCAGGGTCTTCGCTTGCTGCTGCGTCGCCGAGTCCGCAAAATCGCCGCGCCGCATATCGAGCAGCGCCCGTCCGGTCAATTCTACCCCCATTTCCGCGGCGCGCCCGGTCGCCGCCACCGGCCCACGCTCGATGACGTAGACATAGCTCCGCTCTGCGGCGATCGGCGCGCCCTCGTCCGCGTCGCGGTCGAGCAGCACGCCGTAGCCCAGCTCGCCGAGGAGCGTCAGCTCGAAGCGGCGCAGGATCGCGGCATGGTCCTCGCTCGCAGCCAGCGCGGCGAGCGCTTCGCGGTAAGCGGTGTACAGGTTTTCGTGCGGATCGTCGCGCACGAGCAGTCTCAGCAGGAGCTCGCTGAGATAGAAGCCGCAGATCAGGGCCTGGCGCTTCAACGGCGCGTACGGCCCCTCCCATTCCGCGGCGACCAGCGTTTTCAGCTCCGACCGGCCGGTCCACGAAACGAGCAGCGGCTGGAACGCGAGCAGCACGCCCCGCAATGCCGAGCCCGGCCGCCGCGCGCCGCGCGCGACCAGCGCCACGCGTCCATGGTCGCGTGTGAAGGTCTCCACCACGAGGCTCGTCTCGCGATAGCGATAGCCGTGCAGCACGAATGCGGGCTGGGCGTTTTCGCGCGTGCTGCCGGAGCTCATGCCGCGCTCGCCCGTTCGACGAGGGCGGTTCTCACTTCTTCCACCACACTTTTCCAGTCCCCTTCCGTGGACTGCCTGAAGAGCGTGGCGGTCGGATACCACGCCAGCGCTCCGGCCCGGGGCAGCCAGCGCCAGTCGGGGACCGCCGCGAGCAGCAGCCAGACCGGCTTGCCGAGCGCCCCGGCGAGATGCGCGGCCGCGGTGTCTATGGAAATGACGAGGTCGAGCGCGGCGACCAGGGCGGCGGTATCGCCGAAGTCGTGCAGGTCCGCGGTGTAGTCGGTGATCCTGCCGCGCCAGGCACCCGGCTCCCGCAGATCCGCTGCCGCCTCGCCTTTCTGCAAGCTGAAGAAGTCGCAGCCCGGCGTGTCCGCGAGCGGCGCAAGCTCGTTGAGCGGAGAGGCTTTCATGGCCGCGGCGACGAACGTGGGGCGTCCCGCCCATGCCAGTCCGACCTTCAGCGGCGCCGGGTGGGCCGACAATCTTGTCCGCCATGTTGCGACCGCGGCAGGGTCGGGTGCCACATAGGGTATCGGCGCGGGAATCGTCGTCACCGTGGTTCGGAATGCCCGAGGCAGGCTCATGAGCGGCGCGTGATAGTCGAACTCCGCGAGCGGCTCGCCTGGCTCCCCGACCGATTCGACCCCGGGCACGCTCCGAAAGAGCGCCGCCAGCGCCGGATCGCAGAGCGCGACCACGCGCGCGCCGCGGGCCGCAAGCAGGGGTGCATAGCGGATGAACTGGATGCCGTCGCCGTAGCCCTGCTCCGCATGCAGCAGGACGCGCTTGCCGGCGATATCCTGGCTGCCATCCCACAGCGGCTGCGGGAACGGGGGCAGGCGCAGCGAGGCATCCTCCCCGCGCCATCGCCACTCGAACTCTTCCCACCCTTCCTCGTAGCGGCCAGTCGCCAGCAGCGCCTGCGCCAGGCAGCAATGGGCGTGGGCGTAGCCGGGATCGATCTGGAGCGCGCGCCGGTAGCACGACACGGCGCGGTCCGGATCGCCCCGCATGTCATGGAGATTGCCGAGATTGACGTGCGGCTCCGAGAGCGCGGGATCGAAGCGGGCAGCGTCCTCGAAACAGCGGGCGGCAGCCTGGAAGTCGCCGCGCCGCTGGTGGAGCACGCCCAGGTTGTTGTGGGCTTTTGCGTGCGACGGATCGAGGTGCAGCAGCCGCCCATAGCAATCGGCAGCCGCGTCCGCCCCGGCGTTTTTGGAAAGCTGCACGCAGCGCTGGAAGAGCGCGCCCGCCTCGGCCGCGTCCGGCGTCCGCGCGGCGGAGCGCTCCGTGTCCCGGCCGCGCACCCGGTGCAGCAGGTCGCCGAGGAGTCGCGCCAGCGCGCTCACGACCGGCTCCCGGAATCGTAGCCGAGCCGGTTGAGCACGGCTGTGTCGTCCGCCCAACCCTTCCTGACTTTCACGATGGTCTCGAGAAAGACCTTGCCGCCGAAAAGGCGTTCCATGTCCTGGCGCGCTCGCGTGGCGATCGTTTTCAGGTGAGCACCGCCCTTGCCGATCACGATTCCCTTGTGGCCTTCCCTGGCGACGAGTATGGCCGCGTGTATCCGGCGCAAGCCCCCTTCCAGCCGGAACTGCTCGATCTCGACCGCGATCGAATAGGGCAGCTCGTCACCGAGCAGGTTGATGAGCTTCTCGCGCAGCAACTCGGCGGCGAGAACGCGCTCGCTCGCGGTGGTCAGCTCGTCCGGGTCGAAAAGGTTCGGACCTTCCGGCAGCAATCCGGCGACGGCGTCGAGCATCGCCTCGACCTGCGTTCCCCGCGTCGCCGAGACCGGCACCAGCGCCGCGAACGCGCGCACCCGGGCGAGCTCCTCGAGGAAGGGCAGCAGCAGCCTGCGGTCGCGGACGCGGTCGATCTTGTTGATGGCGAGCACTACCGGCAGGCTTTGCGGCAGGATGTCCCCGATCGCCTGGTCGCGGCGGTCGAATTTCAGCGCCTCGACGATCCACAGCGCCGCGTGCACCTCCTGCAGCGCGCCGAGGACTGATCGATTCATCAACCGGTTGAGCGTGGAGCGGTGCTCGGTCTGGTAGCCGGGCGTATCCACGAACACGACCTGGGCGTGCGCCCGGGTGACGATCCCGGAGATCGGCAAGCGCGTGGTCTGCGGCTTGCGCGACACGATGGAGAGCTTCTGCCCGACGAGGTGGTTCAACAGCGTGGACTTGCCCACGTTGGGGCGGCCGACGACCGCGACGTATCCCGCACGATGAGCTGCGCGCTCGGGCGCCCGCTCATGCCCCTTCATGTTCCCTCGTGTTTCCTCATGTCCCCTCAGTTTCCCAGGGCGAGCTCATAGGCCTGCCGCGCGGCCTCCTGCTCGGCGCTGCGCCGGCTCGTGCCCGCTCCCAGCGAGCGGATGTTCAACTCGGGGACCACGCACTCCACCTCGAACAGCTGCTCGTGCGCCTCGCCGCGCGTAGCAACCACCGCGTACTGCGGCAACGCCATCCGGCGGCCTTGCAGGTGCTCCTGCAGGAGCGTCTTGGGGTCCTTTCCGGAGCTGGCAGGGTCGATCGCGTCGATCGCGTCTCCCAGCAGGGTGCGCACCACGCGCCGGGCGGCCTCGAAGCCCGCGTCGAGAAACACGGCACCGATCACTGCCTCGACGGCATCGGCGAGTATCGACGGACGGCGCGCGCCGCCGCTCTTCACCTCGCCCTCACCGAGCAGGAGCTGCGCTCCGAAATCGAAGCGCCGCGCGACCGACGCCAGGGATTGCTGGTTGACGAGGTTCGCGCGCAGGCGCGAGAGCTCGCCTTCGGTCAGATCGGGAAATTTGTGGTAGAGCTCGAGCGCGACCGCGCAGTTGACGACGCTGTCGCCGAGAAACTCGACCCGCTCGTTGTTCGAGGCGCCGTGGCTGCGATGGGTGAGCGCGCGGCGCAGCAGCTCCGGCCGGGCATAGCGGTGACCGATCGAGAGGGCGAACGCCTCGATGTCCATCGCCGGCTGTTCGTCCCCCGCCCGCCCCCGCCTACTTCGAGTCGGGCGCGAAATCCATGCAGGCGCTCAGGTTGCCGAACAGGTGCACCTTTGAGGAGTATTCGGCGGAGAGCAGGACGTCGTTGCCTTCCTTGGTGATCAAGACGTCGCCCGCGCCTATCGACTTGATGTTCTCCAGGGTCTGCCTGGCCGCGAAGGCGGCTTCGAAATTGCGCCGGTTGGGTTCGCGCGACACCGGGTCGGCGGCCAGCGCCTTCAACTGCTTCTTGATCGTCCAGTACTCGAAATACGACGGCCCGATCTTGAAGGCGAACAGCAGGCAGAAGATCAAGATAACTGCAACCACCATGAACCCGGTCAAGGTCACACCCTGTTCTTTTCGCATGATCACCTCTCTCCAACGCGCGGATCGAATCAAGTGTTACGAGGGCTACTCAGTCTATGAACCGGCCTATCCTCCGGAAATCGTCGAAGTTCCACCAGATCATGAACGCCTTGCCGACGATGTTCGCTTCGGGCACGAATCCCCAGTAGCGGCTGTCGCTGCTGCTGTCCCGGTTGTCCCCCATCAGAAAAAAACGTCCGGGCGGAATCCTGCAGCTAAAACCGGCGTCATTGTAGACACAATTCTCGCGCAAGGGAAACTGCTTCACGCCGGACGGATGCACGCTCGGCGCCTCGGGCTGCACCAGGATCGCGTGCTCGCGCGCGCCCAGGGTCTCGATCAGCCGTTGCGCGGAAACGAACGACAGGCCCGATTCGACGTAGCTGTAATCGCCGTCCGGCTTGACCTTGACCTCGACGCCGTTCACCGAAAGACGCTTGTTCTGGTAGGCGAGGAGATCGCCAGGCAGGCCCACCACGCGCTTGATGTAGTCGAGCGACGGGTCCTCGGGATAGCGGAACACCATCACGTCGCCGCGCTGCGGCGCGTTCATGTCGACGAGCTTTAGGTTGACGATAGGCAGCCGGATGCCGTAGGTGAACTTGTTCACGAGTATGAAATCGCCGACGAGCAGCGTCGGCAGCATCGACCCCGAGGGAATCTTGAACGGCTCGACCAGGAAGGACCGCAGGAGGAACACGACGAGGATCACCGGGAAGAAGCTTTTCGGGTACTCGACCCACCACGGCTCCGGCCGCCCCGGTGCCCGGCGCGCACGCAGCCAGAAATGGTCGGCCAGCCAGACCGCGCCCGTGGCCACGAGCAGCAGGAACAGCGCCAGCGCGAAATTCAATTGTCCACCTTCAATATCGCCAGGAACGCCTCCTGTGGTATCTCGACGGTGCCGACCTGCTTCATGCGTTTCTTCCCCGCTTTCTGCTTTTCGAGCAGCTTTCTCTTGCGCGTGATGTCACCGCCGTAGCACTTCGCGAGCACGTTCTTGCGCAGCGCCTTGATGGTCTCGCGCGCGATGATCTGCGAGCCGATGGCCGCCTGCACCGCCACGTCGAACATCTGCCGCGGGATCAGTTCTCTCATCTTGACCGCCAGCTCGCGTCCACGGTGCTGCGCGTTGTCGCGATGCACGATCAGCGACAGCGCGTCCACCCGGTCGCCGTTGATCAGGATGTCGAGCCGGACGAGATCGCCCGCGCGGTATTCGAGGAAATCGTAGTCGAGGGAGGCGTAGCCGCGCGAAACCGACTTCAGCTTGTCGAAGAAATCCATCACCACCTCGTTCAACGGCAGCTCGTAGGTGAGCACCACCTGCCGCCCCACGTACTGCATGTTGCGCTGGGCGCCGCGCTTCTGGTTGGCGAGCGTGAGCACCGGCCCGACGTAAATCTGGGGAACGAGGATGGACGCCGTGATGATCGGCTCGCGGATCTCCTCGATCTTCGACGGATCGGGCAGCTTCGACGGATTCTCGATCTCGATCACGGTGCCGTCGCGCTGGGCGACCTGATACACCACCGTGGGCGCCGTGGTGATGAGGTTCATGCCGTACTCGCGCTCGAGCCGCTCCTGCACGATGTCGAGGTGCAGCAGGCCGAGGAAGCCGCAGCGGAAGCCGAATCCCAGCGCCTGCGAGGATTCCGGCTCGTAGCGCAGCGAGGCGTCGTTCAGGTGGAGCTTCTCCAGGGCCTCGCGCAGCGCCGTGTACTCGTTGGCGTCCACCGGGTACAGGCCCGCGAACACCTGCGGCTTGATCTCCTTGAATCCGGGCAGCGGTGCGGCGGCCGGTCGGTCGGCGAGCGTCAGCGTATCGCCCACGCGCGCCGCCTGCAGCTCCTTGATCCCGGCGGTGACAAAACCGACCTCGCCCGCCTGGAGGCGCTCTCTCACGCTGGACTTGGGCGTGAATACCCCGGTGCGCTCGCATTCGTAGGTCGCCCCGGTGGACATGAACTGGAGCCGGTCTCCGGGCCGCAGCCGGCCGTCCACCAGACGCACCAGCATCACCACGCCGACGTAATTGTCGAACCACGAGTCGATGATCAGCGCCTTCAGCGGCGCTTCCGGGTCCCCGCGCGGCGGCGGGATGCGCGCGATGACCGTTTCGAGCACGTCGCGCACGCCCTCGCCGGTCTTGGCGCTCACGCGCAATGCATCGCCCGCCGGAATGCCGATGATGTCCTCGATCTCGGCGATCACGCGCTCGGGCTCGACCTGCGGCAGGTCTATCTTGTTCAGCACCGGCACCACTTCCACGCCCTGCTCGGTCGCGGTGTAGCAGTTGGCGACCGTCTGCGCCTCGACGCCCTGGGAGGCGTCCACCACCAGCAGCGCGCCTTCGCATGCCGCCAGGGAGCGCGACACCTCGTACGAGAAGTCCACGTGCCCGGGGGTGTCGATCAGGTTGAGCAGGTAGGTCTGCCCGTCCAGCGCGCGATAGTCGAGCGCGGCGGTCTGGGCCTTGATCGTGATGCCGCGCTCCCGCTCGAGGTCCATCGAGTCGAGCACCTGCTCCTCCATCTCGCGGTCCGTGAGTCCGCCGCACAACTGTATGAAGCGGTCGGCGAGCGTGGATTTGCCGTGGTCGATATGGGCGATGATCGAGAAATTGCGGATATGGTGCATAAAAGAGGGCTCCCGCGAGAGCCCTCCGCTAAGTTGACGCGGCGTATTCTAGCAGCCTATGCGGCCCCGGGCCGTTTCGAGGTACGCGCCGACCCGCGAGGCATCGAGGCGGTAGCGGCACAATTCGTGCGTCCCGTGGGCAAGCACCGGAACTTCCGTATCGAAGCGCGCCGCGAGCAGAGGGTCGCCGTCCACGTCGACGACGGCTATCGTGAAGGAGAAATCGTCGCGCAGCCTCTGCAGGCTCTCGATCATCTCCGCGCAGAGATGACAGCCGGCGCGACTGTAGACCGTCAACTCCAGCGGCCGCGCGTCATCCGCCATTCCCATTGGGCCGGAACGGCAGGAAAAGCGAGTTGGTGCCGCGCCGGACGAGCAGCGCCACGATGCGTCCCTTGTCGAGCTGGGCGATCAACTGGTTGAACTGCTCGATGGATTTCACGTCCTGGTTGTTGACCGCGAGTATCACATCCCCGCGCCTGACTCCCGCGCGCGCGGCCGCGCCCTGCGCGTTCTCGACCAGCACGCCGCCCGCGATCTTCAACTCCTTGCGCTGGGCGTCGGTCAGCTCGACGAGCGTGAGCCCGTGCTGGCTCGCGACCGCCGCCGGCGGCTTGGGGTCGCGGCGGCCCTTCTGCTGGGCTGCGGCGGTGCGGTCGTCCTGCATCTCGGCCACGACCACCTGCACGTCGCGGGTCTGCTTGTTGCGCCACACCTGGACGGCGACCTTGCTGCCGGGCTTCACCGCTCCCACCAGCCGGGGCAGATCTTCGGACGAGATGACCGGCTTGCCGTCGAACTGCAGGATCACGTCGCCGGCTTCTATGCCTGCTTTTTCCGCCGGCCCGCCCTTCTCCACCGAGTTCACCAGGGCGCCCTGCGCTTTCGGGAGCCCGAACGATTCCACGAGCTCCTTGGTGAGCGCCTGTATCACTACGCCGATGCGTCCGCGCGTCACTTTTCCGGCGGCGCGCAATTGCTGCGCGATCTGGTTTGCGACGTCTATCGGTATGGCGAACGAAAGGCCCATGAAGCCGCCGGTGCGGCTGTAGATCTGGGAGTTGATCCCGACCACCTCGCCCCTCAGATTGAAGAGCGGCCCGCCCGAATTGCCCGGGTTGACCGCCACGTCGGTCTGGATGAAAGGAACGTAGTTCTCCTGCGGCAGCGAACGGCCCTTCGCGCTGACGATGCCGGCGGTAACCGAATTCTCGAATCCGAACGGCGAGCCGATCGCGACGACCCATTCGCCGACCTTGAGCTTGTTGGGATCGCCGAACCTGACGACCGGCAGTCCCGATGCCTCGATCTTGATCAGGGCCAGGTCCGTGCGCCGGTCGGCGCCTATGATCTTCGCCTTGTATTCGCGCTTGTCGGTGAGTCTCACCGTGATCTCCTCGGCGGCATCGACCACGTGCGCGTTCGTCATGATGTAACCGTCTGCGCTGATGATGAAGCCGGAGCCGAGCGACTGGCTCGGGATGTCGCGGGGGCCCGGGTTGGGGATGAAGCGCCGGAAGAACTCGTAGAACGGGTCATCCTCCCGCAGGTTGGGAACCTGGGGCAGCAGCGGATTGCGGGAGGTCTGCGTCGTGCTGACGTTGACGACCGCTGGACCCTGTCGCTCGACCAGGTCGGTGAAATCGGGCAACTGCGCCGCTGCGGCGGCGGCGGCAAGGAGCGTGAACAGCAGGACAAACCAGCGCTTGAGCATGGCTACCTCGGAGCGTCTTGTTGTGATCGTGCGGTACGGCTACTGGCGTACGGCGGTGGCGGCACCCTTGAACTCGAGGGACTTGGCGACCTGCATGACGGTTGCCGCGGGCACCTCTCCCAGGGCCGTCACCATGTAATCCGCCACCTGCCTCGTGTAGATATTGACGGCTCCCTGATGCGACAGATGCGGCACCGGCCTCGGACCCGGCATCGGCTCGATGAAAATGGAAATGGCGGCGAGACCATCGGAGAACACGATGTGCGCCACCGTCCCCGAACGGCCCGCGATCGAGCGCCTGAATTCGGACATCTTCCGGAACCCCGGCAACTGGCTCGCCAGGGCCCAGCCGGTATCTCCCGGGGTCTCGGCGACCGGGATGGCCGACCGGTCGACCTTCCAGTCCTTGGCCTTGGCCGCGTAGCGCGACTTGACCAGGTCGCGGCTGAAGTCGCGGCCTATCGCCAGCTCGGTGAATGCAAAGGACTCCAGCGTCTCGTTCTTCTCGCCGAGGCTGCGCGCACGCAAGGGCAGGCCCGACTTGACCTCTGCGCAGAAATAGTGACCGTAGCGCAGCTTGTCCCGCGGCTCCAGGACGATGACCTGGCATTCGTGGCCGGCGACCCGGTCCGTGCCTTCCTTGCGCACGGCGTAGCTGTCGACAACGCCCGTCAACTGCTCGGGAAGCATGGCCGGGAAACGGCGCGGCATGCGCTTTTCCACGAGCACGGTCTTCGAGTTCGGCAGGTAGCAGGTGACCTGGTCGTTGGTGCGTATGATCTCGCGCGGGGGCCCGTCCAGCGTCTCGAGCTTCTCGAACTCTCCGCCGGCAGAATTGTTGAAATGAGCGATGCGGGAGGTTTCCGTCTGCCGGTTGTTCCGGTAGACGAACGTGCCCACGTAATTCAACTGGCGGGACGCGCTCGCCATCTTCTTCAGCCACGAGAGCCCGTCCTGGAGCTCGGTGGTGTCGGCGGCGCCTGCCGGACCTGCTGCGCAGAGGCCGAGCAGCAGCGCCGGCAGGACAGATTTCACTCGCGTACCTTCGCGGGCTGCGTAGCCGAAACGCTGCGGATATAGGGGGCGAGCCCCTGTATCGCAGTGCTCGGCGAAAACTCCTGGTGGGCGATCAGGTACTCGTTCATCCTGCCCTCGCTGGGAACGCTCGCGAGCTCGACCTGGGCAGCCGGAGCTGAGGTAGATGAGCCCGATACCGGGACCGCCTGCGGGGCGGTTGCCAGTTGCGGCTGCGGTGAAAGGGGGCTGTAGAACGCCATCCAGCCTACGAGCGCCACCGCCGAAAAGGAAGCGGCGGCCGACCACGCGTAGGTGGCCACCCGCGGCGCCGCCGGGCTGCGGCGCGGCGCCAGCACCGTGGGCTCTCCGGCAAGCCGCTCGTGCAGCCGCGCGGAAAACTGCCGGGAAACGACGCTATCGCCGCGCATGACATCGCCTATCAGGTGAAAGGCTTCCCAGCCTGCCAGCGCTTCGGGATCGTTTTTGAGCCGGTTCAGCTCCTGCCCGGCCTGGTGAGCGTCAAGCTCACCGTCCATCAAAGATGAAATTCGCTCCATTTACCATCTCCTGTCTTTCGGGGTGTCGAGCAGCGGTCTTAACTTTGCCGCTATGGCTTCGCGCGCCCTGAAGATGCGCGACCGGACGGTTCCGATCGGGCAGTTCATTATATCGGCAATATCGTCGTAACTCAGACCCTCGATCTCCCTGAGGGTAATCGCCGATCTTAGCTCTTCTGGCAACGATTCCAGCGTTTGGTTCACTGTCTCCGCGACCTGCCGGCTCATCATCTGGTTCTCCGGCGTGTTGAGATCGCGCAGCTG
>Ga0075428_100000287_pt1 | contig 49494 bp, 38 predicted proteins | sample RhiMetdeltSRZDD2_FD_75291 | JGI IMG/M metagenome (GOLD analysis project Ga0075428, IMG submission 75291) | Populus rhizosphere microbial communities from Tennessee, USA - Rhizosphere MetaG P. deltoides SRZDD2 | ecosystem: Host-associated > Plants > Roots > Rhizosphere > Soil | place: USA... | reverse complement strand
GGCCGGTGGGTGGGGTGAACGCGGGGCTGAGGGATGGGGGGCCGGTGGGTGGGGTGAACGCGGGGCTGAGGGATGGGGGGCCGGTGGGTGGGGTGAACGGAGCGAGGCCTCGAAGTGGACCAGGCGGCCGTCGCGGGCACGGCCGGACATGCGGCCGGTGGCCCGGTCCTTGCGGCCCTCACCGACGGCGACCAGGACCTCGACCTCGTTGCCGACCAGCCCCTTGTTCTCCGCCCAGGTGACCTCCTCGACCAAGGCCATCAGCCGCTCGTAGCGCTCCTGGACGACCTGCTTGGGCACCTGGCCCTCCATCGTCGCGGCGGGAGTGCCCGGGCGCTTCGAATACTGGAAGGTAAAGGCGCTGGAGAAGCGCGCCTCGCGTACAACGGAAAGGGTTTGTTCAAAATCTTTTTCGGTCTCGCCGGGGAACCCGACGATGATGTCGGTGGTGATCGCCGCGTCGGGCATCGCCGCCCGCACCTTCTCAATGATCGACAGGTATCGATCAGCGCGGTAGGAGCGGCGCATCACCCGGAGCACGTCGTCGGAGCCGGACTGCAGCGGCATGTGCAGGCTGTGGCAGACGTTGGCGGTCTCGGCCATGGCGTCGATCACATCGTCGGTGAACGCGGCCGGGTGCGGGCTAGTGAAGCGGACCCGCTCCAAACCCTTGTCCCGCAAGGATCCGCAGGCGCGCAGCAGTTTGCCGAAGGCGAGCCGGTCGCCGAACTCGACCCCATAGGTGTTCACATTCTGGCCCAACAGGGTGATCTCCAGCACGCCCTCGGCGACCAGCGCCTCGACCTCGGCGAGGACGTCGCCGGGGCGCCTGTCCTTCTCCTTGCCGCGCAATGAGGGCACGATGCAGAAGGTGCACGTGTTGTTGCACCCCACCGAGATGGAAACCCAGCCGGAGTAGGTGGACTCACGCCTGGTGGGCAGCGTCGAGGGGAAGACCTCGAGCGACTCGAGCAGCTCGACCTGCGCCTGTTCATTGTGCCGGCCACGCTCGAGCAGCACCGGCAGGGAGCCGATGTTGTGGGTGCCGAAGACGACGTCGACCCAGGGTGCCTTCTTGACGATGTCGCCCTGGTCCTTCTGGGCGAGGCAGCCACCCACCGCGATCTGCATGCCGGGGTTTTTATCCTTGACCGGTCGAAGATGACCGAGATTTCCGTAGAGGCGGTTATCGGCGTTTTCGCGCACGGCGCAGGTATTGAACACGACAACGTCGGCTATGTCGCCGTCATCCGCTTTCACATAGCCGGCGGCGTCGAGCAGGCCGGATATCCGCTCGGAGTCGTGCACGTTCATCTGGCAGCCATAAGTCCGCACCTGATAGGTGCGAACGGGTGGCGATACCTCAGTCATCGTGTCTCTAGTCATGGCGAAACAAAGGTTACTCTGCCGAAAACGGTTATCGGGACGTGACCTTTCCGGGTTTCCCATGCGAGCCCATCCATTTAGAGTGACCTCGCATCAGGTGGCTGGTGTGTTGCCCTATGGGTGGACTCACCCGCCATGATCCACCGCGAGGTTGCCCCCTGAAGGACGGTCGCATGCCCGAACCGCTCATCGAACTGGACTCTGTCAACAAGTGGTTCGGTTCGCTCCACGTGCTGCGCGACATCAACCTGACGGTCGATCGGGGCGAGGTCGTGGTGGTGATCGGGCCGTCCGGGTCGGGCAAGTCCACGCTGTGCCGAGCGATCAACCGGCTGGAGACCATCGACAAAGGCACCATCCGCTTCGACGGGCGGTTGCTGCCCGAGGAGGGCAAGGCCCTGGCCAAGCTGCGCAGCGAGGTCGGCATGGTGTTCCAGTCCTTCAACCTGTTCTCCCACCTGACCATCCTCGACAACGTCACGCTCGGCCCGATCAAGGTACGCCGCGAGTCCAAAGAGGTCGCCCGTGATCGGGGAATGGCCCTGCTGGAGCGGGTCGGCATCGCCGACCAGGCGTCCAAGCACCCCGCCCAGCTCTCCGGCGGCCAGCAGCAGCGCGCCGCGATCGCGCGGGCGCTTGCCATGCAGCCCAAGGCGATGCTCTTCGACGAGCCGACCAGCGCCCTCGACCCCGAGATGGTCGGCGAGGTGCTCGACGTGATGACATCTCTTGCCGCCGAAGGCATGACGATGATCGTGGTGTCCCACGAGATGGGCTTCGCGCGGCACGCCGCCCGGCGTGTGGTCTTCATGGCCGACGGCGAACTGGTGGAACAGGCGGCACCGGCGGAGTTCTTCAGCAACCCGACCAGCGAGCGGGCCCGCGACTTCCTGTCAAAGGTGCTGCAGCACTGATGCGAAAACTAGTCAAGCCATTGCTTGGACCCGGCCGTCTGGCCGTGGTCACAGATAAACCCGGCCGCCGAATGGTGGAGACGGACAAGGGAGGAAGAATGCGTCTCAAGCGCATCTTGGCGATTACCGCCGCCGCGGCACTCGCCTTTGGAGTGGCCGCCTGTGCGAAGAAGGATGACAACTCGGCAGGAAGCCAGTTCCCCGCTGGCTCGACGATGCAGCGGCTGGCCAAGGCCGGCAAGGTCGTCATCGGTATCAAGTGGGACCAGGCCAACTTCGGCCTGCGCGGTATCGACGGCAAGTTCACCGGTTTTGACGTGGAGATCGGCAAGATCCTGGCCAAGGAGCTGGGTGTCGCCGAAGACAAGATCAAGTGGGAAGAGTCGGTCACCAAGGCGCGCGAGGACCACATCATGTTTAACCGCGTCGACCTGGTGATCGCGACATACACGATCAACGCGGCACGTAAGGAGAAGGTCTCGTTCGCCGGCCCGTACTACACGGCCGGACAGGACATCCTCTTCCGCAAGGGTGACACCTCGATCACCGGACCTGACGTGTTCAAGGAAGGCACCAAGAAGGTCTGCTCGGTGACCGGTTCCACCCCGGCCAACGAAATCAAGAAGTACGTCAAGGACCCGGGGCAGATCGTCCTGTTCGACGTCTACACCAAGTGCCTCGACGCCCTGAAGCAGAAGCAGGTCGACGCGGTCACCACCGACAACGGCATCCTCGCCGGCTACGTGGCCAAGGAGAAGGACGCCTACGCGATGCTGAACAAGCCCTTCACCAAGGAGCCGTACGGCATCGGCGTGAAGAAGGAAGACAAGGCCTTCCGCGACTGGATCAACGACGTGCTGGAGAAGGCGTTCGCCGACGGCCGCTACAAGGCCGCCTGGGACGCCAAGGGATCCGTGGGCGAGCTCGGCATCACCATGCCGACCGCGCTGACCGTCGAGCGGTACTGACGAAAACCTACGACTGAAGGGTGAGTAATACGTGAACATCCAACCGTTCATCGACGGTTTCCTGATCACCCTTCAGTTGTGCATCCTTTCCGCGGTGGGCGCGCTCACTCTGGGCGCGCTCGTCGCGGCGCTACGGGTCTCGCCGATCCCGCCGCTGCGCGGGATCGGCACGGCCTATGTCACCCTCTTCCGCAACCTCCCCCTCACCGTGGTGATCTTCTTCTTCGCGTTCGGATTCCCCAAGCTCGACGTCGAGAACCAGTTCTTCACCCACGCCACGTTCCTGAAGATCCCCTTGCTGAGTGATCTGCTCCAGCCGCTGGGCATGGACGTGCCGTTCTTCCGCTTCGCGGTGCTGTCACTGACCATATACACGGCGGCGTTCGTCTGCGAGGCGATCCGCTCCGGGATCAACGCGGTCTCCTCAGGCCAGGCCGAAGCGGCCCGCTCGCTCGGCCTCACCTTCACGCAGAACCTGCGTTTCGTCATCTTCCCGCAGGCCTGGAAGTACGCGATCGTCCCGCTCGGCAGCGTCATCATCGCCATGCTCAAGAACTCGGCGCTCGCCGGCGCGATCGGCGGGGTCGGCGGCGACTTGATGGGCACGGCCGACAGCATGCTGTCCGACCCGGAGGCCGGCGCTGCCTCACTCCTCACCGTCTTCGCCGGAATTTCGCTCGGATACCTGATAATGACCGTCCCATTAGGAATCTTGCTTGATCGGGTCGAGAAGAAGCGGGCTGTAGCACGATGAGTGTTCTTTATGATGTCCCGGGTCCGCGTGGCCGGCTGATCAGCTGGATCGTCACAATCGGCTCGATCCTCGTCGTCGCCGCCGGGCTGATCTGGGGGGTCTACCGCCCACTGGCCAAGCCGGTCACCGACAGCATGTGGGACCTCGCCCCCGGCCCAGAAGGCCAGTTCACCATGGCGCGCTGGGGCATCCTGATCGATCCGAACAATGAGAGCTTCGGCCTCGTCTGGCAGCGGCTCGGCGAGGGATGGCTTGCCACCTTCACGGCCGCCGCCCTCGCCATCGTCTTCTCGCTCATCATCGGCATCGGCATCGCGTTGCTTCGGGCGCAGCTGCGCGGCGTGAGAGGCCGCCGCTACACCAACCGCCCGCCCGTCGCCTCCGCGCTCCTCCGCTTCGCCACCTACAGCGGCACCGGTGCCAGCCGGTTCTGGGTGGAGTTCTTCCGCGGCCTGCCGGTCGTCGTCACGATCTTCCTGGTCTACCGGATCCTCGCCCAGTACGGCCTGGACTTCGAGGACCAGATGTGGTTCCTCGTCATCGGCCTCACCCTCTACAACAGCGTGGTGATCGGCGAGATCCTGCGCTCCGGCATGGACGGCCTCCCACACGGCCAGCACGAGGCCGCCTCATCGGTCGGCCTGTCCATCGGCCAGAGCATCCGGCTCGTCCAGCTGCCCCAGGCGCTGCGCATCATGCTGCCCGCGTTGATCAGCCAGATCGTCGTCATCTTTAAGGACACGTCGCTAGGCCAGATCGTCTCCTTCGACGAGGCATTGCGCACCAGCCGCGGCATCGTCGAGTTCTTCGGCGCCGCCGACAGCCCGGCGATCCCGATGTATTTCATGATCGGCGTGATGTACATCGTCATCTGCTATGGACTGTCCAAGCTCGCCGTCTACACCGAGCGGAGGCTGTCCCGCTCCGGCATGCCACCCGCGCCCCCGGCGATGGTCACGATGGATCAGACCGGGGCGATCTCGTAGCAGGCGGGCACGGCCGACAACTAGATCGGCACCGGCGACGTCAGCGCGCGATCTCGGTGGTCCGCGACTCCCGTACGACGGTGATGCGGATCTGACCCGGGTAGGTCAGCTCCTCCTCGATCTGCTTGGCCACGTCGCGGGCGAGAACGGCGGCACCGATCTCGTCCACCTCGTCCGGGCGCACCATGACCCGCACCTCGCGCCCGGCCTGCATGGCGAAGACCTTCTCGACGCCCGCCTTCGCTCCGGCGATCTCCTCGATCCGTTCGAGCCGTTTCACATACGCCTCAAGGGATTCGCGGCGCGCGCCGGGACGCCCGCCGGAGCAGGCGTCGGAGGCCTGGGTCAGGACGGCCTCGATGGTCTGCGGCGCCACCTCGTTGTGGTGCGCCTCGATGGCGTGGACGACCTCTTCGGCCTCGCCGAAACGCCGCGCGATGTCAGCGCCGATGATCGCGTGGGAACCCTCCACCTCGTGGGTCAGCGCCTTGCCGATGTCGTGCAGGAACGCACACCGCTTGATCAGGGCGGGGTCGAGCCGCAGCTCGGAAGCCATGATGCCGGCGATGTGAGCGGTCTCCACCAGGTGCTTGAGCACGTTCTGCCCGTATGAGGTGCGGTAGCGCAGGCGGCCCAGCAGGGTCACCATCTCGTCGTCGATATCGGTGATGCCGACCTGCACCAGCGCGTCCTCCGCCGCGCGCAGGCACATCCGCTCCACCTCCAGCCGGGCCAGATCGTGCACCTCCTCGATCCGGTGTGGATGGATCCGTCCATCCAGGACCAGCTTCTCGAGCGTGAGCCGACCGATCTCGCGCCGCACCGGATCGAAACAGGACAGAAGCACCGCCTCCGGCGTGTCGTCGATGATCAGGTTAACGCCGGTGACGGTCTCGAAGGCGCGGATGTTGCGCCCCTCCCGCCCGATGATCCGCCCCTTCATCTCGTCGCTGGGCAGGTGCAGCACGCTGACCACGCTCTCGGCGGTCTGCTCGCTGGCCACCCGCTGGATCGCGTCGACCACGATGTGCCGTGCCCGCTGCTCGCCGTTGAGGCGAGCGTCGGCCTCGATGTCCCGGACCAGAAGGGCGGCCTCGCGTTTGGCCTGCGCCTCGATCGTCTCAACCAGCTCGACCTTGGCCTGCTCGGAAGTGAGACCCGCCACGCGCTCAAGCTCCCGGCGGTGCTCCTCCTCCGCCTCCTCCAGCTCCAGCCTGCGGTTCTGCAGCAGAAGCTCGGCCTTGGCCTGCTCCGACTCGGCGGCGGCGATCCGGCGATCACGCTCGGCAAGCCGCTCGGCGTCCTCGGCGTACATCCGCTCCCGCTCGGCAAGCCGCTCGGCCTCGTCGGCGTGCATGCGCTCCCGCTCGTCAAGGCGCTGAAGCCGGCGCTCCGCCTCCGCCGCCTGCTCCTTGGCGGTCGCCGTCAGCAACGCGATCTCCCGCTCGCCCGTACGTTTGGCGGTCGCCCGCATCTGCTCGGCGTCCTCCTCCGCCTGGCGGTGCACACGCTGAAGAATGGAGTCGGCCTCGGAATGCGCGGTGGTCAGCACCCGCTGCGCCTCGGTCCGTGACGTCGCCACCTCGGCCTTGGCCGCGGCCGCCTCCGCACGGGCCGCGACCGCCTCCGCCTGCGCGACGGCGACATTCTTGCGCTCGTTCTCCAAAGCCACTTGTGCTTGGGAGACGGAAGCCTGGAGTTCGGTGAGGGTCTGGCGCTGGCGCTCACGCTCGGCGGCGGCCTCGGGATCGTCCACAACGACGCTTAGCGGTCCCCCGTTGGGACTGGTCGGGCCGGTCAGCCGGCGCAGCAGACGCGCACCCACCAGAAGCATCGCCGAGACGAGGAGCGCCAGGACGATGATCGCGGCGAGCATTGCTCCTTCGACGGCGGTCATGCCGTGCCGCCTTTGGTCCCCTTTGGCGCGCCGGCTTGCTCGTGAACCGAAAAACCATACCCTGCTGTGGCCCGCCTGATCATGGACCGCCTCCTGAACCGTCACCACGCCGGACGTTCGCCCGACGACAGGTGCACACCTCACCAAGGACAGGCAGCGACAAGCACCCGCCTAGGGGCGCGCGGCTGGTGCTCCATAACCAGGAAAAATGTTGCCGTACTGTTACTCGTTCTATGTTGTGCGCTATAGCCGGTACTGGTTGGTGTTTACCTTCGCAAGTCCGAGGCTAGGCGGCGGGGGGCGCTCCGGTCAAGGACTCATGATCAGACCAAGTCGGACAATCGCTATTCTTCGTAGGCGTCTGGGTCAATCAGCTCAGCCTGCTCACGCCACCCACCGGCCCCCCGTCCCTCGGCCCCGGCATTGCGGCTGGCCAGGGCTTCCTTGGCCGCGCGCACGGCCACCCCGGCCGGGTATCCCTTGCGCGCCAGCATGCCCACCAGGCGGCGGAAGATCGCCTCCGGCTCGCCGTGCATGCTCCTCAGCCTGCGAGTCACCAGGTCAAGTGCTGTTTGCGACTCCGTCTCCGAGTCGAGTTCGGAGAGAGCCTGGTCGGTATCCTCCTTGGACACGCCACGCTGCCGCAGCTCCTGCGCGAGGGCCCGGCTGGCCAGGCCGCGCCCGTGATGCCGGCTGGTCACCCAGGCCCGGGCAAAAGCCGCATCGTCGATCATGCCGACTTCGTCGTAACGGTGGAGGACGGCGGCGGCCACCTCGTCGTCGATCCGGCCTTTGCGCAGCGCCTGAGCCAGCTCGGCCCGGGTGCGCGGCCGGGCGGCCAGCAGCCGCAAGCAGATCTCCCGCGCCACCTCCTGCGGATCCTGCCACTCCCGTTCGCCCGCCGCGTCACGTCTCTCCGGATCGCCCGAGTCTCGATCACCCCGGCGACCAGACGACTTGCCGCCGCGCTCAACATCCCGGCCACCTGGCCCGACCCGCACCCCCTGGGCCTCGCCGAGCCCGCCGCGATCACCCCGGCGATCAACACCCGAGCGGCTATCCCCGACGCCAGGCCTTCCGCCATCCGCGCGACCAACGCCACCACGCTCATTGCGGCCACCGCCCGCACCGCGACTCCGCTCGCCGACGCTTGCCTCGCCGGTATCGTCCCGGCGGCCCTCAGCCGAGCGGCGCGCTTTGGCGGCTTTGCCGGGCGCGCGGCGGTCGAGGTCGGCCGCGAACTGCTCCATCGCCTCGCGCAAGCGCGCGGGATCCGTCTCACGCGAACGCGCCTGGCGCACCCACGCGGGATCGGCAAGCTCCAGCAGGAAATCCGAGTCCGGCTCGGAATCCGGATCGGCAGGCGGGTCCATGGGCACGTCGTCGTCGGACGTGGGCAGAGTGGGGCCGCGCCGCCGGTCGGCGGCGCGGCCCCACGTGGCTGGTGCGGGTGGAGGTTTGGCATCCCACCCGCGACCTGATCGGGCCATGCGTTAGCGCCCCGGTCAGAAGTCCACAGGCGGCAGGGCGGGGCCGGAGGCGGCGTCCGAAGTGGAGACACCGACGCCGAGCTTCTCCAGGATCTTCTTCTCGATCTCGGCGGCCACGTCGGGGTTTTCCCTCAGGAACTCGCGCGCTTTCTCCTTGCCCTGGCCCAGCTGGTCGCCCTCGTAGGTATACCAAGCTCCGGCCTTGCGGATGATGCTCTGCTCCACACCGACATCGATCAGCGAGCCCTCACGCGAGATGCCCTTGCCATACATAATGTCGAACTCTGCCTGCTTGAACGGCGCCGAGCAGTTGTGCACCACAACATCGTCCGCGACAAAAGTGTGCAGTTCGTCCACCTCGATGTCGAAGGTCCTATCCCTGCGGGCAGGCAGAACCGCTTTGACCGAGGCATACCGAAGCTGGTCGGAAAGCAAACCGAGCAGGAACTGATCCTCCAGTGCCGTGGCAAGCAACTGGAGCCGATCGCGCCGAATCCGATGCAGCCCAAGCACCTGCTTCATCCCACCCTTGGGATCGCCAGCGGTCGGGCCGATCAGCTGAGCCGCCAGAGTCGGGCTGATGTCGCGCTGTGCCAGGTGCGCCAGCACCGCTCCCTGCAGATCCGTGGCCAGATACACCGCCTGCGATCCACGCCGTCGACCGTCCTGAGTGGAGAGTGCCTGCAAGAGCGCCTGGCTACGCGGTCCCCACATCGGCAACGCCTCGGCATATGCCTCCACGTTGTCGTTGCCCGCGACGCGGACCTCCCAGCAGATTCGCTTGCTCACCACCGGGCGTCCCTTGATTATGCTGGGCCGCTGGCCGGTCGGGTCGTAACGCCGCACCGAGCTGGCGATGCCGAACCGCAGCAGAAGCCAATGAATCTGACTGGCGAGCTGTTCGGATGTAGTCGCGTAACCCACCCGTATGGCCCCGGTCTGTTCGGAGCTGACCCACCCATCCGTCTCAAAAAGGCCGAACAGAAGGTTGGCGATGACTTCTCGGGAAGTGCCGGGGTCGAAGAACTCAGCCGGAATGGTCTTCTCCCACGCGAGCTTGCCATAGATACCTGCCCGACGGCACAGCTCGAGCACCCCGTTCTTCTCACCGATCCGGTGAGAGAAGGCAACGGACAGCTTGCCATCCTGTCGTTTGGGATCACAGCCGAGCTCCGCCGCGATCCTCGATGCGTCGTCTTTCAACGACTCCTGGACGTTGATAAACGTCATGGGCGTCTTGCCACCCACGTAGCCATCCCCAATGAGATAACCCAGAAGCCGGGCATGATCGGGTGAATAGGGATGCTCATCGCCAAACCCGAGGAACTCGCGGGGCTGCGCTACACGATCACCCTGGGCCAGGTCACCCGCGAGCTTCCAGCCCTGGTCCGTCATGACCTTATGGTCGTGAGTCGCCCACAAGGTTGTCCCACCCCGGAGCTGGATGCCGACAACCTCCTGCTCTCCCTGATCCAGCCAGGCCGTGACCGGACGGATGTGCAGCGTCCCGTCCTTCGCCGCGGCCACCACCGAGACGGGCAGACGGCCGTCGACGACGTCCTCTATACGGTGTGTGAGGCCGGTCGTCGGATCGAAGACCATCGAGCCGGCCGCCAGGCACTTGTTTTTGACAACCTTGACGCGGGTCCGGTTACCCACGATCTCGGTGCCGTCCTTCAGGCTCTCAATCCTTCGAACATCGAGGCGGATCGATGCATAGAACTTTAATGCTTTTCCACCCGTCGTTGTCTCGGGACTCCCGAACATGACACCGATTTTTTCGCGGAGCTGGTTGATAAAAATCGCGGTGGTGTTGGAGTTGTTGAGGGCGCCCGTGATCTTGCGCAGAGCCTGGCTCATGAGGCGGGCCTGCAGACCCACGTGACTGTCGCCCATCTCGCCCTCGATCTCGGCGCGGGGCACGAGGGCCGCGACGGAGTCGATGACGATCAGGTCGAGGGCGCCGGAGCGCACCAGCATGTCGGCGATCTCGAGCGCCTGCTCACCGGTGTCGGGCTGGGACACCAGCAACGCGTCGGTGTCGACGCCGAGCGCCTTCGCATACTCCGGGTCGAGCGCGTGCTCGGCGTCGATGATGGCGCAGATGCCGCCGTTGCGCTGGGCATTGGCGATGGCGTGCAGGGCGAGGCTGGTCTTGCCGGAGGCCTCAGGACCATAGATCTCGACGATGCGGCCGCGGGGAAGCCCGCCGACGCCGAGCGCCACGTCGAGGGCGATCGAGCCGGTCGGGATGACCTGCATCTGGAGCACGGGGCGCTCGCCCAGGCGCATCACCGAGCCCTTGCCGAACTGCTTGTCGATCTGGGCGAGCGCGAGGTCGAGCGCTTTGCTCTTGTCGGGATTGGTCGTTGCTGCCATGCTCGTCGCCACCTCTTCACGTGGTGTCTTTGTCTGCGGCCTCTTCGTCACGGGTTACACGTTAGAGCCCAGGTCTGACAAAACCTGGCTGAGCGTAGCCGAACGCCTGTACGAGCCTCAACTCTCTTGCCCGGCGTGTCGTCAGCGCAGTCTCGGGGGTACCCGATCGCCATATTGCGCCACCACGGCGCGCCAGATCGTCAGCACATCCACACCCTCGGCCAGCGCCGCCTGGATGGTGCGCCCACCCAACTGCGGCAACACCTGATCCTTGGCCACGCTGCCGGCATAGGCCGGTCCGAAGACCTCACTCATCCGCTCCCAGAAGTCCGTCCGCCGCATCCGGCCAGTCTAGGCCGCCTGTGAGCCGAGCGAGGCGGGCCGCAGGGCGAGTGCGATCAGCGGCACGGTCGCCAGGGCCGCGATGAAAGTGAGCGTGTTGTATCCCGAGAGCCCCACCACCACCCCCGACGTCAACCCCGACGCCGCGCCGGCCAACCCCGTGGCCAGATCGGACAGTCCCTGCGCCCGCGCCCTCATCGGCACCGGCATGGACTCGGCGAACAGTGTGGAGCCGGCGACCATGGTGCCCGACCACCCCAGTCCGAGCAGCACCAGCGCGACCGTCAGCTGCTCGGTGCGGTGCCCGGACGTGCCGGCGATGGTGCATGCGGCGACGAGCAGCCCGACCCCGGAGAGGATCACCGGCCGCCGGCCGACGCGGTCGGTCAGCCAGCCGGTCAGCGGGGACAGGCCGTACATCCCGGCGATGTGAGCGCTGATCACGAACCCGACGATGCGCATCGTGTCGGCCTCGCCGTGGGTCTCGCCGATGTGCACCGGCGTCATCGCCATCACGGCGACCATGACCAGGTGCCCGATCGACATGGCGGTGATGCCCAGCCGCGCCGCCGGTGAGGCCAGCACCGCCCGCCACGTCTCGCGCAGGCTCGGCATCTCGCGCGAAGGCGGGAGGGCGGCCTGCTTTCCGGCCACCACCAGCGGATCGGGGCGTAGGAACGCGACGATCAGCGCCGCACCCGCCAGGAAGGCGAACGCGGCGAAGGCGAACGGCGCGGCCAGGTAGAAGACCCCCGGGATCAGCCGCCCCAACGGCCCGGCCAGGTTGGGCCCGACGACCGCGCCGATCGTCGTCGACCAGACGACCATCGACAGGTGTCGGCCGCGCAGCCTCGGCTCGGCCAGGTCGACGGCGGCGTAGCGGGCCTGGAACTTGCCCGCGTTGCCGGTCCCGAGCAGGAAGAAGCCCACGAACAAAAGCGACACCCACCCGGTGAGGGCGGATGCCAGCACGATGCCGGCGCCGATGGCGCCGACGGCATAGCAGAGCGCGAGCCCGGGGCGGCGCCCGTGCCGCTGCATCAGTGTCGAGGCGGGGACGGCGGCCAGCGCCCCGCCGACGACGGCGGCGCTCTGGCCGACACCGGAGAACTCGGTGCCCGCCATGTGCTGGGTGAGCAGAGCGCCGACCGATATGTGCATGGCGACCCCCAGGCCGGTGATGATCTCCACGATCATCAGCAGCCGCACAGTTCTTGCCTGCACCCGGGCGACCTCGGGCGCGGAGAGCGGAGAATTTTGAAGGGGTCTCACGTTTGTCGAAGGTACAGGCGCGGGAGCTTGTCAAGAACACGAGCCACCCTCAGAGCCTGCGCAAATGTCTGCTCTATGCGACCTTCGTCACCGTCGACATGGCTAAGCGTCTGCATTCCGAGATAGAACGCCACCGATGAACGAGCGAGCACCGGGACCTTGAGCATGCGGGCGAAAGGAAAGCCGCGCAACAAGTCCCGCAGCACCTCCTCGGCCATCAGCTCCCAGTCCCGGGTTACCTGGGCGATCCGCGCCGCCAACTTGGAACCCGGCCGGCACCCCGCGACAAGCTCCTGCACCGCCGCGATGTGGCCGCACTGCCTGTCCTCCTCGTAGAGGGTTCTCAGGCGGGTGACCGTCTCGGCCGCCTTCCGCGTGCCGATCAGCATCTCGCGGTAGCGTTTCATGCGCTTCTCGCTGGTGAAGGAGGCGGTCTCGACCAGCAGGTCGTCCAGGTCCTCGAAGTAGTAGTAGATGACACCCGGCGCGAAGCCGCCCGTCGCGGCGATCGCCCGGGCGGTCGTCCCCGGGTACCCCCTTAGGCAAAGGGTCTGAATCGTCGCGTTGAGGATCCTCTCCCGCATCACGGAACCCGCACGGGTTGGACGCCGCTGGCGGCGAAGTAGGGATCGAGGCGGCGACCCAGCTCCGGCAGGTTGTGGCTGGGGACCTGGGGGTACAGGTGGTGCTCGAGATGGTAGGTGAGCTCGAGGAGGATGGCCGGCAGGATGCGCCCGCGCAGCGTGCGGGCCTGACTCAGAGGCGTGTCGCCATAGTCGTGGTGCGGCAAATAGACAGTCAGTAGCGGATAGACCCAGCTCCCCACGATGGCCATCGTCACATAGACAAGTATGCCTGGAAACGACGCGAACGACAGGAGCCCCATGGCCAAAACGAGAATCGGCACGCATGCCTCCACCGCCAGCCAGGCTCGGTCGCGCCCGGTGCGCCACGCCCACCACCACAGCCGGATCAGGAAAACCGGGCCGTAGAAGACCGCGCCGAGAACTGTCATACCGGCCGGATAGCCTTCGGGATCGTCGGTGGGATGGGGGAATCGGCGATGGTGCTGCAGATGCGTGATCCGATAGGCGTGGCCGCTCTCCAGCAGCACCAGGCCCATGAAACACAGCGCCCAGTCGGTGCCGCGCGGCCCCAGCCCCAGCACGCGGTGCACGGCGTCGTGCGTCACGTTCACCACCGCAACAAATATCGCGAACATGACCAGCGGGGTCAACCACCACCATCCGATGTGGACGGTGACGGCGAACAGGGCCACCCCGACCAAGGGGCGGGCCAGCGCGACCCTCCGCCGCCACGGCGAGGTGTGGCACAGGTCGCTTATCTCAAGCGGGAAGACCATCTCAGTGCTCCTTCGGCGACGATCCGGCTGCCCAGCACGCAGGCGATGGTGCCCAGCCCCGGCCAGGTCGAGTCACCGACCAGCCAGATCCCCGGGCCGCCCAGGTCGTGCGGGATGGCGTGCTGGTTGGCGTTGTCCAAGCTCTGGTGCGGGCCGCCGACCGCGCCGCCCGGGCGGAAGGCGAAGCGCTCATAGGAGCGCGGCGTGCCCACCTCGAAGAAGCACGCCCTCTCGCCCAGGCTGGGATGGACCCGCCGCGCCAGGCTCACCAGCCGCTCTCCGATCTCCTTCTTGTGCTGCTCATAGTTCTCGCCACGCCACTCGTCGAGCGTCGTGTGCGTCGAGATCATCACCGCCCGGTGCCCGGCGGGCGCGCTGAGCTCGTCGCCGGGCGCGGAGACCGACATGAACATGTTGTTGCCGTTGCCCAATGGGCGGTCATAGTCACGCAGCAACTGATGATGAGTGAACCGTTGTTCGGTTATTTCTTTCTCCGGTACCCCGAGAAACGCCACGACCGCCCCACCCAGCCGGGAGCCATCGCGGCTGAGGTAGCGCTGGAGGCGGTGAGCCACCGGCAGCGTGCGGCAGATGCGCGCCGCCGTCTCGGCCGGGACGGCGCAGACCACCTGCCGCGCATGGCAAACGCCGAGTCGTGTTTGGAGGGTGAGCTGCCCGGGGAGCCCCGTGACCCCCCGGACATCGCACCCGACGCGCAGCGTGCCCCCAAGCGTGCGGTAGTGGGAGACGAGAGAGCGCCAAAATCCGTGCATGCCACCCTCGTGACGGGTCAACCCCGCTCCCCGAATGGTTACCCCCAAGGCGGAATTGATCAGCGGTGCCTCGTCGAGGGTGGCATGCACGGTGTCCTCGACCAGCATGGCCAGCAGGCCGGTCAGCGGCTTGTCGCCGCGCAACCCGAAGCGGCGCAACGCCTGCCCCATCGTGGAGTAGGCGTAGCGCGCCAGCGGCAGGTGGCGCGGTTTGATAGAGCGCAGGTTGTGCCAGGCATCGGTGGGGCGCCGCATGGGCAGGCGCGCTCCGGCCCGGCTCGCCGGCCAGAAGGCGGCGGCCAGACCGTCCATGAGCGACCAGAAAGCGATGTGGGCGGGTGTGCGGCCCAGGGTGGCCAGGCGTTCGGCATGCCAGCGGGCTGGATCGCGGTGCAGGTGGACGACGCGATCGGGCAGCCAGACCGTGTACCCCGGCAGGGCCTCGCCCCGCAACGGCGGCGCGCCCACCTCCCGGAGAAACTGAGCCCCCACGCCCTCCATCCCCGAAGCTGTCTCAAAGTCGACAAGAGTTGTCGCACCGACGTCGAAAGAGAAGCCCCGCTTGCGGTAGTAACCGGCGCAACCGCCCGCGTGACCGTGCGCCTCGAACACGATCGTCGATCGGCCCGCCGCCTGTAACCGCAGCGCAGTGGCGATGCCGGCGAGCCCGCCACCCACTACGGCTACGTCATAGGTGCCTATGTCCTGAACGCAGGTTCTGAACATGTGTTCAGACTTGTCGAGGCATCGTTCAGTGTCAACTGATGTGTCAGGCTATGTTGTGACCATCACACGAGACCGGGAGCGAGCCGACCGGCTGCGCGCAGAGTTGTTGGGGCCCAAGCGAAATCAGACGCTCACCCTCGATGAGGTGAGGGACGCGGGCCTGGTCTTCTTCAACGACCCCGAGGGACTTGCCTATTACGGCATGCCGCCCAGCGACTGGTATGCCCGGGGCATAAGAATCCTCGGGCGCACCAGCATTGAGGCTACGCCGGACATCACGGCCGCGCCGATCGCCCGGACGGTGGCTAAGACAGTCGGCCCTCCGGCGGGTGTCGTCGATCTGTTCGCCGGCTCCGGAAACTTGATGCTGCACATCGCGCGGGCACTTGGCGCACCGGCCCTGGGCATGGAGGTCGACGAGAACGTCCATGCCCACACCGAGGCCAACTTCGCGCGGCTGGGGCTTGAGGGCGTCGAGGTGCGGCACGCCGACTGGGAGTCCTTTTTCGACGCTCCAGTCGACGTACCGACCAGTGTCTATGTAGTCTCACCGCCCTGGGGCGAGGGGTTCAGTTTCGCCGAGGGGCTCGACCTCACCCGCACCAGCCCGCCGGTGCCGCACATCCTTGACACCATCGCCGCTCGCGACACCGCACCGGCCTGTTACGCCGTCATCCAGCACACGCCGGTGGAACCGGTCTTCAACCTGCCGCCGCTGCCGGTGGCCGGGCGCGGGGACGGTTGCGTGATCGTCCGGATCAGATAGCGGCGCGCGGCATCGGCCGCAAACCTCCCGGCGCCACCTCGGCGATGGCGTCCGCCAGTCCGTCCACTTCGGATGGTTGCAGGGTCGCCGTGGTGACCCGGATCCCGGGCGGGCCGGCCTGGCGGAACATGTGACCCGGCGCCACGGCGTAACCGCTGTCGCGCAGGTGTGTCACGGCACGGGTCTCATCCGGGACCGGGATCCACACGTTGATGCCGGTGCGGCCGTGCGCCGCCACGCCGCGGACCGCCAACGCCTCGATCAGGGCCATTCTCCGCTGGTCGTAGGCTTGCCCCGCGGGTACCACATCAAAGGTTTTAAAAATCTCCAACAGCGTCCGCTGCAGGATCGTCGAGACCCAGCCCGAGGTCAGCCGCATGCGGCCCTCCACTCGCGAGATCGTCTCGGGGTCGCCGGCGAGCACGGCGCAGCGCAGATCCGGCCCATAGGGCTTGGAGGCGCTGCGGATGAATGCCCAATGTGGACTGCCACCGACGATGGGATGAAGCCCCACGCCGGAAAGCTCCGCCGCATGGTCGTCCTCGATCACCAGCACGTCCTTCAGAAGCGGCTTTAAAGCCTTGGCGCGCTTGGCATCCACTGCGGCTCCGGTCGGGTTCTGGGCGCGGGTGGTGATGATGACGGCCCGCACCCCGCGCGCCACCGCGGACTTCACGCCCTCGATCGTCGGGCCGAAGTCGTCGACGGGCATGGGTACCGGCACAAGCCCTTGCAGCGCAAGCAGATCGAGGCAGCCGGCCCAGCCCGGGTCCTCGACGCCGACGCGGTCGCCGGGCCGGAGGTGCGCCTGAAGCACCCTGTCCATCGCGTCGAGCGCGCCGTTGACCACCGTAAAAGCGTTGGTGGGCAGCTCTTTCAACTGCGCACGGGCGTGGTCGAGCAGCTCGGGCAGGGGCCCGCCGAGAGAATAGACGAGTCTCGACTGCTCGGGCAGCAGGGCGGGGTCCGGCTCCCCGCTGGCGAGGTTGCGCAGGTTTTCCGGGACGCGCAGATTGCGCACGGATCGAAGCGCCGCGATGGGCGTGGTGCTGCGCACCCGCGTGCCGTTGCGACCCGCGGTGGTGATGATGCCACGCCGCCTCAGCTGCGAATAAGCCGCCGCGACGGTCGCCGGGGCCACGCCGAGCGACTCCGCCAGGGTCCGGACCGGCGGCAGCGCGGCGCCCGGCGCGAGATCGCCCCCGCGGACGCCCTTTTCCACGCTGCCCGCGATCGCGGTTGCCGTGCCACCCTCGATCCGATATTGTGCTGCCACAGTTTTGTGAATGTACTAGAACAAAGGCTGGCGGGCAAGATGGAATTCGCGAAAACCGCTAGGACGACCTCGCTACGGGAGCGGGATCGGATGTCCTACGACCGCGCCCTTGCATACAGCATTCTCGATGAGGCTTGGCACTGCACGCTTTCGTTCGTCGTCGACGGCGAGCCGCGGTCACTGCCGACGCTGCACGTGCGCATCGACGACACTGTTTATGTGCACGGCTCGACCGGGTCGCGGCCGCTGCTTCAGGCGCGCGAAACCCTCCGGGTGTGCCTGAGCGTGACGCACCTGGACGGGCTGGTGCTGGCGCGTTCCCAGTTCCACCACAGCGCCAACTACAGGTCCGTTGTGGCGCATGGCGTCGCCACCCTCGTCCCGTCGGACGAGGAGAAGCTTCGCGTCCTGGCCGCGATCGTCGACAAGATAGGCGAGGGTCGCTCCACCCACACCCGCCCGCCGACGCCGAAAGAGCTGGCTCAGACCTCGGTTCTGGCGCTCAAGCTGGACGAGGTCTCGGTGCGGCGGCGTGCCGGGGGTGTGCTCGAGGACGAGGAAGACCTGGACCTGCCGTACTGGGCCGGCGTCGTACCCCTGCGTGTCGCGCCCGGCCGTCCGTGGCCCGACGCCGGAGTCTCGGTGGCCCAACCCGCGTACCTGGTCGCCGATCCATGGCTCGACCCGGTCGTCATGCGCGGCGACCACGTTGTGCTGGAACCGCTTCAACTGTCGCATGTGGACGAACTCTTCGCCGCTCTCGCGGGCGACGAAGGGGTCTGGCGCTACATGGCGATGCCGGCGCCGCGGTCGCCCGAAGACATCGAGCGCTACGTCGACCGGGCTCTGACGACGGATGGACGCTGCGCCTGGCTGCAACGCGACGCCGCGACCGGTGAGGCCGTCGGAACCACCTCCTACTTCCCGGAACCGGGCACTCGTGGCGTCGAGATCGGCGCGACCGTGCTGGCGCGCAAGGCCTGGCGCACGGGCGTCAACACCGAGGCGAAGCTCAAGCTGCTGGAGCGCGCCTTCGACATTCTCGGCGCGGTGCGCGTCTGCTGGCAGACCGACATCCTCAACCGCCGCTCCCAGGCCGCCATCGAACGGCTGGGCGCGGTGAGGGAAGGAGTGTTGCGGGCCAACCGCCCGCGCAACGACGGGACCATGCGCGACTCTGTGATTTACAGCTTGGTGGCCGCGGAATGGCCGAAAGTCCGGGAGGCTTTGCGCGCCCGGCTTGACCGGCGGTAGCTCACGACAGAGCCGGCTCCGGGATGAGGAGGTCGTGACGACCCAGGTCGCGGAAGATGTCGTTGACCATCCACAGCCCGAGATGCACGGGGCGCACCAGGAAGTAGTGGACGGCGGCGCGGACGCGGGCGCGATCGACGGCGCTGGCCTTCATCGTGTCCGCGATAAGTTCGCGTAGGTGCTCGGCGATCCGTTCGGCGAGCGCCAGTTGGTGGTGTTCTTCCCTCGCCCTCAGCTGGGCCAGATGGCCGTCGAGCCGACGCAGCAAAACATCCGACTCATGCCTGTCTCCGCACCGTTCGTGCATGACGCCCGTCCTCCCGCACCGTGAGGGCTAGGTTACAAACCGTGACCAGAACGGTACGCGAATCGCCCATCAGAGGGCAAGCTACCCCGGCCCTCAAAATTGTCGCACCCCCCGGGCAGGATTGTTGGCGTGATGGAGGGATTCTCCCCGGCGACGCGGGCCTGGTTCGAGGCGGTCTTCGCCGAGCCCACGGCCGCTCAGGCCGGGGCGTGGCGGGCGATCAGTGCCGGCCACAATGCCCTCGTCGTGGCGCCGACCGGCTCCGGCAAGACACTTGCCGCCTTTCTGTGGGCGCTCGACCGGCTCGCCGCCGCACCCGAGCGCACTGGATGCAAGGTGCTCTATGTGAGCCCGCTCAAGGCGCTCGCCGTCGACGTGGAGCGCAACCTGCGCGCCCCGCTCACCGGCATCAGGCAGGCCTCGGCACGCCTGCGTTTGCCCGAGCCCGACATCACAGTGGGCATGCGCACCGGCGACACCCCGGCCGAGGAGCGGCGCAAGTTCCTCAAGCGCCCACCCGACATTCTCATCACCACACCCGAGTCGCTGTTCCTCCTGCTGACCGCACAATCCCGGGATTCCTTGCACGACATAGAGACCGTCATCGTCGACGAGGTTCACGCCGTGGCGGGCACCAAGCGCGGCGCCCACCTCGCCCTGTCCCTCGAGCGGCTGGATGCCTTGCTGTCCAAGCCCGCCCAGCGCATCGGCCTGTCCGCCACAGTCAAGCCGGTGGAGATGACCGCGCGCTTCCTCGGCGGCATCGCGCCGGTTCAGGTGGTCCAGCCGCCCACCGCCAAGACGATTGAGGTCGCGGTCGAGGTGCCGGTGGAGGACATGACCGCTCTCGATGAAGCGGGCGGGGATAGGCGCAGCGCCGATGACGAAGGGCCGCGCCGCGCCTCGATCTGGCCCGCGGTGGAAGAGCGAATCTTCGATCTCATCAAGAAGCACCGCTCCACCATCGTCTTCACCAACTCCCGGCGCGGCTCCGAGCGCCTGTGCGCCCGGCTCAACGAGCTCGAGCTGGAGCGGCTGCCCCAACTGGCCAACCTCCCGGCCCACATCATGGCCCAGGCGGGCACCGGTTATGGCGCGCCCGGGGTGATCGCCCGAGCCCATCATGGCTCAGTTTCCAAGGAGGAGCGCAAGCAGATCGAGGAGGAGCTCAAGTCGGGGCGCCTTCCCGCTGTCGTCGCCACCTCCAGCCTCGAGCTGGGCATCGACATGGGCGCCGTGGATCTCGTGATCCAGGTCGGGGCGCCGCCCACGGTCGCGGCCGGGTTGCAGCGGGTCGGCCGCGCCGGTCACCAGGTCGGAGCCGTCTCGCGTGGCGTCGTCTTCCCGGTCCACCGGGGCGATCTGCTCGCCTGCGCCGTGGTGGGGTTGCGCATGATGCGCGGCGAGCTGGAGTCGATCGACTATCCACACAGCCCGCTCGACGTGCTGGCCCAGCAGATCATCGCGATGACCGCGCTCGACGAGTGGAGCGTGGACGACCTCACCACGCTGGTGCGCCGGGCCGCGCCCTTCGCCGAGCTTCCCTCCTCGGCCCTGCACGCCGTGCTGGACATGCTCGCCGGGCGTTATCCCTCAACGGCTTTCGCCGAGCTACGACCGCGCATCGTGTGGGACAGAGCCGCCGACCGCATCACCGGGCGCCAGGGCAACCAGCGCCTGGCAGTGACCTCCGGCGGCACCATTCCCGACCGGGGCCTGTTCGGCGTCTTCCTCGCCGCGAGCACCAAACCCAGCCGGGTCGGCGAGCTGGACGAGGAAATGGTCTACGAGTCGCGGGTGGGCGACGTCTTCGCCCTGGGCACCAGCTCCTGGCGCATCGAGGACATCACGCCCGACCGCGTCCTGGTCTCCCCCGCCCCGGGTCAGGCCGCCCGCCTTCCTTTCTGGAAGGGTGACACCGTGGGCCGCCCTGTCGAGCTGGGCCGCGCTCTGGGCGCCTACCTCCGGCAGCCGTCCGAATTGGACACTCTCGACGAGCACGCCAAGGGCAACCTGAGGACCTATCTCGAGGAGCAGCGGCAGGCCACCAGGCACCTGCCCGACGACCGCACCATCCTGGTCGAGCGGTTCCGCGACGAGCTTGGCGACTGGCGCATAGTCATCCACTGCGTGCTCGGCGCTACGGTCAACGGGCCGTGGGCGCTGGCGATCGGGCAACGGCTACGCGAGCGGTTCGGCTTCGACGCCCAGGTCCACGCGGCCGACGACGGCATCGTGGTGCGCCTGCCCGAGACCGAGGCGGAGCCGCCCGCCGCCGAGACCTTCGTCTTCGACCCGGACGAGATCGAGGCGATCGTCGCCGACACCGTCGGCGCCTCGGCCATGTTCGCCGCGCGCTTCCGCGAGTGCGCCGCCCGATCGCTCCTGCTGCCCAAGCGGGATCCGAGCAAGCGCCAGCCGTTGTGGCAACAACGTCAGAGATCGGCGCAACTGCTGGACGTGGCCCGGGACTATCCCGATTTCCCGGTCACGCTCGAGGCCGCGCGCGAGTGCCTGCGCGACATCTTCGACCTGCCCGCTCTGGTCACCCTGATGCGAGAGGTTTCCAGCCGCCGGGTGCGCATCGTCGATGTCGCCACGCCGCAACCCTCTCCGTTCGCTCGGTCACTGCTTTTTGGGTACGTGGGAGCTTTTCTCTATGGCGAGGACGCCCCGCTGGCGGAGCGCCGCGCCGCCGCCCTGGCGCTCGACCCCACCCTGCTCGGCGAGCTGCTGGGCCGGGTCGAGCTGCGCGAGCTGCTCGACCCGGCGGTCATCGAGGCCACCTCGGCCCGGCTGCGCTGGGCCGACCGCCGGGTGCGCGACGCCGAGGACACGGTGGAGCTGCTGCGGCAGTTGGGCGACCTCTCCGAGGCGGAGCTCGAATCCCTTGGCGTGCAAGCGGAATGGCTCACCGAGTTGACTGCCGCGATGCGGGCGTTACGGATCCGCGTCGCGGGCGAGGCCCGCTACATCGTGGCCGAGGACGCGGGGCGTTATCGCGACGCGCTCGGGGTGGCTCTGCCGCCCGGGCTGCCCGCCGCCTATGCCGAGCCGGCCGCCGACCCGCTGCTGGACCTGATCTCGCGTTACTGCCGCACGCACGGGCCGTTCCGGGCCGACCGGTGCGCCGAGCGGTTCGGGCTGGGCATCGCCATCGTCGACCACACCCTGCGCCGGCTGGCCGCCAGCGGCCGCGTAGTGTCGGGCGAGTTCACCGCCGCCTCCGACGGCGGGCACGTCGAATGGTGCGACGCCGAGGTGCTGCGGCTGCTGCGCCGGCGCAGCCTTGCCGCACTGCGCAAGGAGATCGAGCCGGTGCCGCCGGCCACCCTCGGCCGCTTCCTCCCGGCGTGGCAGGGCATCGGCCTGTCCTCCAAGAAGGGCGTCGACGCCGTCGCCTCCGCCATCGAGCAGCTGCAGGGCGTCCCGCTCCCGGCCTCCGCCCTCGAGCGCCTCATCTTGCCCGCCCGCGTCGCCGACTACTCACCGTCCTATCTGGACGAACTGAGCTCCACCGGCGAGGTGATGTGGTGCGGCGCGGGCTCCATTCCGGGCAACGACGGTTGGGTGGCGCTCGCCTTCGCCGACACCGCCGACCTCACGCTGCCGCCCCCGCTCGACTTCACCCCGGGCGTGCTGCACGAGGCGATCCTCGCCGCGCTCGGCGAGGGCGCCATGTTCTTCCGGCCGCTGTCCGACCGCATCGGCGCCGTGGACGATGCCGAGCTGGTCGAGGCGCTCTGGGATCTGGTGTGGGCGGGCCTGATCGGCAACGACACCCTCGCTCCGATCCGCGCCCTGCTCGCCGGGGGCACCGGCGCGCACAAGGCTCGGCCCGCACCCGTTCGCGCCCGCTACGGTCGACCCGGTCGGCCCCGGCTCCCGGCCCGGGGCGGTCCACCCCGCGCCGCTGGGCGGTGGCACCAGCTGCCCCCGCGCGACCTCGACCCCACCCGCCGCGCCGCGACCACCGCCGACTCGCTTCTCGACCGCCACGGCGTGGTGACCAAGGGCGCCGTGATGGCCGAGGGGCATCCCGGCGGGTTCGCCGGGGTCTACCCGGTGCTTGCGGCGCTTGAGGATCGGGGCGCCGCCCGGCGGGGGTACTTCGTGGAGGGCTTGGGCGCGGCCCAGTTCGCCCTGCCCGGCGCGGTCGACAGGCTCCGCTCGCTCTCGGAGACCAGCAACGGCAAGGCGGTCGTGCTCGCGGCGACCGATCCGGCCAACCCCTACGGGGGAGCCCTGCCCTGGCCCCCCATCGAGGATGGGCACCGGCCGGGGCGCAAGGCGGGCGCACTCGTCGTGCTCATCAACGGTGAGCTGGCGATCTATGTGGAGCGGGGCGGGCGTTCCCTACTATCCTTTGTGGACGATGAGGCGCAGCTCACCGCGGCGGCGCGGGAGCTGGCCGAGGCGGTCAGGCGCGGAGCCCTAGGGGTCCTGAGCGTGGAGCGCGCCGACGGCGACGCGATTGTCGGGAGCACCCTGGGCAAAGCGCTGGAAACCGCCGGGTTCAAGGTGACGCCGCGGGGGCTTCGGCTCCGGGCTTAATCGGGGTGGTCAAGCAGGCGGCGGTTTGGCATGCTGCCCCTCATGACCTCAGCCACCCCTGGCGAGTCGGCCCCAGCCCGGTCACGTGACCCCTACGTAGACTTTCTCCGAGCGTTCAGCCTGCTCGTAGTCGTGTTATGGCACTGGGCCTTCACCATCCTGGAGTGGGGACCGGACGGTCCCCACGCCACCAGCCCGCTCGGTTTCACCCGCGGACTGTGGCTCGCCACCTGGCTCTTGCAGGTCATGCCGCTGTTCTTCTTCATCGGCGGCTACGTCCACCTCAGATCGTGGGAGGCGGCGCGGCAGCAAGGCGCCAAGATATGGCCGTTCGTGTGGAGGCGCATGCGGCAGCTGCTCGTCCCGGCCGGGACTGTCCTCATCGCCTGGATCGCGCTCGGCTCGCTCATCGGCACGTATTTTGACCTTCAGGGGTACGGGCAGGTCGTCAAGCTCATCGTCAGCCCGCTGTGGTTCCTGGGGGTCTATCTGGGCCTGATCGCCTTGCTGCCCATCGCTTTCTGGCTGCACCGCAAGGCGGGCGTGCTGGTGCTGGTATGGCTCGGCGGCGGGGCGATGCTCGTCGACGTGCTGCGCTTCCACGAAGGCCTCGAGATCGTGGCCTGGCTCAACATGGTGCTGATCTGGGGACTGGCGCATCAGGCCGGCTTCTTCTACCAGAAGATCGTCGATTCGCCGCGGCACAACGACTGGGCCCTGCTCTGGACCGGGCTGTTCGGGTTGGTCGGGTTGGTGGCGTCGGGTCTGTATCCCGGCTCGATGGTCGGGGTACCAGGGGAAAGATTTTCAAATGTCGGACCACCCACCTTCGTCATCGTGGCGCTGCTGCTCTTCCAGATCGGCGTCGTGGAGCTGCTGCGGCCCCGGATGCAGGTGCTGCTGGCCCGGCCGCGCTGGATGCAGGCCAACGGCCTGATCAACGATCTTGCGCTGCCGTTGTATCTGGTGCACACCACGGGGATGGCGCTGTTCCTCTTCCTTGTGTGGCTGGCGTTCGGGCTGGAGATGAACGAGCGCGCCAACGTCGACGCGGGATGGTGGCTGACCCGGCCGCTGGCCATCATCGGCCCGCTGCTGTGCACGATCCCGGTGCTGTGGCTTTTCCGGTGGGTGCAGCGGCGGACGCGCGGTCGGCGCCATGCCGCGGTCAAGCCCACCAAGGAGAGCGAAACGGCTATAGCCTCTTAACCATGTCCGGGTTCGATTACGTGTCGTTCACGACTGACTACGGTCTGTCGGATGGTTTCGTCGCCTCCTGCCACGGCGTCATCGCTCGCCTCGCGCCGGCCGTGAGAGTCATCGATGTCACCCATACCATCGCGCCCGGCGACGTCACCCGCGCCGCGGCGGTCCTCGCGCAGACTGTGCCGCACCTGCCCACCGCCGTACATCTGGCCGTCGTCGACCCGGGAGTCGGCACCCAGCGCCGTGCGGTCGTCATCAACACGCCGGGCGGGATCCTGGTCGGCCCGGACAACGGTCTGCTCGTCTGGGCCGCGTCCGCCCTCGGCGGCATCAACTCAGCGTTCGAACTGTCCACACCGGACGGTGCGTCGCGCACCTTCCACGGGCGCGACGTCTTCGCTCCCGCCGCGGCCTCTCTTGCTTTAGGTGTACCCGTTGAGGGCCCCGAGGTCGACCCGGAAACCTTGATCCAACTCCCCGAGCCGGTGGTCGAGTTCGGCGACGGCTGGGTCGAGGCGGAGGTCCTGACCATCGACCGCTTCGGCAACGTCCAGCTCGCGGCGCCCGCCTCATTCCTCAACCAGCTGCCGGATCGGATGACGGTCGGCGGCTGCCGCGCCATCCGCGGCGAGACCTTCGCCGACGCGCCCAGTGGCGGGCTTGTCGTCTTCGGCGACTCCGCCGACCGGCTGGCCATCGCCGTCAACGGAGGCCGCGCGGCGGTCATGCTCGCCGTAACCCCGGGCGACATCCTCCGCATCACCTGACGGTCCCGCGCATCACCTGGCGATCCCGCGCATCACCTGGCGATCCCGCAACCGGCATGATCGTTTGTGCTCGCATTTTCGGGGAAAATGCGGCCTCAGCGCGCGCGGAGGCAGCATTTTCCGGGAAAATGTCAGGCGTCGCGCGGGGCGTCAAGATCGGCGTTGCGGGGAGCGTCAAGATCGGCGTTGCGGGGGAGCGTCAAGATCGGCGTTGCGGGGGAGCGTCAAGATCGGCGTCGCGCCCAAAGTGCAACGCAAGAGCGGGGAGGGCGCAGTCCGCGCCGAAGGAGGACGGGTCAGACGCCGGCGAGGTCGCGGTCGCGGTTGGGGCCCGAGTTCGGGCCGGAAACGGTGCCGGGGCGCACGTTGCGGGCGCGCAGCGTGGTGCGCAGCGGTGTGTCGCGGCGCACGGAGACGGAGACCTGGCCGTCGTTGGTCCACACGGGCTGCTCGTCGGGGCGCGGCGCGGGTGCGGCCGCCTCGGGAGCGTTCAGCACGCCCTCAACCTGCTCGGCGAGGGCCACCGTGTCGCTCACGTCACGGAGCACCTCGGAAAGGCGGGCGCCGAGCGCGTCGCAGATCGAGGCGAGCAGCTCGCTCGAGGCCTCCTTTTGCCCGCGCTCAATCTCGGATAAATAGCCCAGACTGACGTTGGCGGCGGTCGAGACCTCACGCAGGGTGCGGTGTTGGCCCTGCCGGCGCGCACGAAGGGCGTCGCCGATCACTCGACGCAAAAGCACCATGGCGCACCCCCTGCTCGCTAACGTCGTGTTAGATACGACCCTCAGCCGACGGTTCAAACCGACGGCTTTCATGAACCGTACCCCCTCCAAGTCATATCGACACCCCGCCCCGCCGACAAAGTTTCCATGATCATGGATGTAATGGTGCGCGTCACGCCTAGAGAACGTCACGAACACTCGTAGACTTTTCGTCCCATGGGCATGAACGACACGATGACAGTTTTGGTCGCCGGAGCGAGCGGTGTCTTTGGCCGGCATCTCGTGAACGCTCTTGGCCAGGCTAGATACCGCGTCGAAACACTTGGACGTGGATCTGACAATGATATCTCGGCCGACCTGCTCGATCGAGAGCAACTGATGAACGCCACCACCGGCCACCAAGCCGATGTAGTCGTTCACGCGGCGACGGCTCTGCGAAAACCACCGTTACGAGAACGTGATATGAGGCTCACCAACCACCTCCGTATCACCGGCACGCGCAACCTGATCGAGGCGGCATCCGCCATGGGTGCCACCCGCATGATCTCCGAGTCGATGGCGTTCGGCTACGGGTTCGGCGACCACGGCCCGCATCCACTCACGGAGGGTGATCGTTTTGGGGACGATCCAGGGGTACCCAATGCGCTCAAGGCAAAAGAGGAAATGACCTTCGAGTTCGGGTTGGGCGGGGTCGCCCTCCGGTTCGGCCTGTTCTACGGTCCGGGCGCCACCGAGACGCTCGTCAAGATGCTGAACAAGCGCATACTTCCCGTTGTCAACAGCCCGTTCGTGCTCCCATGGGTTGAGTTGCGCGACGCGGCCGCCGCGACGGTCGCGGCCATCGAGCACGGCCGCCCGGGCGAGGCCTACAACATCGCCGAGCCCGTGTCGAAAGGCTTCGGTGCCATGGTGCGGGCGGTCGCCGAGGCCTACCACACACCAACCCCGCTCAGGATTCCACTTTGGATGGTCCGCCCGTTCTCCTATCTCCACACCTTGTTGAGCACCAACCTCACGCTCGACGTCGGCAAGGCCGAGCGAGAGCTGGGCTGGAAGCCTCGCCACGACTCGTTATAAGTGACTTGTGCGCCCACGCGGCTCTACAGGCTGTCCAGCAGAAGTGACAGCGCGGCCTGGACGGTCGCGGCGCGGATCGTGGGGCGATCGCCCTCGAGAGAAAGTCCCCGTACCTCCTCGACGCCGGGTCCGCACACGGCCACGAAAACGGTCCCCACCGGTAGCCCGTTCTGCGAATCCGGCCCGGCCACTCCCGTCGTCGCCACCCCCCAATCGGCCCCGCATCGCGAGCGCGCCCCTTGAGCGAGCGAAACAGCGACGGCCGCGCTGACCGGCCCCTCCGACTCCAGCAGCCCGGAGTCCACCCCGGCCAGGCTGTGCTTCAAATCGGTGGCGTAGACCACGAGACCGCCCCGCAGCACCTTGGACGAGCCGGGCACGTCGACGACGGTCGCCGCGACCAGACCACCCGTCAAGGACTCGGCGGTGGCCATGGTCTGGCCCAACTCGGACAGGCGCACCACCAGTTGGTCGATCACAGCGAGGCCAGTCTTTGCCTGTGCGTCTCGAGCGTCTCCTCCCAAAAGTCGTCCACATTGGACAACCCCACAACCGCATACGCCGCCGCGAAATCCGAACCGGACTCGGCATAGGTCTCGTGTTTTCCGGTCGCGTCAAGCAGCGTCGAGGTGCAGCCGCGCATGATGTTCACCCGGTCGGCCAGGCGCACCTGCGAGGTCAGGAAGCGACGAAACGGCGACGAGGGCGCGGTCGACAGGAACTCGTGGGCCTCGGCGAAATCCCCGATCCCCACCGCCTCGGGCTCAAAGTCCATGTACGCGAACGAACCCAGCTCGTCGTGGGTGAACCGCCAGCGCCCGCCCACGAAGTCGAGCCCATAGACGAACGGCCCCTGGCGATAGTGCCCGACCGCGAGCGGCAGCGGCTCATAGAGCGCGTCGCCCAGCCCGGCGTCGACGAACCACACCCGGTCGTCGAGGTCGTGGGCGAGCAGCGCGAGATGGTTGAGGTCGATGCTCGTGACCCCGTGCCGGTAGGCGTAGCCCCGGTGCAGCGTGATGGCGAAGCCCACCTCCCGCAGCAGCCACGAGAACGCGCCGTTGAGGTGGAAGCAGTAGCCACCGTTGCCGTCGAGTATCTGGCGGATGGCGTCGAGCGGCTCGATCGACGCCGGCCTCCCGCGCATGATCTGCACGTTGGTGTAGGGCACCCGCGCCACGTGAGCGCGGTGCAGCTCGAAAAGGTATGCCAGACTCGGCGCCCGCCGGGGAACCCCCAGCAGGCCGAGATATTCGTCTATCACTTGGCCGCCGCCGCTTCCCGCCGCAGCCGGTAGGCCCGGACCACATAGTCGACTCCGGTTACGACGGTCACCACGAGGGCGGCGCCCATCAGCACCGGGCCCACGTTGGACCACGGCTCCGGGAACGGGAACAGGTACCAGCCGATCGCCCCGATCTGCAACACGGTCTTGAGCTTGCCACCCCGGCTGGCCGCCATCACCCCATATTTCAAAGCCCAGAAGCGCAGCGCCGTGATCCCCCACTCCCGGACCAGGATCACGAGCGTGACCCACCACGGCAGCGCGTCATAGATGCTCAGCAGCACCAGGGCCGAGCCCGTCAGCGCCTTGTCAGCGATCGGGTCGGCCACCTTGCCGAACGAGGTGACCAGCCCGTACCGCCGGGCGATCCAACCGTCGACAAAGTCTGTGACGCTCGCCACACCAAAGGTGACCGCCGCCGCGAACCGCCACCACGGGTCGGTCATCCCCGAGACGATGACGAGCAGGACGAACACCGGCACCAGCACTATGCGAACCACGGTGAGCACGTTGGCCGCGTTGACCAAGGGCACCTGTCGGAGACGTCCCTGCACGACGCCCACGTTAACCAACGGTGACCACAGCGGAGAGCATTACCAACGGCTCTGCAACCAGATCGACACCTTCGGTCAAGACCACCTTGGCCCGGACAAGATCACCTGGCCGTACCCCGGTCCCCTCCCGCCCCCCTGCCCTCCGGGCCCGCCCCCCTTGAAAGCCGCCGCGCAGTGTCGTGGAGCCGTCCACTTCGGGCGCCTGATGAGCCGTCCGTCCCTCGACGATGCCGTCCGGGGAGACCGAGTCCACCAGCACGTCCACTGTGGAGCCGAGCCGCTCCTCGGCCCGCTGCGCGCACAGCTCGTCGGCGAGCGCGAGCACCTTGTCATAGCGCCGTTTCACCGTCGCCGCCGAGAGCTTGCCGCTCATCGAGGCCGCCTCTGTCCCGTCCTCATCCGAGTAATCGAACACGCCGATCGCGTCAAGGCGAGCCGCCGTCAGGAACCTGACCAGCTCATCCACATCGGAGCGGGTCTCTCCGGGGAAGCCGACGATGAAGTTGCTCCGGGTCCCCGCCTCCGGCTCGATCGACCTGGCCAGCGAAAGCAGCTCCAGAAACCGCGCTGTCGACCCGAACCGGCGCATCCGGCGCAGCACGGGTTCCGACGAGTGCTGGAAGGACAGGTCGAAGTAGGGCGCGACGCCCGGTGTCGTGGCGATCACCTCGACCAGCCCGGGGCGGGTCTCGGCGGGCTGAAGGTAGCTCACCCGCACGCGCACGATGCCCTCGATCGCGGCCAGCTGCGGCAGCAGCTTCTCCAGCGCCCGCGGGTCGCCCAGGTCCTTGCCGTACGAGGTGGAGTTCTCCGATACCAGCACCAGCTCACGCACGCCCGAGCGGGCCAGCCACTCCGCCTCGGCCAGCAGCTCATCCGGTACCCGAGAAACAAATGACCCGCGGAAGGAGGGGATCGCGCAGAAAGCGCACCGGCGATCACACCCGCTGGCGAGCTTGAGCGAGGCCACGGGCCCCTTGTCCAGCCGGTGCCGCAACACCGGACGCAAGTGGGCCGGGGTCGCCTGGTCCACCACCGCGTGCCCGGGAACGAAGACAGGCGACGATGGCCGGGCCACCGGCGTGATCGGCAGCAGCTGCCGCCGGTCGCGGGGGGTGTGCGCCTGATGCGCCTCACCGCGCAGCACGGCATCGAGAGTGGTCGAGATGGTCGGATAGTCGTCAAAGCCCAGCACGGCGTCGGCCTCGGGCAGGCTGTCGGCCAGCTCGCGCCCGTAGCGCTCGGCCATGCACCCGGCCGCCACGACCTTGGCCCCGGTGCCGGCGGCGGCGAGCAGGGTCTCGATCGAGTCCTGCTTGGCCTTCTCCACGAAGCCGCAGGTGTTGACGAGCACCACATCGGCCCCGGTGCCGTCGGTGGTCACCCGCCAACCGTCGGCGGCCAGCCGGGCCGCCAGCTCCTCCGAGTCGACCTCGTTGCGGGCGCAGCCGAGCGTGAGCAGCGCAACTGAGGGAGCGACTGACGGCTTTTCGGGCATCCGACAAGGATAGCTGTGGAAAGCTGATTCCTGGCGGAGTGGCTCATCTCACTGGGGCTGGGGCTGCTGATCGCCCTCGCCTTCGGAGGCTTTACTATGACTACGCTCGTTGTCGGGCTGGCCTGACGACGACGGCGCTCGGCACCATCCTGCCGATCGTGCGCGACGCCGGACTGGTCAAAAGCCCGTTCGGCGCTCGCGTCCTGGCGATCGGCGCGCTGAGCGAGTTCGGCCCGATCGTGGCGACGTCCTTGCTGCTGACCACCGCGCCCCCTGACGTGGCCCGAGCCGCATCGTCCAAATTGGAGGCTGTCGGGTTCGGCTTCTTGGTCCCCGCTGGCCGCGCTGGGCATTTTGCGCGCTAGCTCAGATAACCGAAGCGCTGCATGAACTTTCTGAGATCGGCCTCGCGCCTGCTCTGACCCAGCTTGCCGTAGAGGAGCAACGCTTCCTGGAAGTGCTGCTGGGCCTGGTCGAAGCTCTCCTGGGCATGAAAGTCGGCGCCCAGGGTGCGGTGGGTGAGGGCGAGAACGTGATCGTTGTCCATCTGAACGGCTAGCCCCTGCGCCTGCCGGTGAAGCTCGATCGCCTTGCACACACCGAGTTCGAACTCGGCCGTCCCCAGGTTGTTGAGAAAGATGGCTTCCTGGAAGGGGGTCTCCAGCCGCCGGCTCAGCTCAAGCCCGTCGCTCGCCAGCTCCCGTACCCGCAGATAGTCCTTGCGCCGGAAGGCCGCCACGCTGTGCTGTTCCAGGATTCGCAGCCGCGCCTGCTCGTCGCCGGTGGTCTCGGAGATGGCGTAGGCCTGGTCGAACTGCTCCTCGGCCTCGTCGTGGCGACCCAGCTCGGCGAGGACCTTGCCGATGAGGCTCATCAGGATGATGCGGCGCTGTGGTGTCGGGGACAGGTCAAGGGCCTGCACATAGAGATTGATCGCCAGCTCGTGCTCGCCTTGGTTGTACGCGGCGTTGCCGCGCTTGGTGAGCAGGGTATGGCATCGGTCCGACTCGTGGCGCACATGCTCGATCGCCTCATCCAGCAGGCGGAGCAAGCCCAGGGTGTGGCCATAGTCGTCCAGATAGCCGCCGACGGCCAGCGTCTCGACGATGCTCAGAAAGCCTTCGGGGTCATCGGTTCTGGCCCGGGCCGCGGCACCGAGCAGGTTGTCCATCTCCTGCGAGAGCAGCTGATAGTCCTTGCGGTAAACCTCGGCAAACCGGATCACCGACTTCAGCCCGTTCTGCGCGCCGATGGATCGGGCGTAGGCGAAGGTGAGGTCGTGCACCGAATACGTTGAGGTGCCCGGGATCCGCTTGGCCAGGCTGACGTCGACCAGACGGTTGAGCGCGTTTGTCGTCCGGGCCTGGTCGAACCCGAGGTGGATGGCGAGCAGCTCCACGCTTGCCGTGCCACTGCTGAAGGCGGCGACGGCGGCCAGCGCGCCGCGGGCGTCATCGTGGTCAAGCGCCTCGTAGGTGCGATCCAGCAGCCGCTGCACGCTTTCGCGGCCCTGGGCCGAGTAACCGCCCGGCATCGTCAGGGCGTGCGGTGCGTGTTCCAGGAGGCGGTGCAACTCGGCCGGCGTCGTGTCGTACTGCCGCAGGTGCCGTCCCGCGATCTCGATCGCGTAAGCGTGGTACCCGAGCGCCCGGCACAACTCCTCCGCACCGGCGGGCGCGGCGTTGCGGGCGTGCAGGTTGAGCAGCTTGACCGCGTCGTCGGGCGGAAGGCCACCCACGTCGACCAGCTGGCCGACGTCGATCTTCAGCCTGGAGGTGACAAGCACAGCCACGCTCTCGGGGAGCACACGCAGCAGACCGTAAAGCACTTGTGGATGCCATACGTCATCGATCACCCAGAGGCCGATGCCGTCCTGGGCCAGCAGATTCCGGATCGCTTGCAGTTGGGCGTCACCCACCTGCTGAGCGATCCTGGTCTGCTCGGCCGGTGCGGCCAGCGACCGCACTATCCCGTCGATCGTCGCCTCTCCATCGGAGCTCCCCGGGCGCAGCCATAGATATGATCCCTTGCCCGCCTCCACGCGCTGGTCGGCGACGGTCGCGGCCAATGCGGTCTTGCCGCTGCCGCCCATCCCGAACAGCAGCACGCGTTCCCCGTTGTCCAGCAGCCCATGGATCCGCGCGGCCAGCTCCTCCCGGCCGACCAGCCGCTCGGGACGGTTGAGCTTGTTGACCGGTGTGTCATAGAAGACGATGTCAAGCCGGGAACCGGTTTCCTCCATCGGCTCCGAGACGGCGGCCTGCGGGCTCTTGGCGCCGCCCGCCCCTTCCCACGCGACCGCGGCCTTGCGGCGCAGGGCTTCGGCTCGCTGGACATCGCCCTCCAGGTACTCCACGAGCAACTCGAGGTTGCCCCGGCCGATCAGGCGCGCGCCGGTGAAGAAGGCGGAGATGGTGCTGGGCGCCAAGGCCAAGCCGCGTCCGATTTCCGACAACGACGGGCGCCCGGCCGCCTCGTGCAGCGACTCCAGATAGGACAGCAGCTCACGGACGGGTCCGGCGGAGGGCCACTTACTCCGGCTCAGCCTGGCCATTGAGCCCTTCCTCCACATAGCTCGATTCGCGTATATCGAGGTGACGAGGAATTCTAGCGACCCCACGCCAGCTCACGCGCGAAATTCCGGATACGCATTTCAGCGACATATCTTCCACATATCGTTCGACCGCGCGCGTATGCCCGATCCTAAAAGCTATGACCATCATGAATGCACGGCGACAGGTGATCATCCTGCTCGCCCTCGGCCTCATGACCGCATGCTCGACGGGGAATACACCTGAACCTCCAGCACCGTCGTGGTCGCCGCCTCCCACACCCAATCCTCCCAAGGTGGACGGTCCGGGCGACACAGCGATCCTTGTTCTCGACCATTTCAGGCCTCCCGCGAAGGACCAGCCGCATGACAGCAAACGATCGCCGGGCGAGAGGCTGCCCAACTGCACCTACGTGGGCACGGCCACCAACGAGGTCGGCTCCGGGGGCGGCGGCAGCGGGTTGCCGGCGGGTGTCTCCCATGGACAGGCCGTGTTCGAGACCGTCGATGACGACCTCAAGAGCCGGGGCCTGATTCCCGCGGCCCCGCCCGCCATCACCCACCCCCTTGTCGTGAGCGGGTTCGTCAAGGCCTGGAAGTTCAACGACAAGACGATGCTGCTTGTCGGCGTGCACATCCAGGACTACGACACCGCGCTTCTCGCGGACCAGCTGGGGAAGGTCTTGGACGAAATCAAACGCCAGACCAACATCACACGGTTTGTCCTCAACATGAGCTTCGTGGTCGCGCCGTGCGACATCAAGGCGTGGTTCGACGAGGCTGGGCCGAATTTGACCACGACGAGCCTGCTCGACTCCTACCGAGCAGTCATCAACGGCGTGGAAAGCCTCAATGACCTCAGGCTCACACTTGAGTCGTTCGTTACAGCGAACCCGGGCCTAAGCGTCGACAAGCTTCTCAGTGAGACCACGTTGGCGAGGGCCAGGGACGCGGCGCTGGTCAACCTGTTCCACGAGCGGCTCGACCAGGAGGTGAGACAGATCGACCGGTGGCCGCCAACGACTCCCGGACTTCTTCAGGTCATCCAGGAGCCGCTCAGGCTCGGTATCCACACCTTCCTGCAGCCCAACGGCTACCAGGTGATACCGGTCGGCGCATCCGGCAACGGCATCTGGCTCCCAGGACCTAAGCGGTACCGGCCCGACTTCCCCTTCGCGCCCGCGCTGTGGAACGTCGTCGTGAGCGTCGGCGCCACCGACTTGGACAGGGAAACCCGGGCTGAGTACTCCAACGGGGCCGAGGTGATGATGAACCCATTGAACCGGTACAAGGCCAAGGGAACCTCCTTCGCCGCGCCCCACCTCGCCGCCATGGAAGCCCTCTACCTCATGGGCGGCGGGCAGGTCGTGTGCGACCGGCACATCCCACCGTTGGGCTACACCGATATCGACGTCGTCGGCCCCAGACCTGTATGGAGGAACCTGTGGCTGAGCGCGGTCCCGCGTAATGGCGATCCCGCCCTGACCGAGTGCACGGTGTTCAAGCAGAACATCCCACCCAGCCCGTGATGATGCCGCCCACGGGCGCACGCGACACATCGCGTGCGCCCTTTTTCATGGTCGTCTGTCGCCAATACTGCGCCAATCCGTTCGCGAATCGTTCGACGCGCTGCTCAGGACCCCACTCTCGGCTTATGACAGCAACCACGGGCCGCAGTGCTCCGCCGAAGGAGGTCTGACCGATGCCGACCCTGCTCACCAAGTACCAGCCGAGCGTGCACGGATTCCGTTTCGGCAACCTGTTCCGGAACCGGGTCGTCGGGCCGCTCTCGACCTGGGGAGCCTGCAATGGTATGGCGCAGGTCTCGCTCGATTACTTCCACGCCGGACTGGCCGCACCCGATGTCGATCTGGTGGACTACGGTCTCAAGCCGGTCTCAGGGCTGGGCGCGGCCTCGTGGTCGGCCAACCGGATCGACCTGTTCGTGCGCCGTGAAGATGATCGTGTCGCCACTAAGCGATCATCGGGCGGGCGCTTCTCCGACTGGCGTGACCTGTCATCCGGCGAGATCTCCCTGGCCCCGGCCGCCTCGTCGTGGGGACCGGATCGCATCGATGTGATGGTCAAGGGCAAGGACGGAAAGCTTTGGCACCATTGGTATGACAAGGGCTGGGCGGGCATAGGCAATGCCTGCAAACGACTTCCCGGGTACCCCGAGGACCTCGGCGGCGCGCTTGCCTCGTCACCGGCGGTGGCCTCGCCCTTCGCCAGCCGGGTGGAGACGTATGCCCGTTGGCTGGACCACAGCCTCTGGTTCAGGTACTACGACGGCCAGTGGCGCCGCTGGGAGTGCCTGGGCCAGCCCGACGGCGTGGATCTGATATCCGATCCGGCCGCCGCGGCCCACGCCGGCTGGACGACAGTGTTGGTCCGGGGCTCGGACAACGCCGTGTGGCAGAAGGAGCGGACCAGCCAAGGGTGGCAGCCGTGGCGCTCCCTGGGCGGGGACGCCAAATCCGCCCCCGCGGTCGCCTCTCCCTACCCGGGTCGGCTCGAGGTGTGCTTTCGCGGTACCGACGGGAAGATGTACCTCAACATCTTCACCGAGGGCCGCTGGCTCGGATGGACCTCGCTCGGGTCGCCACCTCCGGGGTTGTCCACCGAGCGCCCCGCCGCGGTGTCGCACGAGGGCTTTCTCGATGTCTACGCCCTGGCCAACGATCACACGGTCTGGCACAAGCGTTGGTCGAACGGCTGGCAGCCGTGGCAGAGCACGGAAGTGACGATCAGCACGGCGTCGCGCCGACTCACCGACGCCATCTACAGCCGGCAGATGGGGACCACGATCGCACCATTGCTCCACTCGATCCGGTTCATGCCGGCCGAAGTGCCGCCCGTCGGCACATCGGGAAGGTACGCCCAGTTTATGGCGTACCCCAACGAAGCCCTCTTCCGGTTGGCGTGCGATGACGAGATGTCGAAACTCGCCCGGATCCTGGGGGAGGGGAACCCCATCTCGGTCGGGCTGCTTCGGTGGGAGGCGGTAGGGCATGAGGTCGTGGTCTTCGGCGGGGACATCAATCCCGGTGGCCGCTCTACGCTTCGCGTCTACGACCCGAACTATCCCGGGTGCGACGACATGACGATAACCATCGATCCCGTCCGCCGTTCTATCGACTCGGCATCCGGCGAGACCTGGCGCTCACTATGGGTCCGCGACGACATCAGGCCGGAGATACCACCGTGCTGACCCGAGCGTCAGAGCGGGCCGCCCATCCCGGTCGGAGGGGCGGCCCATGATCCCGCAATTTGCCTGGCAAAAGGCGCCGTGATCGAGGCTCGGACGGGTTAGTGCCAGGCAAATTGTGGACCTTGAGCTACGGGGTGAACTGAGCCGTGATCCGGGTGAAGTCCCAGTTGTTCTGGGCGATGCCGGAGCAGGCGGACTGCACGCCGCCACCGGGGCACGGGCGGTCGCGGTTGACCGACCAGAACGCCAGCCGCGGGATGTGCCGGGCCTGCGCCCAGTTCTTGATGTCGGTCCAGTTCTGCACCGTGGTCTGCTCCTGCTGGTCGGACAGGCCGTTCATGCCGGAGATGCCCATGTGCCGGTAGGCCGTGTCGTCGCTCCAGCCGTAGGCGGTCTTGAGCGCGTTGCGCAGACCGTCAGCCGCGGTCGTGGTGCAGGTGAACATGCTGCCGCCGCAACCGAAGTCGAACGGCATGATGGTGAACACGTCGATGTTCGCCTGAAGCGCCGCCGACTGGTTGATCAGGCGGGTACCCCAGAAGGTCGGGCCGGTCGTCGACGTGCCGAAGGTGATGATCGTCTTGATGCCCGGGTTGTTCTGCTTGACGATCTTCAGCGCGTTGAGGATACGGTCCTGCACGACCTCGGTCTCGAACTCGTCGGTGTTCTCGATGTCGATGTCGATAAACCTCAAGTTGTACGCGTTGATGACCTGCTGGTAGGCATTGGCCAGGGCTTGCGGCGTCGAGCAGTTGGGCCCGAGTTTGTTGCCGCTCCAGCCGCCGAAGGAGATCTCGACATCGCCGCCTCCGGACCGGATGGCGTTGATGGTCTGCTGGTCCACGCCGCCGGTCAGCGGCCTCTGGCTGTCCCACATCGGGTTGCAGCCGCCGCTGGCGAGCATGAACGCCATTGTGAACTGGCGGATGCCGGTGGCGGACATGACCGTCGACACCGAAGGCGGGTCACCCCAACCCATGTACAGGTAGGGCGCGGCCATAGCGGTCGTGGTCGGGCAGCCGGTGGTGGAACCGGTGGCCGCGTTGCTGTTGGCCGACTCGCCGTTGGCGTTGAACGCCCGGATGGTGTATGTGTGCGAGGTGCAGGCGCCCAGACCGCTGATGGTGGCCGACAACCCGGTCACCTGCGCCCGTTGCGTGGTGCCCTCATAGACGCGGTAGCCGCTGACGGTACCCGTGGAAGCGTTCCACGCCAACGAGATTGAGCTGGCCGTCTGGCCCGTGACCCGGTTGTTGCCGGGTGCGCCCGGCACGCCGGTGCAGCCCGATGTCGTGATGGTCACGGCGTTGCTGTTGCCCGACTCGCCGTTGCCGTTGAACGCGCGCACGGTGTAGGTGTGGGTGGAGCATGTGGCCAGGCCGCTGATGGTGGCGTTCAAGGTGGTGACCTGCGCCCGCTGGGTGGTGCCTTCATAGACGCGGTAGCCGGAGACGGTACCCGATGAAGCTCCCCAGGAAAGCGAAGCAGAGCTTGCCGTCACGCCGGTCGAGGCCAGGTTGGGCGGAACGCCGGGCACGCCGCCGCCCCCGCCGCCTTGTCCCTGCAGGGAGATATCGTCGGCGTAGTAGGTTCCCTGTCCGTACCAGCCGTGGAAGTAGATCTGCACGCTGGTGCTGGTCGCCGTGAAGGACAGCGACAGCTGGGTGTACGAAGCGCCGCCCGGCGTCCACGTGGAAGCACCGCCGGTGACGCCGAGGTAGGTGTAGTTGCCGCGGAACCAGCCCGACAGGGTGTAGGACGTACCGGAGACCAGGCCGCTGATCGTCTGCGTGCACTTGGCGTTGTCCGAGGCGGACGCGGCCCCTTGCAGCGCACGGGTTCCGGAGTGCACGGGGGTGGTGACGACCGAGCCTAGGTTGCCGGTGCACGACCACGGCGAAAGCGCGCCGGACTCGAAGCCACCGTTGACGGCGAGCTCGGCCGCCACCGCATTGGGTGCGGAGGCGACGGTGCCGGCGACGACCAGCGCCAGCACCAGGAGGATACGTTTCATAGACTCTCCTATGACGACAGTCCATTGTGGAGGGCGGTCATGAGGGTGCCGCTGGCGGTGTCACCGGACATCTCCCAGACCATGGCGCCGAGCAGGCCCTTTGACTTGAGCCAGCTCGTCTTCTGCTGGATCGACCAGGTGTCGTCGAACGACCACCACTGGCCGCCGTTCCCCGTGAAGCAGTAGGTGGAAATGGATTGGAGGTCATGGAAGACCGTGCAGTTGGGCACCATCGCGACGAGGTTGGCATAGCCGCGCGTGCCCGCTTCCTCCTGGAACTGCCCGGGGGCGGCTCCGGTCGCGCTCTGCCACTCACCGTTGACCCCGCCCGCCGTGACCCCTTGCCAACCCCGACCATAGAACGGGAACCCGAACGTCAGCTGGCGAGGGTTGACCCCAGCGTCCAAATAGGACTTTATGGCCAGGTTGACACTGAACTCGAAGGGATATGGGTCCTGCGCGTCACGGTTGAGGTTGGCCTGATGCCCGGTGCGGTTGGGCTCCCACGAGTTGTCCGAGCCCGCGCCATGGAAGTCATAGCCCTGCGCGTTGGCGAAGTCCATATAGCGGAAGACACCGTTGGGTCCGATGTCCCAGCCGGCGGCGATCTTCGCCGGGTCGGCCGGGGTGAAAGCCGTTAGCAGGTAACGCTTTCCGGTGGTGAGCGACAGCTCGTCCAGCTGCCGCCGGAACTCGGCCATCAGCAGAGTGTTGTTGGCCTTGTCCGCGGCGCGCACGATGTTGCCCGGGTGCCCCTCGGCGCCCGGCCACTCCCAGTCAAGGTCGATGCCGTCGAAGATGCCCGCGGCCGTACCCGGTCCGCCCGCCCCGTTATAGGCCGGCAGGTTTCCCTTGAGGTAGATGTCGAGGCACGACCGGACGAACTTCTCCCGTGACTGGGCGGTCAGGGCGACGTCGGAGAAGTACTTCGAATAGGTCCAACCCCCAATGGAGATCAGAACCTTCAGATTCGGGTACCGCGCCTTGAGCTTGCGAAGCTGGTTGAAGTTGCCCCGCAACGGTTCCCATCCGGTATCACCGACCCCGTCGACCGACTGCGAGGCGGCCATCGGCCGGGCGTAGTCGGCGTCGGCGTCCCCGGCGCCGGTGCCCTGGTTGGGATCCTGCGGGTTCTGCGAGACACCCTTGGTGACACCCTGCAGGCAGGTCAGGTTGACCGGATCGATGTTGGCGAACGCATAGTTGATGTGCGTCAGCTTCGCCGCGGAGCCGCTGGTGTCGAGGTTGCGGACGAAGTACTGCCGGCCATAGATACCCCATTGCACGAAGTAGCCGACCTTGGCGTAGTTGCCGCTGCCGATGACGTCGTCGGTGGTGACGGTGACCGCGTTGCTCGCCGCCGACTGGTTGTCGTAGCCATCACGTGCCCGCACCGTGAACGTGTAGCTGGTCAGCGGGGAAAGCCCGGTCACGTTGGCGGTCGTGCCGGTGACGCTCGTTCTCAAAGCGCCGCCCACATGGACGTCGTAACCCGCGATGCCATTGGCGTCCGTCGAGGCGTTCCAGGCCAGGCTCACGCTGGTTGCGGTGCGGCCGGTGCTTCGCAGGTTGCCCGGCACGCTGGGCGGGGTGGTGTCGTCGGCCGGGTTGAGCGTGGTCCCGTTGACCGGGGCCGTGACGGCCGAGAGGTTGCCGCGGGTGTCCTTGGCTCGCACCGTGAACGCGTATGTCGTGTTTGGACTCAACCCGCTCGCCACTGCGGTCGTCCCGGTGACGCTTGTCTTCAAGGCGCCCGCGATGAGGACGTCGTAGCCGGCGATCGGGAAGTCGGTGGCGGTGGCGGCGGTCCACGACAGGCTCACGGTTTTCGTCGTCCGGCCGGTGACGCTCAACCCGGTGGGAGCGTTGGGCGGGCGGTCGGCCGAGCCGTCACACTTGTTGCCGTTGATGCGGCAGTTGAGCGGCGCCGCACCCGAGCCATAGGCGATGAACCAGGGGCTGTAAGGCTCGGTGTTCGCCCCCGCGGCGACGGTGCCGTTGTAGTGGGCGTTGACCACCGTGACGTGGCTGCCGTTCTGCGTGGCCGTCCCGTTGTAGAAGCCGCCCATGGTGACCCCGGCGGGCAGGTCGAACTCGAGCGTCCAGCCGGTGATCGAGGCGGTCGTGGGGTTGGCGACGACGAACTTGTCCAGGAACCAGGATCCGTTGTTCGCCGCCGAGAAGGTCGCCGTCAGCCCGTTCGCCGCGGATGCGGGCGTGGGGACGGCGAGCGCGGACAGGGTTACAAGAAGCGCTGCTACCAACAGGGTGCGTCTGAGCATGGCGACTCCCTGAACAGACAGGAAACTTTCCTAATTGTTCACAGAACATACTCAGATCGATTTGGATAGTCAACGGTTCGATCGGTCAGCGCCTCTTCTCAAGCAGCAGCACCGCCGGCAGTACCAGGGCCAAGGCCACCAGTTGAGCCAGCGTCGAGCGAACCCCGAGCACCACGCTGGCCAACGCCGCCGCCGCGCCCGCGGCCCTGAATTTTACGGTTCCTATAAGAAGGATCCGCCGGAACCAGACGTCGGCGAGCAGGAACACCGCGACCCCGCCGCCGAGCAGTAGCGCCTGCTCGAGATAGACGTGACCGGAGGAATAGACGATCGCCTTCTTCACCCCGGCCGCGAACGCGGCCACCCCGAACAGCAGCGGCCAATGCGCGAACCCGAAGGCGTGCAACGCTTTCCGGGCGCGCTTATCGGTCGGCGTGGCGTCGAGCGCCTCCTCGGCGGCCGTGTCGTCCCCGCCGAAGTAGAGCCACCACAGTCCAAACGAGAGCACCAGCCCCAGCATCGCCGTCCCGACGAGCGTCCCGTCGAGCTTGAGCCCGGCCGCGCCGACGCCGATGGCGACGATCGACTCCCCCAACGCCACGATGACGATCAGCCCGTGCCGCTCCACGAAGTGGGAGGAGGTGATCGACCATTCGGTAATTTTGTGAAGGTACGGCGAAACGCCCACCACGAGCAACGCGAGCAGCCAGATCCAGGGCCGCAGTGCCGGCGGGGCCAGCCCGCCGGCCAGCACCAGGGTGGCGCTGAGCAGGTTGAGCGGTGCCAGCCGCCGCATGGCAACGGGATTGGCCCGCAACAACAGTCCACTGTGGATGGCGTTGACCACGAAGTAGCCCACGCCGAATGCCCATCCGTTGGCGCCGAACGCCTCCGGGATGGCCAGCGCGATGAGCAGGAAGCCGCCCATGCCGGCCAGCAGCAGCCCCCGCCGGACCGGGTCGGTGGGCGCCACCGTGTTCGTCATCCACGCGTAGCCGTCGTACATCCAGTAGATGACACCCAAAAGCATGAATGTCCGGACCACGCTGGTCCACGTGGGCTCGGCCGCGAGCACCGCGGTCAGCTGCGTGATTGTGAAGACGAAGACGAGGTCGAAGAAGAGCTCCAGAGTGGACACCCGGACGCTCGACTCCCGTTGCTGCGTTTCCTGCTCGGCGGTCACAAGCTCCAATGTTGACATCGCGGTCGCCCTTCGCCACGCTCACCCCCGAGTACCCGACATCGGAGAGGATGCTGTCGATGGATCAGATCCGTCTTTCCGCAGCCGTCATGACCCATCCCAGCCGCCGAGCAGCCGCCGAGCAGCTGCGGGAACGGCATCCCGACCTCGATCTGAAGGTGGTGGAGGACCCCGATCCGCACGGGCCGCCCAACGCGCAACGTACGGCCAGGCTCGCCTGGGCCGCCGTCGCTCCGGACGCCACCCATCACCTGGTCGTGCAGGATGACATGCTGCTGGTGGACGGCGTCGCGGAGCACGCGCGCCGGGCCGCCGCCGCGATTCCGGATCGGATCCTGTGCCTGTTCACCGAGTGGGGTTCGCGGACGGCCAACGCGGTCCGGCTGGGCGCCATCGAGGGGGTGTCATGGGTAGCCGTGATCGACTTCTATGTCCCGACCGCGGCCGTCATCCTGCCCGCCGAGACGGCGCGCGAACTGGCGGAGTTCCCGACCGCCGAGGGCATCCCCGACGATGTCGTGCTGCTGGAGTACGCCCGGGCCAAGGACAGCCATCCCCTGGTGTCGGTGCCCAACCTGGCCGAACACGCCGGATCGGACAGCCTGGTCGGCAACGACGTGCTGTGGGGCCCGCGGCGCTCGGCGCTGTTCGCCGGGCGGCTCGACCCGGTACCCCTGCTCACCTCGACCGTGTCCACGCAGGCGCAGGTGCCGCATCTGCTTATGTGGGACGGATATCCGGTCAGCGCCATCCCCGATGTGCGCGAGGACCCCACGCGCAGCCGGTGGCATTCGCTGCCGACCTACCTATACCTGGCCTCACGCGGGATCAGCGTGGCGGACTTGCTCACGTGGTTCGGCGAAGCCACGGCCGACCTTGACCGCGAGGGCGAGGCCGCCACGCTGATTGGCCGACCGTTGTTGTTCCAGAGCTGGGTCATGCTCCTGGCCTACGGTGTCGCAGCGGCCGAGCTGGTGCACGACAAGGCCACCCTGGAGGAAAGGCTGAACCAGCCGGTGGTCCGGGAGGGATTGCTGACTCTCGCTCCGGGGGCATTTCAGCGTTTCGTACCCCGACAGGTCGCCGAGCGATTGCGTGACGTGCTGGACCCATTCGTGACCAGCACCCTCAAGTTCGGATGCGCCTTCACCTGGGGTCGCGAAAAGTGAACGCCTCCGGGCTTGGCCCGTGCTTGATGAGGTGTTCGAGGCGCTCCTTGCCCTCGGCCACCGTCGGGATGTGACCCTCGGGAACCCACCACAACACGAGATAGGCCTCGAGCCCGGAGTGGTCGAACCACTCCCGGCGCCGCCGCATGTACTCCAGATGCTTGGTGTGATAGATGAAATCCCGCAACGACTCCAGCGACTCCCACACCGACATGTTGATGAGGATGTCGTCCTCACCCTCATAGGGCCGCAAGCCGGTCGCGTCGGCGCCGCCTTCGTCGGTGAGGCGCCAGACGAAGCCCGGGCTGGAGTCGCCCAAGGCGTTGATCTCGGGCAGGCCATCGACGAAGTCCTTCAGCTCCGGGCCGTCGAGCGGGAAGCGCAGTCGGCCGATGTTCAGCTGGGCCAGGTTCACCTTTCCTCCTCCTTGCTCAGGGTCACACAGCACTGCCCCTTCTCGGGGCTCATGCGGGCGGTCACCGGCCAGCCCGCGCCCTCGGCCAGCCCGCTCAGCAGCGCCAGGTTCATGCCGCAGATCAACGGCGGGAACTCCTGCGCCAACGCGTGGAACGGGCAGTTACGAAGGCAAATCTCGGCGTCACGTTCGAACGGCTCGTAACCCCACTCCCGAAGCACCTCCCACATGTCCTCACCCGCCGCCGCGCGCCCTCGCTCGTGCGCCACCCGCTGCAGGGTGAGGTCGGCGCCCGAGCGCTCGACCGCTTCGGCCAGGAGGGAGCCGACCTCCACATAGGAGCGTGGGGGCAGGCTCACCGCCACTTGGGATTCGCTTCTGCGGTAAAGCTTTGCCGGCCGTCCCGCACCGGGCCCGGGTGGTCTGTTGGCCAGCCGCGCATAACCGACCTCAAGCAGCCCCGCCTCGACGAGCTTGTCGAGGTGGAAAGCGGCGAGCGTGCGCGCGACGCCGAGCCCTTGTGCCACTTCGTCGCGGCTGACCGACCGTCCAGATGCGACGACGAGGTCATAGACCTTGCGCCGCGTTGGGTCACCTAACGCACCCACCGCCGCGATCGAGTCCCCCTCTTCGCCCATGCCATCCATCTAACAACAACGGATGTTATTTTTACAAGCCCCACTTGAGTTGTGCACAATCAAATTGGGTAATAGGTTTCTGTCTATGAATATCCTCTATACCGCCGTAGCCACCGCCGTCGGTGATGGTCGTGATGGGAGCGTGCGCAGCTCCGACGGCCTGCTCGATGTCAACCTCGCCGTGCCCGGCGAGATGGGCGGGGCGGGCGGCGCCACCAACCCCGAGCAGCTCTTCGCCGCCGGCTACGCCGCCTGCTTCCACAACGCCTTGCGCCGTGTGGCCCGCCGCGCCGAGGCCGACGTGACCGCCTCCGAGGTCACCGCCCGGGTCGGGATCGGACCGACCGGCGGGGGAACCTACGGTCTCGCCGTCACCCTGGAGGTGTCGCTGCCCGGCGTCGATCCCGATACCGCACGCCAGCTCGTCGACACGGCGCATCAGGTGTGCCCGTACTCCAACGCCACCCGGGGCAACATCGACGTCAACCTTGTGCTCAGCTAGTTCCCATGGAAAGCGATCTCGACCTGGACAAGCAGGTGTGCTTCGCGCTCTACTCGGCCAGCCGCTCGCTGACCGCGCTCTACCGCCCGCTGCTCGGGAAGCTGGGCCTGACCTACCCGCAGTACCTGGTGATGCTGGTGCTCTGGGAGCGTGGTGACGTCAGCGTCAAGCGCCTGGGCGAGGCGCTCATGCTCGACTCGGGCACGTTGTCGCCCCTGCTGAAGCGCCTGGAGTCGGCCGGCCTGGTGACCCGCCGGCGCGACCCGGGCGACGAGCGCTCGGTCGTCATCGCCCTGACACCCTCGGGCACCTCCCTGAGGCATCAAGCAAGCTCGATCCCCCGCAACATCGTCCAGGCCACCGGCGTCCCGCTGCGCGAGCTGGTCCAGCTGCGCGACACCCTCAAGTCGATAACCGCGACCGTCAGCTCAACAGGCTGATCTCCTCTTGCACATAGGGGTCGCTCTGGTCGAGCGCCCGCAGCTCGGCCAGGGCCTCCTCGTGGCGCCCCAACGCCCGCGCCGCCCTCGCCCGGCACCACCGAGCCACGTGCAGCGACTCCGCGGTCCCTTTGCTGGCAACGGTTTCGGCCACCCGCTCACGCGCCCCCACCGCGCGGTCGAAAAGCTCGTAGGCCTCGGCCCATCGCTCCTCGTCGGCGAGCTTCCACCCCAGGTTGTTGAGCAGTGCCCCGGTCATCGACCACGCCAACGGGTCGTCACGGCCCTCGGCCACCTCGAGCCCGCGCCCGGCCCACTCCTCGTGCTCCTCGGGCAGCACCAGCGCCAGCATGTGCGCGGCGTCAGCGGCCAACCCGCGCTCCCCGGCCGCCATCGAATCGTCAAAGGCCTTGCGGAACAAAGGAACCGAGCCCGCCACGTCGCCACTGGACCGCAGCACCCGCCCCCGCTCCAGCGCCACCCGCCCGCTTCCCGCCTGTGCCTGCCCACTCCCGGCCGCCACGTGCCCGCTTCCCGCCTGCGCCCGCTCGCCCCCGGCCGCCACGTGCCCGCTATCCGCCTGCGCCCGCTCGCCCCCGGCCGCCACGTGCCCGCTTCCCGCCTGTGCCTGCCCACTCCCGGCCGCCACGTGCCCGCTATCCGCCTGTGCCCGCTCGCCCCCGGCCGCCACGTGCCCGTTGTCCTCCAGGCCATCGAGCACCGCGTGCGCCTCGGCATACTCCCCGGCCAACCCGTGCGCCCGCGCCACCTGCGTCAGCCACACCAGCCGCCGCGCCGGATCCGTCTCGCCCTCCGCCGCCGCCTCAAACTTCGCCCGCGACTCGGCCGGATCGTCAAAATCCCACAGTGCCAACACTTCCGCCGACATCGTCTTCATCGTGGCCCCTTCACCAGCATCACCACGATTTCGCCGCCCGCCATCAACGGAAGCCCCACAGTTCCCGGATGAAACACCCGCTCCTCCTCCCCTGCCATCCTTATGGCGATCGCCGGGCCGGCATCGAGCCTCACTCGCCAGCGACACGGTACGTCGACCTCCAAATGGTCCACCACGCCGCCCATGTCCGCCGCTGGAATCCCTTGCTCGAAACGCCCCAGATCCCCTGCGCCACAATAATATCGGCTACTGGCGTCGCGCCGCCCGCCTGACCGCGTTGACTTGCTCTGGCAACCAGACCGACAGGAGCAGCCAAAGCCGGTCCACCGCCCTGTCCGCCCGCCGCATTACCGCCTCGGCCCCACCAGCACCGCCGGATCAAACAGGGCGGTAATCACGTGCATGTTCGGGCCGATCACCAATGGGATCTCATGCTCCTCACCCGCGGCGAACAGGTGCTCGGTCGTCAACCGACGATCGAAGAACCGAACGACGATGGCGGGCACGGGCCCGAGATGGCTCTTCCAGCCGCGCAGCTCGACCCGCCAGTAGCACGGGATTCCGGCCGAGCCGTACAACTCTGTCTTGAACTCTCGGTCAGTCTTGGTGCTTGACGGTGACACCACCTCGACCACCGTGTGCACCTTCTCTATCGGGAGCCCCTTCGGCTCGCGGGTATCGGCCGTGGTGATCACCAGATCAGGGACTGGGCCGTCGCCGTTAGGCATGCGCACCGCCATCGCGGTGACGGCTTCGACATCTTTGGGCAGCAGCGGCATCAGAGCTTCGCGGATCCGATCGGCGGTTAGGTTGTGCGCGAATGTGGGCGTAGGCGCCAAGACGAGATTCCCCCCCAGGACCTCATAACGTAGATCGCTCTCCGGCAGGTCGTAGAGCGTGTCCACGGTGAAGGGAGGCTTGGGAAGGTCCCAGCGGTCCGTCGTGACAGGTTGCGCTGTCATGTCTTCTCCTTCATCATCGACGTCCCGCATCTTTTCACGATAGTCCGACATTCTTCCCGCGCATACTTAATCGATTAGGTAACGATTGTTATCAGGCACCGAGCTGCGCCAGTACCTCCGCCAGCTCATCGGGCTTGACCAGGACCTCGCGCGCCTTCGACCCCTCCGACGGCCCCACGATCCCCCTCTGCTCCATCAGGTCCATCAGCCGGCCCGCCTTGGCGAACCCCACCCGCAGCTTGCGCTGCAACATGCTCGTCGAGCCGAGCTGCGACACCACCACCAGCTCGATGCCTTGCAGCAACAGCTCCAGATCCTCGCCGATCTCCTCCTCCGCCTTCTTTTTCGGGTCGGGCGGTGGCGCGGTGGTGACATCGGTGCGGAACTCGGGCTCCCGCTGGCGCTTGCAGAAAGTCACGATGTCGGCGATCTCCGTTTCGGTGACCCAGGCCCCTTGCAGCCGTTGGGGTTTGGACGCGCCCATCGGGAGGAACAAGGCGTCCCCACGCCCGATGAGCTTCTCCGCCCCTGGCTGATCCAAAATGACCCTGGAGTCGGCCAGCGAACTGGTGGCAAAAGCCAACCGCGACGGCACGTTCGCCTTGATCAAGCCCGTAACCACATCCACACTTGGTCGCTGAGTCGCCAGCACCAGGTGGATCCCGGCCGCCCGGGCCAGCTGGGTGATGCGCACGATCGAGTCCTCGACGTCGCGCGGTGCCACCATCATCAGGTCCGCCAGCTCGTCCACGATCACCAGCAGGTATGGGTACGGCGCCAACTTCCGCTCCGAGCCGGGCGGCGTCTTGACCTGGCCCGCCCGCAGCTTGCGGTTGTAGTCGTCGATATGCCGTACCCCGGCCGCCGCCAAGTCGTCGTAGCGCATGTCCATCTCGCGCACGACCCACTCCAGGGCATCCGCCGCCCTCTTGGGGTTGGTCACGATCGGCGTCACCAGATGCGGGATGCCCTCATAGCCCGTCAGCTCCACCCGCTTCGGGTCGATCAGCAGCAGCCGCACCTGATCCGGCGTGGCCCGCGCCAAAATGGACACCAACAAAGTGTTGAGGCAGCTGGAGTTGTGCGTCGGGATACATGCGCGGCTCGCGAGATAGAGGTGGCTCGGACTATCAACCTCGATGCATCTCACCGGGACGGATGGCACAGGCCTGACATCCACGATGTATCGCAGAAAAGTGGCCGGCCTGTTGACGACGACCTGCCGGCTCAGTTTCCGCGTCAGGCGGAATACCTTGTCCGAGGGCGTGAAGTGAATCCGATAGGCGGTAGAGCTACTCTCGTGCCGGCCCTTCACCCGCCTCGTCGTCATCGAGGCCTTGTATCCCAGACTCAAGATCAACTCGTGCGCGTCCCGAGCCAGCCGCTCGTTGGTGAGCAAAAGTTCCACACCACCGCGCTTGGAGACCGTGCCATCGGTGTCCAACAAGCCGGCCAGTAGCGCACGACGCTGTTCCTCGGATGCCTGAAGATATTGCCGCGGGATGTGTTTCGGGCCTATCTGCCGGAACATCTCTCTCATCGTCCGATAGCGCTCACGCGGCGGCGGGACCGGCTGGGGGCCATCAGCCGCCAACACCATGGCTTGAGAGATACGCCACGCACGTTCCGAGCTGTTGGAAATGGTGTAGGTCAGCCGCCGGCTTTGCTGCTTGCCGAGCGCATACCCGTCCTTGCGAATCAGGTCGAGGATCTCCTTGTCGGCGTTGGTTATCGCCGCGGCTCCGGTCGTACCGTCACCCAGCCAGCAGCCGAAGGTGTACGGCGCTATCGGGAGACTCTTCTCGGGATACTGGAGCGGACCGCTCACCTTTACCGCGTGGTTGATCCACGTCTGACCATGTCTACTCACGCGAGCGGATACAGCGATCTCTCTCGTTGTGACGGGCTGTTCATCCAGGACCCCGCCACGATGACCCGCTCTTGTCGTTGTCCGCCACTGATGTTGTGCATCGGCCACAATCACCGTGCCATCGGAGAACTCGACCTCATAGCAGGGACGTCCGTGCATCACCTCGGTGGCTGCGACAACCGTGCACGGGCGACCACCTTCGTCAAAGACACGATCCCCCACCCGCAGCTGATCCATGGTGGACCAGCCATCCGGTGTAGGGATTGGCGTATCGATGGCCAGGGCTTTGCCCGCCCCGGTGGCCCCGGCAATCAAGATGTGAGGCATCTTCGCCAGATTGGCGACGACATAGCCGCCCTCGATGTCCTTGCCCAGTGCCACGATCATCGGGTGCGCGTCGGACGAGGCTATGCGGGAGCGCAGCACGTCCCCGAGCGCCACATCCTCCCGGTCCGTGTTCGGGATCTCCACGCCCACCGCGCTCTTGCCGGGGATCGGGCTCAGGATCCGCACGTCCGGGCTCTTCACCGCATACGCGATGTTGCGCGACAGCGCGGTAATCCGCTCGACCTTGACCCCCCGCCCGAGTTCCACCTCGTAACGCGTGACCGTCGGCCCCCTGGTAAATCCGGTGACGGCGGCGTCAACATCAAACTGATCAAAAACGTGGGTCAGCGCCGCGATGATTTCGTCGTTCACCTTCGACCGGGTCTTGGCCGCCTCCCCCGGGCGCAGCAGGTTCGATGGCGGCAGCACATACTCACCGCCCAGGCTCGGCAGCGCCAGTTGCTCGGCCTTGGTGGGTGGCGGGCCGTGTGCCGGAGG
>Ga0075428_100000286_pt1 | contig 49598 bp, 39 predicted proteins | sample RhiMetdeltSRZDD2_FD_75291 | JGI IMG/M metagenome (GOLD analysis project Ga0075428, IMG submission 75291) | Populus rhizosphere microbial communities from Tennessee, USA - Rhizosphere MetaG P. deltoides SRZDD2 | ecosystem: Host-associated > Plants > Roots > Rhizosphere > Soil | place: USA... | reverse complement strand
GAGCCCGATGCCGAGACCTTGCGGCTGATCGAGCAACTGAACCATGAAATCGCGGCCATCGTCGTCACCCGGCGCGCCGAGGACGAGCTGCAACAGCTCTTCGATCTCTCGGTCGATATGATGAGCATTAGCGGCTTCGATGGTTTCTTCAAGCGCTTGAATCCGGCGTGGGAGCGCACGCTCGGGTACACACGCGCTGAGCTGATGGCGCGACCCTATCTGGATTTCGTGCATCCAGATGACCGTAGCGTCACCTTCGAGCACGCGCAGGCCCTGGTCTCGGGTTCGGATCTCGTGCATTTCGAGAACCGCTACCGCACCAAGGACGGCGACTACCGCTGGATTTCGTGGAGCGCCAAAGCCTCTGCTGCACGGCGCGTAATCTACGCACTGGCGCGGGACGTGACCGAGAGCAAGCAAGGAGCGGTCGAGCTGTCCCAGGCCAAGGACGCGGCCGAAAGCGCCAATCATGCCAAGAGTGAGTTCTTGGCCAACATCAGCCACGAGATCCGGACGCCGCTCAACGCCATCATCGGCATGACCGAGCTCGCGCTCGACACACGGCTCACTCCGGAACAGCAGGAATACCTCGCAGTGGTGAAGGGCTCGGCGGAGGCGTTGCTGGGATTGCTGACCGATCTGCTCGACTTGTCCAGGGTCGAGGCGCGCCGAATCGAGCTCGAGCGCATCGAGTTCGACCTGTGCGACACCCTCGGGGGCGCACTGAAGGCGCTGGGTCTGCGTGCAGCGCAGAAGGGCATCGAGCTCGTCTGTGACTTGTCTCCCGGCGTGCCAGCGAAGCTCATCGGTGATCCAGCGCGCTTGCGCCAAGTGGTGGTCAACCTCGTCGGCAACGCGGTCAAATTCACCAATCATGGCGAGGTCATCGTGCGTGTCGAGTGGAACGGCACAGAGCGCCCTCAGCCCATGCTGCACATGTCGGTCATCGACACCGGCATCGGCATCGCATCGGAACGGCAGGAGGGTGTCTTCAAGGCATTCGAACAGGCCGATGCCTCGACGGCGCGCGACTACGGCGGCACTGGCCTCGGCCTGGCGATCTCCTCGCGCTTCGTCGAGCTCATGGGCGGACGCATCTGGGTGGAGAGTCACCTCGGGAGCGGCAGCACTTTCCATTTCACCGCCCCGATGCCCGCCGTGCCGGGAGTCGATGTGGTGCGCACGGGCAGCGAAGTGTTGCGCGGATTGCGCGTGCTGGTGGTGGACGACAACGCTTCCGCCCGATCTGTCCTCGAACGCATGCTGGCCGAGCTGCAGATGCAGGTGCAGGGCAGCGACAACGCCGAGGACGCTCGTCGATTGGCGGAGCAAGCTGCGCAAAAAGGCGCGCCGTTCCGGCTCATCATGATCGATTCACACTTGTCCGGCAGCGGCGGCACGGCCCTGGTGCGTAGCTTGCGCCGCATCCCGGGTGCCGCGCCGGGGATCGTGCTCCTGCTGCCTTCCATGGGCAGCATCCGCGATGCCGCCGGTGCGCGTCGCATCGGTGCATCGGGCTTCCTGGCCAAACCAGTCGAGCCACACGAGCTCTTCGCCTCTCTGGTCACGATCGTCGAAGGTCGTCCCTGGAACCAGGAAGCGCGGTCCGGTGCCAAACGGGGCGTGCGACCGCAGCGGTCGAAGTATCGCGTCCTCGTGGTGGAGGACAATCCGATCAACCAGCGGCTGGTGGAACGCATGCTCGCCAAACAGGGCCATGTCGTGCGGCTCGCGCGCCACGGGCGTGAAGCCCTGGCAGCTCTCGATCACGGCGACTTCGACGCCGTGCTCATGGACGTGCGCATGCCCGAGATGGATGGCATCGAAGCCACGCTCGCCATTCGCCGCCGCGAGATGGAGGCGGGAGGCACGGGCCGGCCCCGCGTGCCGATTCTGGCGCTCACGGCCTATGCGCAGGAGGAGGAGATCGACCGCTGCCTGGCGGCAGGAATGGATGGGTACTTGATCAAGCCCGTCCGTCCGGTCGATCTGGCACGCGCGATCATCACCGCGGTGCAAGCGAAGACGGTGGCCGTGGGGCCGCAGACGCGAACGCGAACAGCGCCAGGGCCCAGGGCATTCGGCGGAGGCACACGGCTCGACGAGGTCGCACTCCTCGAACGCGTCGGTGGCAACCGCAGGCTGTTGCGCGAGGTCGTGGATCTCTTTCTGGTCGATTGCCCACAGCGGATGCAGAACATCCACCGCGCCGTCGCCGCCCGTGATGCCGCGAGCCTCGCCGCCGTCGCGCACATGCTCAAGGGATCCGTCGCCATCTTCATGCTCGAGGAAGCCACGGTGGCGGCGCAGGCGCTGGAAGAGCAGGCACGACGCGAAGCCTGGAACGAGATTCCTGCGGCGCTTCTGACCTTGGAAGCCGAAGTCACCCGACTGCACGGCGCATTACAGGATTTGGCGGCGCGGCAGAAACCGGCTGCGGATGGGGCACAAGCGCCGAAGGCCGCCGAAACCGCGCCTCTGCGCGCGGCCGCCGAGCCGAGGGCATCGACGCGCAAGCGCACTCGTAGCCGTCATTGACCTGACTTGGACGCGGGCCGACCCTCGAGATACTTCACGAACAGCACTTCGTTCTGCTTCTCGTTGAACAGCAATTCATCGACGAGGGAGCGCGTGAGCATGAGCCCATAGCCGCCGGCGCGCATCCCGAGCTTCTCGCGTTCCTCGAGATGCTGCAGCGGCTGATCGTCGGGGTTCGAGACCGCGGCATGCCGCAGTTCTTCGAAGTGGAAGCCTTGGCCTGGATCGGAAATCCGATACAGGATCATGCGTGGGGACCGAATGCAGGCGATGCGCACGCTGGCAGTGGGATCGAGCTTGCCGCCCCACTCGACGGCGTTGCGCAGCAGCTCGTGGAATGCGGCGCCGACGGATTCGCGCACATCGTCGGGAAGCTCGGCATCCAACTGCGACATGAAGTTGCGCGTGCGCTCGGCGGCCTCGATGTCGCATGGAACCAGCAGCTCCACCCACTCCGGCCGCGCCGACAGCACCTCGATCGGTCGCGGCAGAGGCGGAGACTCGAGCGCCGCGTTGACTGCCTCGACCAGCTCGCGCGGTTCCACCGGCTTGGACAAATAGCGATACGCCTGCTCGCCGACGGCGCGGAGCATCGTTTCGGGTGCATCGTCGGCGGTGAGGATCAGCACCCGCGGTGTCGGGCCCTTGGAACGCAAGCGCGCCAGGAAATCGAACCCGCTCATGCCCGGCATCCACACATCGACGACCAGAAGATCGAAGCTCGTGCGTGAGGCTTTTTCCAATGCCTCGGTCGCGTCGTTGGCGGTTTCCACGTCGAAGCCTTCGGCCACGAGCAAACCGCGCACGAGATGCAATGTCACGCGATCGTCGTCGACGACCAGGATGCGCACGTTCCCTCCCCGCGCGGTCTTTGGGTCCAGCGAGACGATGAGGCTCCCACACCGCGGGCGCCGAGGGCAAGGGGCACGCCCGGCTGGCTCGTGGGGGCCCAAGGGCGCTATGCTATGAGCCATGGCCGCGCGTGCACACGCCCCGCGGTCGCAATCCGAGTCTGGTCGGCAGAGTCAACGGCTCATCTGCAAGGGCCGGAATGGGGGAGCGGTCCATGCGCCTTCTTCCTGCTTTCGTCCTCCTTTTCGCTGCCGCATCGACTGCAGTCAGCAGCGCCGAGAAGGCGCAGTACAAGCAGCCACCGAGCGAAATCATCGAGCTCGTCGATGCACCGGTGCCGCCATTGACCCAGATCGACCCGCAGGGCAAGCGGCTGATGCAGGTCGACATCGAACCGAATCCACCGCTCTCACTCTTGGCTCGACCGTTCCACTCGCTCGCGGGCCTGCGCGTGGATCTCGAGCGGCGCGCACGGCAGCGCACCAAGCGTAACCTGAGCTTGAGCTTCGTCGATCTCGAAAGCGGCAAGACCGCTCGCGTGGCATTGCCCGCGGAGCGCGATTTCACAGTTCCCGTGTGGTCTCCCGATGGCACGCGCGTCGCCTTCGGCGTCGATACGCCGCAGGGCGTGGAGTTGTGGATCGCTGACGCCAGGGACGGCAAGGCCGCACGCATTGCCGGCGCGCAATTGAACGACCTCCTGGGTGAACCGATTCAGTGGCACGCGGGCAGCGCTGCCCTCCTGGTGCGCATGATCCCCGAGAATCTGGGCCCGTTGCCGCAGCAGCCGCCGGTGCCCGAGGCGCCCGTGGTCGTCGAATCCTCGGGGAAACGCACACGGATGTTCACGTATCAAGATTTGTTGGAGAACGAGTTCGACGCCGATCTATTCGAGCACGTGGCCACGAGTCAGCTCGCCGTCGTCGATGTCGCCACCGGGGCGCTGACACGCGTCGGAGAGCCAGGGCTGGTTCTCGAATGCAAGTCGTCCCCCGACGGCAAGTTTTTGCTGGTGACCCGGCTGCGGAGGCCGTTCTCGTACCGGGTGCCCTACTTCTACTTCGCCCGCGAGATCCAAGTGCAGAATCTGACCGGCGCGGTGGTACGCACGCTCGCGTCGTTGCCAGTCTCGGACGAGGTCCCCGTACAGGGCGTCGTGAAAGGACCGCGCGACGTCGAATGGCAGCCGTTACACCCTGCGAAGCTGTTGTGGGTCGAGGCGCTCGACGAGGGCGATCCCCAACGCAAGGTGCCGCAACGCGAAAGCGTCCTGACCTTGGCGGCGCCGTTCGTCGCGCCGCCGACGGAAGTCATGCGGCTCGCGCATCGCTCTCGCGGCTTCGAGTTCGGGGCGCGGCAGGACGAAGTCTGGGTCACGGAATACGAACGCGAGCGCCGCTGGATCACGACGTACGCGGTCGATCTCGGTTCGCCGCAACACAAGCGCGTGCTCTTCGACCGCAGCGTCAACGATGCCTATGGGGATCCCGGACAGCCGCTCATGCGGACGCTCGACAACGGGATGCGTGTCCTGCGCCAGGACGGCAATCGCGTCTATCTCGCGGGGCGCGGCGCCACCCCCGAGGGCGCGCGCCCGTTCCTCGACCGTTTCGATGTCGTGACGAAGAAGACAGAGCGCCTGTTCCGTTCGAGCGAGGGTGCGGTCGAGAGCGCGCTGGGGTTCGTCGGTGACGGCAAGCAGTCCATCGTCACGCGATACGAATCGCGCAGCGAGCCACCGAACTACGCCGTCGTCGAGCTCGCAGGGGGCGATCGGCGCCAAGTCACGCATTTCGCCGACCCGTATCCAAGCTTGCAGGGGGTCGACAAGCGCCTGCTGAAATACACACGTGCCGACGGCGTGGCCTTGAGCGGCACCTTGTATCTGCCACCCGCACATCGAGCGGGGGAGCGCCTGCCATGCCTCGTCTGGGCCTATCCGCTCGAATACTCCGACCCCGCGACGGCGGGCCAAGTCCGCGCCTCTCCCGATGCGTTCACGCTCTACCGCGGCGCTTCACCGCTCTTCTTCGTCACTCAGGGCTACGCCGTGTTGATGGACGCCACCATGCCGGTCATCGGCGATCCCGAGACGATGAACGAGACCTTCGTCGAACAGATCGTCGCGGCCGCAACGGCGGCCGTGCACACGCTCGATTCGCTTGGTGTTGTCGATCCGCAGCGAGTCGTCGTGAGCGGCCACAGCTATGGCGCTTTCATGACCGCGAACCTGCTGGCGCATTCCGATCTCTTCGCCGCCGGCATCGCCCGCAGTGGCGCGTACAATCGCACCCTCACGCCTTTCGGATTCCAGGGCGAGCGGCGCTCTTTCTGGGAGGCGAGCGACGTGTACATGAAGCTGTCGCCCTTCGCGCACGCGCACCGCATCGACGAGCCGATTCTCCTCATCCACGGCCAGGCGGACAACAACCCCGGCACGTACACCATCCAGTCCGAGCGGATGTACGAAGCCCTGCAAGCACATGGGGCCACGGCGCGCCTGGTCCTGCTGCCGCACGAGAGCCATCAATATGCGGCGCGCGAATCCATCCTGCACACGTTGGCCGAAATGCTCGAATGGAGCGATCGCTACGTGAAGCAGCGCGTGACCACCACGGCGACGACGGAGCCCTAGGGTCCGCAACGCGCGCCGCGGTTCGACAGCGGGTGACGCTCCCGTCGCCGCCGCGTTCGACGCGGCGCAGGACTTCAGGCGGCGTCGACGCGGAAGTGGTTGCGCTCGAGCAGCGCGCGAAACTCGCTGCGCGCCACCGACTTGGCATAGGCTTGATTGGGCTCGACGATTCCCTGCTTGACCAGTTCGAGCAGGCTGTCGTTGAGCGTGGTCATGCCGGCGGCGCGCCCGGTCTGCATGATGGTGGGAATCTGGAACGTCTTGCCCTCGCGCACGAGATTGCTGACCGCTGCATTGACCAGCAGCACCTCGTGCGCAGCCACCATTCCGCCGCCCTTCTTCTTGCACAGGGTCTGCGAGATGACGCCTTTGAGCGAGTCCGCCAGCATGCTGCGCACCTGGTTCTGACGGTCGCCGGGGAATTGGTCGATGATGCGATCGACTGTCGACGCGGCCGTATTGGTGTGCAGCGTTCCGAAGACCAAGTGCCCGGTCTCGGCGGTTTCGATGGCGATCTCCATGGTCTCGAGATCGCGCATCTCGCCGACGAGAACGATATCCGGATCCTCGCGCAGAGCCGCGCGCAGGGCGCTCTTGAAATCCTTGGTGTGACCACCGACTTCGCGCTGGTTCACCAGGCATTTGCGGTTCTCGTGCATGAACTCGATCGGATCCTCGACGGTGATGATGTGATCCGAGCGCGTATTGTTGATGTGATCGATCATCGCCGCGAGCGTCGTCGACTTGCCGGATCCGGTCGGGCCCGTGACCAACACCAGACCTTTGGAGAGATCGCACAGATCGAGCATCGGCTTGCCGAGGCCGAGGCTCTGGGCGTTGGGAATCTTCGCCGGAATGACGCGGAACACGCCCCCCATGCCGCGCCGATCCAAGAACAGGTTGCAACGATAACGCGCGAGTCCCGGGATCTCGTAGGAAAAGTCGGTGTCGTGGCGCGATTCGAACTCGGCACGGTGGCCGGCGGGCGTGATCTCGAGCAGCATCTCGCGCACGGTCTCGGCCACGAGCGGCGTCGCCGGGCCGAGTGTCACCATCGCGCCATCCTGGCGAAAGAGCGGCGGACAGCCCGAGCAAAGATGCAGATCCGAGCAGTGTTCCTGCACCATGCGGCGGAAGAACTGCTCCAGCCGCGGCGCGTTCGCCGGCGACGCGTCGACCGCGGCTCGGGCGGGGGACGGAGTGTTCCGCGAGATCGGGGCGGGCGTCACCCCGGAGGTTGGAGCGGCATTGACGACGGCCCGCGGCGCCGGCGCCGGGATCTTGCCCTGGCTCGGACTCGGTGCGGGAGTGGCGATGGTCGCAGTCGCGGCAGAAACCGGACCGTCCGCGCGTGCGGTCGTCGTCGGCGCCGCGTTCGCTGCACCGACGGATTCGATCTCGGGCGAGATCTCGATCCGCACGGTGCCGCTATCTTGCTGCACCAGCACGCGCACGAGGCCCGCAGGTGCGGTGTACTCGAACTCACAGGAGTCCGCCTGCGACATCGCTTCGGCGAGATAGGCCGGGGCGACCTCACGCAGGAGCTGCATGACTTGCGGCAGGGTCGTCGGCTGAGCCGTCACCGGCCGCAGGTCGTCACCGCTGGCGATCATGACCTTCTCGTCCGGACGCAAGACGAGACGCTCGGCTCCGGCGCGAAACACGACGTCGATGAAGCGGTCCAGGTGCGCCATGCGAGTCGCCGTCCCTTGCTGCGCGGCTTCGGGCCGCTGCGATCGATTTCCCGGCTCGTCGTTCCTCAGAGCTGTGGCAGCGAGGCCGTGCTCGGAGAATCGGTGTTGGCATTCTTGGCGTCGGCGTTCTGGCACTCCACCCAGATGACGCGGCGCCGATTGATCAAGTGCACACGCGGGCCGTCGTAGAGCGACAGGAAACGCTCCGGCAACCGCAAGTAGTTCTGCAAGCGCTGCTGGCCGTGGGGCAGGACGTAGCGCACATAACCGCGCAAGCGCAAGCCGCCCTCGAGAGCCACCACCACGTCCATGCATGCTGCTTCGCTGGCCTGGAATTCGAGCGAGCCGAGCACGCTCTCGTCCTTCGCGGCGACGGTGACGACGAGAATCGAATCGAGATTGAGCAAACGCATCGTGTTCTGCGCGTCGCGAGCAGGAACATAGGATTCACGTCCGTTGAGCACATCGCTCGGCCGCTCGGTGCCATCGTGGCTGGCGGCGTGGAGGCCGACGAAGAGCAGCAGGTCGCGCGGCGGCTCGCTCACCAGCGTCACCTGGGCCATGATCTGCCGTCGTGGGATCTTGTATTCCTCGCTCATCCGCTTCTCCCGCTCGTTGCATCGATTCCGGGGTGCGGCGGTTCCAGGCGCGCACCACGCGGGCTCGAACGGGCAAGATGCGTTCCTTCGCCGCTCCGAGAATGCCGGTGCCGGCCTGCGGAGGGCCGATCGCGCCGCGAACGATCGCCTGTCCACGCAATGCGTCCGTGCACCCGCCGGTGAACACTTTCCGTTCTCGCGCCGCAACGGCCTGGAAAGGTCTGGGCCAGGGGTGCGCACCGCGGGTTGCGGGTCTTGGGCGGGATGCGTAGCATGCGCGCATGGAACGAGCGCAGGATGCACCAGGGCTCGTCGCTCCACCCGCGACGCTCGCCACTCGACTGGCCCCGTGGGTGGCGGCGCTGCCGCGCGATTGCGGCGAGCGCTTCCGCGCTTTGTACCTGCATGGCAGCGCGCTCACGCCGCGGTTCGACGCGCAGGCGAGCGATCTCAATCTGCTGCTCGTGGTGACGGAGCTCCCGTTCGATTTGCTGTCCACGCTCGCACGCCGCGTCCACGCGCTCGTCGGCCACGGCCAGACAGGCCGCCGCACCGCGCCGCTGGTGCTCACGGAGGCGCAGATTCGCTCCTCCATCGATGTCTTTCCCGCAGAGTTTCTCGATCTCAGCGCACGACGCAGCCTGCTCGCGGGAGAGGACGTGCTCGGGGGTCTCGCGGTGGGGCTCGGCAATCTGCGGCACCAGTGCGAATACGAGCTGCGATCCAAGCTGGTGGGATTGCGCCAGGCGTATCTCGGCGCCGGCGACGTGCCGGATGCGGCGCAGCGGCTGCTGGCGCAAGCGGCGGGCGGGTTGGCCGCCGTGCTGCGCCAGCTGCTCGTGCTCCGCAGCAGCGTTCCGCCCGATGATCCGCAAGATCTCGTGCGCGCGGTGGCGCAACTCTATGGAGTCGATGGTGCGGCGCTCGGCGCACCCTTTGCCGCCCGAACGAATGTGAATGCGCCGTCGACCCAAGCCGATGCAGCGTTCGCTGCCCACGTGCGCGTGCTCGAATCCCTCATCCAGGTCGTCGATGCACACTCGAACCCCTGAGCGGAGCGACACCCCGGCCGTTCCGCGGCGCGCCACGCCAGCCGTTGCCCGGCGCGGCACTCCAACCGCTGCCCGGCGCAGAGACACGGCGCGCCGTGCCGCAGTGCTGGCTTGCACGGTCTGGGTGTTCGGGCTCCCGATCGCTGCCGATGTGGCGCATGGCTCGCGGCCCGAAGAGCTCGGAGCCCCGCAGGGTTATCTCACCGATCATGCCGGCGTTCTCGATGCCCCGGCCCGACGCGAGATCGAAGATTATTTGACGCAGATCGACACGGTGTTGCAGGCGCAGTTCGCCGTGGTCACGGTGCGAGCGACCGAGCCGATGACGATCGAAGAGTTCGGGGTGAAACTCTTCGAGCTTTGGGGCATCGGCCAGTCCAAGAGCGACGAAGGCCTGCTCCTCGTGGTCGCGGTCGAGGAGCGCGCCGTGCGCTTCGAAGTTGGATATGGCCTCGAAGGGGCACTGCCCGATGGTCGCGTCGGCGGCATCATCCGCCAGCAGATCCTGCCGCGCTTTCGTGGCGGCGATTACGCCGGCGGCATCCTCGACGGCATCACCGAAGCGGCGCGCCATGTCGCCGAGTCGAAGGGTCTGGCGGCGCCGGTTCCGGCGCGCGGAAACAGTCCGCGTCCGCCACCGCGACGGGAAACTTTTTCACCCGGACTGTTGGTGTTGGTGCTGATGGCGGTGATCGTTGTCGCTTCGCTTTCGCGCGGGAATCGCGGCCGTCGCCGCGGCCGCCGAGGTGGCTGGAACGACCCGTGGTATGGTGGCGGCATCGGTTGGCCGATGGGTGGCGGGGGATTCGGCGGCGGTGGTGGCGGTGGCGGCTTCGGCGGTTTTGGCGGCGGCGCCTCGGGCGGCGGTGGCGCCACCGGTCGCTGGTGAGCTCGACAGTGCAGAAGGAGACATTCGATGAAAAAGGGACTCGTCGCGCTGATCGTGGTCGTCGTGGTTCTGGGTGGCATCGCGTTGCGGCTCGTCTCAGGCTACAACGCGCTGGTCACGCAACAGACACAGGTGCGGACAGCCTGGGCCGAGGTCGACAATCTCCTGCTGCGTCGCAACGACCTGATCCCCAATCTGGTGGAAACCGTGAAGGGTTTCGCTGCCCAGGAGCAGGCCGTGTTCGGCGCCATCGCCGACGCGCGCGCGCGTCTGGCGGGCGCGGGGTCGACGCAAGAACGCATCGCCGCCGGTCAAGCCATGGACACTGCCTTGTCGCGATTGTTACTCGTGGTCGAGAATTATCCCGAGCTGCGCTCGAGCGAGAACTTCATGCGCCTGCAGGACGAGCTCGCCGGCACGGAGAATCGTCTCTCGGTCGGGCGCACGCGCTACAACGAGATCGCAGGCGGCTTCAACGCCGCGATCCGCCGCTTCCCCATGACGCTCATGGCAGGTCTGTTCCGCTTCCAGGAAGAGCCCTTCTATCCCGTGGCCGCCGAGGCGAAACAGGTCCCGCGCGTCGACTTCCAATCTCAGCGTCCCGACACGACACGCGGCTGAGGCCCCCCGGCTGCACGGGCGATGAGCCAACTCGGGGGCGGCCTGCCCCATGGTGCAAAGGCCGCGGACACAGACGCGATTCATTCTCGCGCAGCACCGAGTCGGAGTGAGATGGCCTGGGAGCAGCTCGCTCTCGTCGTCCAAGCGGCGCAACTGGAGCTCGTCGAAGGGTGGCTCGAGGTGCTCGGCGCGAGCGCGATCGAGTGCCAGAGCGCCGACGCCACGCCCTGGTTCGAGGAACGCGCCGGAGAGTCGAGCCCCTGGCAGTCGGTGCGAGTCCTGGCGCTGTTCGAATTACCCGTGCAGCACGCACACATTCGAGCGACATTGGCGCGCACCCTCGACGCCGCATCTCTCGAGAGCCTGCAGTGGAGGACGATCGAGGACCGCGATTGGGCGCGCGAATGGATGCAGGCGTGGAAACCGATTGCGATCGGAAAGCGCCTGTGGATCTGCCCGACGTGGCTCGTGCCCCCGCACCCGGATGCCGTGAATCTGTGGCTCGACCCCGGCAACGCCTTCGGCACCGGCACACACGCCACCACCGCGATGTGCTTGGAATGGCTCGAAGCCAGAGATCTCACCGGCTGCACACTGATCGACTACGGCAGCGGCTCGGGCATCTTGGGTGTCGCCGCTTTACTGCTAGGCGCACGGTTCGTCTGGGCCTGCGACACCGACCCCGCCGCCGTCCGCGTGACAAGTGAAACCGCAACCCGCAACGGCGTCGCCTCCCGCCTCTGGTGCGGATCCCCACAATCCCTGCCGCAACCCCCCGTCGACATCCTAGTGGCCAACATCCTGAGCGACCCGCTCATCGCCCTCGCCCCGGAACTCGCACGACACGTCGTGCCCGGCGGCCACCTCGCACTCTCCGGCATCCTCGAGTCCCAATCCCGGCAAGTCCTCGATGCCTATCAGCCAACCTTCGACCTCGCCGTGACCGCAACCCGCGACAACTGGCTCCGCCTAGACGGCTCCAAGCGCAATTGAGTGGGTAATGACTTCACTCTTGGCATCGCGACGGCGCAGTGATTCGGTCGCGGGCTTCAGACAACTCCGGGCGGGCTCCAATCGCGCGGGATCGCCGGAGTTGGCGGCCGCCCGTCGTAACTCGCCCGCGACCGAATCACTGCGCCGTCGCTCTTATTCGTATCGCAAGCACTCAACCGGATCCAACCGCGCCGCTTTCATCGCCGGAAAGATCCCGAAGATAAGCCCGACGAAGGAGCAGATCCCAAGCCCGAGAACCGGCGCGTAGGTAGGAACGCTCGCCGGCACCGGGCTCAAGCTGCCGATGAGCCAAACGACACCGCTCGAAACCGCGAGCGCCACGAGGCCGCCGAAGCTGGTGAGGACGATCGCCTCGACCAGGAACTGGCGCAGGATCTCGGAGCGCTTGGCGCCGACGGCCTTGCGGATGCCGATCTCGCGCGTGCGCTCGGTCACCGACACCAGCATGATGTTCATGATGCCGATGCCGCCGACGAGCAGCGCGATGGAGGCGACACCGGTGAGACCGGCGGCGATGGCGCCGGTGGCGTCGCGGAACATCTGGGTGAAGCGGTCGGAGGTCACGACGTCGAAGTCGTTGTCCTGGTCGGCGCGCACGCCGCGCCGGGCGCGCATGACTTGGATCACTTGGTCCATGCTTTCGCCGAGCGTGAGCGGCGTCATCGCCTTGACCACGATCCAGTGCTCCTGGCCGCGGCCGTAATGCTTGAGCAGCGCCTGCGCCGGCACCAGGGCTTTGGCGTCCAGGTCGTTGCCGAGCTTCTTGCCGCGCTCGCGCAAGACACCGATCACCTGGAAACGATGCTGCTCGATGCGCACTTCGCGCCCGAGGTAATCGCCGTCGGGGAAGAGCTTGTCGACGACGGTGCGTCCCAGGATGACCACCGGCCGGCCGCGCTCGGCCTCGAACTCGGTCCACAGCCGGCCTTCGGCGACGTCCAGGTTGATCACTTCCAGATACGCATGCGTGGTGCCGATGATCTCGACGCGCCGGCTGCGTTCGTTGCCGTGGTAGATGGGCTTGTAGATCCCGAGGTACGGCGCCGCCTCGCGCACCATGTCGCACTGGCGCACGGCGTCGACGTCCTCGTACGTGAGGTCGCGCCGCTCGCGGTACAGCCGCCGGCGCTCCTCGTCGCTGTGGTTGGGCTCGAAGAGCTTGCCGACCCAGAACGTATCGGTGCCGAGCTCCTCGTTGACGACGCCTTCGACGGTGCGGTTGACGCCTTCGATCAGGCCGATCATGACGATCACGGTGAACACACCGATGAAGATGCCGAGCGCGGTGAGCGTCGAGCGCAGCTTGTGCGAGCGCACCGCATCGAAGGCGAGACCGGCGTGACGCAGCATGAGAACCTCACTCGTAGCGCAAAGCATCCACCGGGTCGAGGCGCGAGGCGCGGATGGCGGGCCACATCCCGAAGACGAGCCCCACGATGGTCGACACGCCGAAGCCGAGCACGATGCTGGCGGTGGTGACGCGCGCCGGCACGGGCGAGGCTTGCGCCACCGCGAGCGCGATGCCACAGCCGAGCAGGATGCCGACCACGCCGCCCAGCAGGCACAGGATCACGGCCTCGATCAAGAACTGCACCACGATGTCGCGCCGGCGGGCACCGATGGCCTTGCGGATGCCGATCTCGCGCGTGCGCTCGGTCACCGACACCAGCATGATGTTCATGATGCCGATGCCACCGACCAGCAGCGCCATGCCGCCGATCATGATCATGACGGCGAAGAACCCGGCGCTGATGCGGTTGAACGTCTGGATGAGGCGATCCGAGGTGTTGATGGCGAAATCGTCGTTGGCGTCGAGCGGCACGCGGCGCACACGCCGCAGGGCGCCGCGGATCTCGTCGATGGTCTCCTGCATGCTGTGGCCGGTACTGGAGAGCGCCGAGATGTTGACGTCGCGCCGCGTGCTCATGCCCCAGTGCTTGGCGAAGCTGGTGTAGGGGACGTTGACGATGTTGTCCTGCGATTGGCCGAAGATGCTGCCCTTCTTCTCCAAGGTGCCGATGACACGGTAGGCTTGTCCGCCGATGCGGATGTCCTGATCGACGGCGCCGCCGTCGGGGAAGATGTTCTGCGCCACGTCGGCGCCGAGCACGACGACGGCGCGGGTGGCGTGCACGTCGTCTTCGGCGAGGAAGCGCCCATCCTGCACCTTCCAGTTCTCGATGGCCGGGTAGACGTCGTTGGTGCCGCAGATGGTGACGCCGCCGACGCGGACATTGCGGAAGACGATGTCCCGGCTGGTATAGACCGTGGGCGCGGCGGCCGACACCGAGGGCAAGTTGCGCACTGCCTCGAACTCGCGCATCGTCAGCGGTTTGCGCTTTTCGTAGTCCTCGTCGTCACCGTTCGAGGCCCAGTCCCAGCGGTTGATGGAGATCATCTCGGCGCCGATGGAGCTGAATTGGCGCGAGACGCTGTCGCGAATGCCGGACACGATGGCGAGGAGGCCGATCACCGCCGTCACCCCGATGATGACGCCGAGGCAGGTGAGCAAGCCGCGCATCTTGTGGGCGCGGAGCGTCGCGATCGCCACCTTCACGCACTCGTCGAACTGCATGCTTCCTCACCACGACGCTTGGGATTCACGCCGACGCGAAGGCACGATCGGCGGTGGTGTCGAGCTCGATGAGACCGTCGCGCAGGCGCACGACGCGCCGGCAGCGGCGCGCGATGTCGGCTTCGTGCGTCACCATGACGATCGTGTGACCCGAGGTGTACAGATCCTCGAACACCTGCATGATCTCCTCGCCGGTGCGCGTGTCGAGATTGCCGGTCGGCTCGTCGGCGAGGATGAGCGAGGGCTGCGTCACCAGCGCGCGCGCGATCGCCACGCGCTGGCGCTGGCCGCCCGAGAGCTCGTTCGGCTTGTGGTGCGCGCGATCAGCGAGCCCCACGTCGGCGATGGCTTTGGTCGTGCGCGCCCGGCGGTCACTCGCCCGCACCCGCGCATAGACGAGCGGCAGCTCGACGTTGTGAAACGCGGTGGCGCGCGGCAGCAGATTGAAGGTCTGGAACACGAAGCCGATCTCGCGGTTGCGCACGGCGGCGAGCTCGTTGTCGTTCATGCCGCTCACGTCGCGACCGTTCAGCATGTAGGTCCCGGACGTCGGCGTGTCGAGGCAGCCGATCAGGTTCATCAGCGTGGACTTGCCCGAGCCGCTCGGTCCCATGATGGCGACGTACTCGTTGCGCTCGATGCGGAGGTCGACGCCGGCGAGCGCACGCACCGTCGTGGCGCCCATTTCATAATCTTTCGTCAGCCCTTGGATGTCGATGAGCGTCATGACCTCGGGCCGCCCTCTTGGAGTTTCTCGTCCGCCTTCTTTTCGCGGAGCGGCTTGCCGCTGGTGAGCGTGCGCAAGGTCTGGTAGGGGCCCGTGATCACACGGTCGTCGCGCGTGAGGCCGGTCTGGACCTCGATGAAACGATCGTCGCTGATGCCGGTCTCGACCGGCAGGAAGGTGGCTTTGCCATCGCGCAGGACGTAGACCCCTTCCTGGCGTTTGCGCGCCTCGTCGCTTTCCTCGTCCTCGCCTTCGGCGGCCTGGGCCGCATCGCCGCCGCCCTTGCCTGGCTTCTGCGCCCGCTCGAGCGCTTGGCGCTCCTTCTCGGCGTTACGCGACACCACGGCCTGGATGGGAATGCGCATCACGTCGTCGCGCACGGCGGTTTCGATCTCCAAGGTCGCCGTCATGCCGGGGCGCAGCAGTGGGTTGCGATCGTCCATGACGACTTTGACGGTGAAGTTGGTCACTTCTTCCTGGGTGCCGCGATTGCGCGTCACGGCGGTGTTGGCGATTTCGGTCACGCTGCCCGCGTACGTGGTGTCGGGGAAGGCATCGACCTTGACGCGGGCCTTCTGGCCGAGGTGGACATCGACGATGTCGGTCTCGTCGATCTCGGCCTCGACCTCCATGCGCGCGAGGTCGGCGATCGAGATCAGCACCGTTCCCGGGTTGTTCATGGTGCCGACGACGGCCATCTCGCCTTCTTCGACATTGAGCCGCGACACCACGCCGTCCATCGGCGACATGTAGCGGCACTTGTTGAGATCGTCTTGGGCGCGTTGCAGCGCCGCGACGGCCTGCTGGTAGGCCTGCTCGGCGGCCCGCAAGCGCGATTCCTCCACTCGTGCCGTCGTGCGCAGCAGGTGCAGCTCCTGGTCCGAGACCAGCTTGCGGGCGTGCATTTCTTCGCTGCGCTTCAAGTCGGCGCGCGCTTTGTCGTCCTGCGCCTGGGCGAGCTGGACTTGGGATTTCTGCGCTTCGACCGCGGCATGTGCTTCATCGACGCTGGCCTGGAACTTGGTGGGGTCGATCTCGAGCAGCAGCTGGCCCTTGACGACTGTGTCGCCCTCTTTGACCGCGAGCCGGGTGATCTCCCCGGGCAAATGTGCGCTGATGTCGACAATCGCCTCGGGGTTGACGACGCCGGGGCCGCTGACCTTGCCGACCACGGTGCCGACCTTCACCTGGGCGAGCGTCACCGGTGTGCTCTTGTCGCCGCGCCCGCGCGCGACGCTGCCCGCCACCACCGCGCCGAGAACGACGACGACGATGCCGCCAATGACGAGTTTTTTCCGCTTCCTCATGGATTCCTTCCACGTTTCCTTGGAAAGGGGTTTCCGTGCTTGGACCTCAGCATACCACCACGGCCGTGGCGGCCCCGCCTCCCCCGTCCATGCGCCGGGCGCGTGCCGGATCCGGGGCGGGTGCTCCTGCCCGTACGTCACCAAACGACGCAAGGTTACACGGATTGCCGCCGCGCGTGCCGGAGTCCCCCATCCAACCGGTTTTCGCGTTCGACGCGCAGGTTCGCCTTGGAGTCCCCAACACCCGGAGACCTCCAAATCACTGGAGTTCCCCGCACAATCGGAGAGATCGCGTCCGTCCCATCACTCGTAGCGCAAGGCGACGATGGGGTCGAGGGAGGCGGCGCGGCGCGCCGGCCAGATGCCGAAGAAGAGGCCGACGGCGAAGCTGAAGGCGAAGGCGAGCAGGATGGCCGCCGGCTGGATCGTCGTGTTCCAGTGCGCCAGTCGCGACAATGCATAGGCGCCGAGCGAGCCGAACAGGATGCCGAGGACGCCGCCCACCAGACAGAGCACGAGCGCTTCGACCAGGAACTGGTAGAGGATATGGAAGCGGGTGGCGCCGAGCGCCTTGCGGATGCCGATCTCGCGCGTGCGCTCGGTCACCGACACCAGCATGATGTTCATGATGCCGATGCCGCCGACCAGCAGGCTGACCGTGGCGATGCCGGCGAGTAGGAAAGAGAAGGTCTGCGTCGTCTCTTGGAACGTCGACATGACGTCGGCTTGATTGCGGATCATGAAGTCATTGGCCTCGCCCGGGCGGATGTGATGTTCCCGCCGCAGGACGCGCTCGATCTCGATCATCGCCAAGTTCATGCGCTCGGGGCTTTCGACTTGCACCGTGACCGATCGCAGGCGGTCGGTGCCCATGACGCGATAGCGTGCGGTCTGCAGCGGGATGAGGATTTGCTCGTCGGGATTCTGCCAGCCACCGCCGCCGCCTTTCTCGGACAGGATGCCGATGATCTCGAACGGTGCTCCACCGATCTGGATGGACTGGCCGATCATGCCGCGGGCATTGGCGTTCAGCATGTCGGGGACGGCATGCCCCAGGACGGCATAGCGACGCTGCGTCTCGTCGTCGCCGGCGGTGAACATGCGCCCGGCCGGCAGCGTGTAGTTGCGCACCTGCGTGTAATTGGGCGTCGTGCCGACGACGTTGACATTGAGGTTCTGATTGCCGCGCACGACCTGCAGGTTGCGCGCCAGCTCGGGCACGACGTCGACGAGATGGCGTGCGTCGCGCGCCAGCGCCATCGCATCGTCGAGGGTCAGGCTGACCCTTGCGTCCTGCGCCACTCCACGCATCATCGATTGCCCGGGATAGAGGGTGAGGAGATTGGCGCCGAGTGCCTGGATGCGCGCTTCCACCGACCGTCGCGCCCCGGTGCCGAGCGCCAGCATGGTGATCACGGCGCCGACGCCGATGATGATGCCGAGCATGGTGAGCAAGCTGCGCAGCTTGTTGGCGCGCACGGCTTCGAGCGCGACGCCCAGGATCTCGAGCAGCAGCATGGCTAACCTCGACCGGCGCCGCCGCTCCGCTGCGGCGGTGTCTGTTGCTGCACGCCGGGCAAGCCGCCGCCCGTCATGCGCTGGAAGCGCTCGCGGAAGTCGCGTTGCGATTGCACCAGGGAAGCGCTCGGCAGGACCAGGACCGTGTCCTGCTCGGCGAGCCCCGCGGTGACTTCGATGTAGTCGAGATCGGTGAGGCCGGTGCGAATCCGCAGCGGCGTCGGCTTGCCACTGCGCAGGACGAAGACGATGTAACTGCTGCCGGCGTCGTTGCGCTCGCTGCGGCCGCCACCACCTCCGCGCCGCATCCCGCCGAACACCTTTCCGAGCAGGGCGCGCTCGGCGGACGAGAGCTCCTGACCCGACATGCGCTTTTGCATGGCAGCGCGCACCATCTCGGCGCTCGTTCCGGCTGGCAACGGCACCTCACGTCCGTCCGGCAAGCGCAATGTCTCTGGCTTGCCGTCGCTCGATTGGGTGGTCTTGGCCTCGTTCGCACTCGATCCCGCTGTGCTCGTGGGCACGGAGGGGCCGGCGCGTTCTCCTGCAGGTCGCACGTCGCCGGCGCTATCGGGCGCGGCGGCGCCGTCCCCGGCCTTGCCGCCGGCTGGCTCCCCGGCGGCGAGTGTTTGCTGCACCCAGTCGGGATCGAGCCCCAGGACCTGGGCGGCCGACGTCACGTCGCGCGGCGTGCGCAGCGCCGCATTCGGGATGGCGAGCACTCCCTGGCGATCGCCGACGTGGATCTCGACCTCGCAGTTCATGCCGGGCATGAGCAGATGCTGCGGATTCGAGATGGCGATGAGGACGGGAAACATGGTGACGTTCTGCTGCACCGTGGCCAGCGGCTCGATCTTGAGCACCTGTCCCTTGAACGGCCGGTTGGGAAATGCATCGACCGTGATCGTCGCGTCCAGTCCGTCGCGCACCTTGCCGATGTCGGTTTCGTCGACCATCGAACGCACTTGCATGGTGTCCAGGTTCGCCATGGTGAACAGAACGGTGCCGCCGCCGACATCGCGCGTCGGGCTCGAGATCACGGTGCCGAGCTCGACGTTCTTCTGCAGCACCGTGCCTTGCAGCGGCGCGCGCACCTGCGTGTCCTCGACCTGATCGGTCGCCGTTTCGATGTCGATTTGGGCGCGCACGACCGCGGCCTTGGCGTTGGCTTCGGCGAGCTTGGCGGTTTCGAACTCGGTTTCGGGAATGCCTTCGAGCTCGAACATGCGTTGCGCACGCCGCAGCTGCGCGCGGGCGTTCTCGAGCTGCGCCCGTGCGACCTCGAGGTTGGCCTCGGCCTGCGCCACCAGGTTGCGGGGTTGGCGCGGGTCGATGCTGGCCAGCAGCTGCCCCGGGTGCACTTGCGCCCCGGTTTGCACCCGCATGTCGATGATCTCGCCCGAGGCCTTCGATTTCACCTCGACCGTGAGCACCGGCTCGAGTTGCCCGGTGGCGACCGCGGAGACGACGAGATCGCGCCGGCTCACCGGCACCGCTTCGTACATCGGCGCCTCCGCCTGACGACCGCAGCTGCACAAAGCCAGGGCGGAGAGTAGGCCGACACCCCAGGCTTGCGGCGCGCGTGCGCTGCGGGTTCCGGGCCGGACGTGTCGCGGGCTGCTCGGCTGTGAAGAGAGCGGCATCTGGTTGCTTTCGACGGGTCGATGCGGAGGCTGCGACAGGGCGCCAACCACTGAAGCATGCTGCCGCGCATGCCGTCAAGCACAGGAACTCGGGCGAGATTGTCTCCTTGTTGTCTCCGCCCCAGCGTGCAGGCATACTGCCCCGATGCGACTGCCATTGCACACGCGCATGCTCGTCGGGGGCGGAATCGGCATCCTCGCGGGAGTGCTGGCGCATCGATTCCTCGATGGCTCGCCACAGCTCGACTGGTTCATCCGCAACGTGACCCAGACCATCGGGCAAATCTTCATGCGCTCGCTCCTCATGCTCGTGGTGCCGCTCATTTTCTCGGCGTTGTCGCTCGGCATCGTCGGGATGGGAGAGATGCGCAGCCTTGGGCGCATCGGCTTGAAGACGCTGGCCTACACCCTGGTCGCCTCGTCGGTCGCCGTGCTCCTCGGGCTCGTGCTGGTCAACACCTTGCGCCCCGGCGACGGGATCTCGCCGGAGATGCGCGCGCGCCTCGGCAGCGGCGCGGCAGAGCGTGCTGCCACGGTGCAAGCGGCACCGGCGGCGAAGAGCGGCATGCAGCTCCTGGTGCAGATCGTGCCCGACAATCCGGTGAAAGCGGCAGCGAACGGCGACATGCTGGGTCTGATGTTCTTTTCGCTGTTGTTCGGCATCGGCCTGGCGCTCACGCGCACTGCCGCCACCCAGCGCCTGCAGGAGATGCTCGAAGGGCTCTACGACGTGACCATGCGCCTCATCGGCATCGTCATCTCCTGTGCGCCCTATGGCGTCGCGGCGCTGCTGTTTTCAGTGACGGCGCAGCTCGGCGTCGAGTTCCTGGTGCAGCTGGCGCGCTACGTGTTCGTCGTCGTGCTGGCGCTGCTCCTGCATCAGTTCGTGTTCTATTCCCTGGCCGTGCGCTTCCTCGGCGGCATGAGCCCGTGGCAATTCTTCCGCGGCGTTCAGGCGGCGATGGTGACGGCGTTCTCGACCGCATCGAGCAACGCCACCTTGCCGACGGCGCTGCAGGTGGCAGACGAGAAGCTGCACCTGCCGCGACACGTGAGCCGTTTTGTTCTCACCGTCGGTGCCACCGCCAACCAGAATGGCACCGCGCTGTTCGAAGGCGTGACGGTGTTGTTCTTGGCGCAGTTCTACGGCGTGCCGCTCGATCTCGGCCAGCAGGTGCTGGTTCTGTGCATCTGCATTCTCGGTGGCATCGGCACCGCGGGTGTGCCCGCGGGATCGATCCCGGTGGTGGCGATGATCCTCGGCATGGTGCACGTGCCGGCCGAGGGTATCGGACTCATTCTCGGTGTCGATCGGTTCCTCGACATGTGCCGGACCACGCTCAATGTCACCGGTGATCTGGCGGCGGCGGTGGTGGTTTCGCGCGGCGAGGCCGAACGGGACGCGCCGCCTTGACGCGCATGCCGGGGCGGCGGGCGGGACCACGCTCGCCTTTTGCTACCATGCGCGCGGCGAACGCAGAGCCGGATGCATTCCTGCGTGCGGGAGGTTTGGCGCCGCATGTCGTCGAGTGAGCCCAACGCCGCCGGGCCGGACGAGGTCATGCAACGCCGGCTGGCGTCGCTCAGGATGGATACGACGACGCCGGCGCGGCCGCCGCGCCACGGTTGGCGTTGGGTCGTCGTCGCAGTCCTCGGGCTCGGGGCGCTCGGCGCCGGCATCGCCGGGTGGCGACTGCAGACGCCGCGCGTCGACACGGCGCGCGTGCAGTCGGTGACGATGACGCAGGCCAGCACCATTCTCACCGCGACCGGCTATACGTATGCACGGCGCAAGGCCAATGTCGGCGCCAAGATCGTCGGCCGCATCGTGGAGCTGCGCGTCGACGAGGGTGACACCGTGCGCGCCGGCGACATCATCGTGCGCCTCGACAGTCGCGATCTGGACGCGGCGACCCAGCAAGCGGAGGCTCGCCTGGCCGAGAAGAAAGCGAACCTCGCGGATGCACTCCGGGAGAAGAACCGGCAGCAGCGTCTGTTCGAGAAGGAAGTCGTGGCCGAAGAGGCGCGCGATGCGGCGAGCACGCGGCTCGAGCTGGCCGAGGCGCAAGTGCTGACGGCGGAAGCGGAGCTCAAGGCGGCGCGGGCGCAGCTGGACTACGCCACCATCCGCGCGCCGCTGGACGGCGTCGTCATCGAGAAGAACGTCGAGCTGGGGGAAATGGTGGCGCCGGGCGGTTTCACCACCCAACAGAGCACGGGCGCCCTCGTGCGCATCGCCGATCTCACATCGCTCGAGGTCGAAGCCGACATCAACGAGAGCTACATCGCGCGACTGCATGTCGGGCAGCCGGCGGAGGTGCAGGTCGACGCGGTCCCCGATCGCACCTACCGCGGCCGGCTGCGGCAGATCGTTCCCACCGGCGATCGCCAGAAAGCGGTGGTCGAGGTCAAGGTGAGCATCGACGACCGCGACTGGCGCCTGGTGCCGGACATGGGCTGCAAGGTGACGTTCGTCGAAGCGGAGACTAGAGCCGGCGGCAACGCACCCACCGTGCTGGTGCCGAACGCAGCGGTGGTACGCGACGGCGATGCGGCGCACGTGTTCGTGTTGCAGTCCGGGATGGCGCGCAAGACGGCGGTCGTCCTCGGTGACGCCCGCGATGCGGCGTGGGTGGTGCGATCGGGTTTGCACGGCGGCGAGACGGTGGCCACGAGCGGTCTCGACAAGCTCGCCGATGGCAAGCGCGTCCGCGTGCGCGAAGGACGAGAGGAGGACACATGAGTGCAATCCCTGCAGCGGCGAAAGGTCCAGCGAGCGATCTGGTCGTGATCGAATCACTGGGAAAGAGTTACCGGCGCGACCGCTTCGAGATTCCGGTGCTCGCAGGCCTCGAGATGCGGATCCAAGAGGGTGAGTTCGTCGCGCTCATGGGTCCCTCCGGATCGGGGAAGAGCACCTTGCTCAACCTGCTGGCGGGGATCGACCGGCCGAGCGCCGGACGGATCCTGGTGCAAGGCGAGGACATCGCGCGTTTCGGCGAGAGCGAGCTGGCTCCATGGCGGCAGCGCCATGTCGGCTTCATCTTTCAGTTCTACAACCTCATCCCCGTGTTCACCGCGTTCGAGAACGTCGAGCTGCCACTCAAGCTGTTTCGTCTGAGCAAACAGCAACGGCGCGAGAAGGTCGAGAACGTGCTGGCGCTCGTGGGGCTGTCCGATCGCATGGACCATTACCCGCGTCAGTTGTCGGGCGGCCAGGAGCAGCGCGTGGCGGTGGCGCGAGCGCTGGTGACCGATCCGACCTTGTTGCTGGCGGACGAGCCCACCGGTGACCTGGACGCAACGAGCGCCACCGAGGTGCTCGACCTGCTGGCCTTGCTGAACGCGTCGTACCACAAGACCATCGTCATGGTGACGCACGACATGCGCGCCGCGGCGCGCGCCACCCGGCGCTACCATCTCGACAAGGGTGCGTTGACGCCGTGGGAGACGCACCAGGCGCTGTCGTAACGGAGGAGCGAGGCATGGGCAAGCTCGCCTGGAGAAATCTGCTGCGCAACAAGCGGCGCACGGTGTTGACCATCGGCAGCGTCGCCACGGCGCTGTTGCTGCTGTCGCTGCTCATGTCCATTCTCGCGGCGATGGAACGCGCCGAAGGCTCGGCGGACAACCGCCTGGTCGTGCGCCACGCGGTCTCGCTCACCTTCGACCTGCCCGAGGCCTACTGGCAGAAGCTGCAACCGCTGCAGCACGTGCAGGCCTCGACGCCATTGGATTGGTTCGGCGGCACCTACAAGGACGATCGGCCGCAGAATTTCTTCGCCCAGTTCGCTTGCGATCCGGCGACGTTCCGCACGGTCTGGCCCGAGTATCGCTTCGAGGAGCAGGAATACGCCGCCTTCGCCGCCGAGCGCACCGCCTGCGTCGCCGGCGCGGCGCTGGCCGCGAAGCACGGTTGGAAGGTCGGCGACCGCATCGTGCTCAAAGGCACCATCTACCCAACGGATCTCGAGCTCGTGTTGCGCGGCACCTACACCGAGCCGAGCGCGCCGGCGGCGGAAAAGCAGATCCTCTTCCATCGCCAGTATTTGCAGGAATCGCTGGGCAATCCCGGCACCGTCGGCACGTACTGGCTGCGGCTCGATTCGCCGCAGAGCATTCCGGCGGTGGTGCAGACCGCCGAAGCGCTGTTCGTCAATTCCTCGGCGCCGGTGCGGGTCGAGACGGAGAAAGCGTTCCAGCTATCCTTCCTCGAGATGCTCGGCAACATCCGGATGCTGTTCGGCGCCATCGGTCTCGCCGTCATCGTTTCGATCCTGTTCATGGTCGCGAACACCTTGGCGATGGCGGCGCGGGAACGCACGCGCGAGATCGCGATCTTGAAGACGCTCGGGTTCAGGCGCCCGGCACTCATGACCCTCGTCGTCAGCGAGTCGATGGCGATCGGCCTGTGTGGCGCCGTGCTGTCGCTGTTGCTGGCGATGGGATTGCTCGGCGGGCTCGGACGCTTCATCGAGGATTTCTTCCCGGTTTTCGGCTCCGTGCGACTCACGCCCGCGGTCGGGGCCACCGTCCTGGCGCTCGGCGCGGTCATCGGCCTCGTCACCGGCGGCTTCCCGGCGTACGATGCGGCGCGCTTGCGCATCGCCGAGGGCCTGCGGAGGCTCGCATGAAGCTGCCGCTCAAGTACAACGTCAAGAGCCTGTTCGTGCGCAGGGGCAACACGCTGATGACCGTCGCCTCGATCGCGCTGGTGGTGCTGGTGTTCGTCGGAGTGCTCGCGATGGCTTCGGGTTTGTCGTTGTCGCTGCGCGCGAGCGGCAATCCATTGAATGTGATCGTGCTGCGCGACGGCGCGCGCAGCGAGACCGAGAGCGCCTTCGACAAGGAACGCCAACGCGCGGTGCAGGCGCTGGAGGGCATCGCGACGGACGTTGGGGGCCAGCCTCTCGCATCCGCCGAGCTCGTGACCCTGCAGATCTTCCAGCGCGCTGACGGCAAGGAAAGCAACGTCTCGCTGCGTGGCCTCGGGCCGGCCGGGACAGCCCTGCGTCCCCAGTTCCGCCTCACCGGCGGCAAGATGTTCGAGCCCGGCCGCGGCGAAGTCATCGTCGGCGAGCGCCTGGCGCAACGGTTTCCGCGCCTGCGTCTCGGCGAACGGGTCGAATTCGGTCGTCTCGAGTTCCACGTCGTCGGTGTGTTCACCACCGGCGGCAGCTTCGATTCCGAGGTCTGGGGCGCGATGGAGGACTTCGGCAACGCCTTCCGGCGCGAGGACGTGTCGTCGGTGCTGTTGCGTGCAGCCACACCGGAGGGGGTCGAGGCGCTGGTGGCGCGCGTCGAGGGCGATCAGCGCCTGCGGCTGCAAGCAAAGCCGGAGATCGAGTACTACGCCGATCAAACGACGGCCACCGCTGGCCAGTTCGTGGCGCTCGGGAGCGGGCTCGCGGTGTTGATGGCGCTCGGTGCCTGCTTCGCCGCCGCCAACACCATGTACGCGCACGTCGCGGCGCGGGCGCAGGAGATCGGTACGTTGCGCGCGCTCGGCTTTCGCCGGCGCGGCATCCTCGGGGCCTTCGTTCTCGAAGCGGCGCTGCTGGGGTTGGTGGCGGGAGTCTGTGGCGCCGTGCTGGCGTTGCCATTGAACGGCATGAGCACTGGCACCACGAACTTCGTCACCTTCAGCGAGCTGTCGTTCACTTTGCGCACGAGTCCGGCGGTGCTGCTGCAAGGCGTCGCCCTCGCCGTGGTCACGGCGGTGCTCGGCGGGTTGCCGCCGGCATGGGCCGCCGCGCGGCGGCCGATCACCGCACTGCTGCGGGAAACTGGATGAGTACTCGGCAACGTCTCGAAACGTTGCAGCGGCTCGGCCGGCAGGCCACGATCGTGGCCTGCATGCTGTGGCTGATCTTCGGCGTCTTGCAACATGGCTACCAATTGCAGTGGGTGCGCGGGCAGGATGTGCTGCACATCGCCGCCGATGCCTGCGTCGTGGCCGCCTACGCCTTCGGCATCGTGGTGCGCTTCCTGTTGTTCCGGCAGGAAGGCAAGTCGGCGCGCCGGTTCTGGATCGATCTCTCGTTCCTGGTCTTTTCGCTGTTCCTGGCCTGGACGCTGCACGCCGGCACGGCTGCGGTCATCTTGCGTCGGGCGCAGGGCGGATTCGTGCTGCTCGCTGCCACCCCGTGGGGCCGGCGTTACCTCACCGCATTGGCGCGCCGTCCGGCGCTGGTGATGGTGCTGTCCTTCGCGGTGACCATCGGGGTGGGAACCGTTCTGCTCACCTTCGCCGCTGCCACCGAAGACGGAGGCGGCGCACCTTTTCTCACCGCGTTCTTCACCGCGACCAGTGCCACCTGCGTCACGGGGCTCATCGTCGTCGACACGCCGACGTATTTCTCTCTCTTCGGCGAGCTCGTCATCCTCGGGCTCATCCAAGTCGGCGGGCTCGGCATCATGACGTTGTCGGCGGCGCTCTTCGTCCTCATGGGCCGGCGGCTCACAGCGCGCCAGCGCCGCGTCCTGTCCTCGGTCCTCGACGAGACCGGGCTGCGCGATGTCGGAGTGCTGGTGCAGAACATCTTCCAAGCCACGATGATCATCGAAGGGTTGGGCGCGCTGGTGCTGTTCCTGCGCTGGTACGGCGATTTCGCCTCCATCGCCGAGACGGCGTACATGAGTATCTTTCACTCGGTTTCCGCTTTCTGCAACGCCGGGTTCTCGCTGCTGTCGCTCAACCTGATGGATTACGTCGCCGACCCCGTGGTGAACCTCGTCATCGCGCTGCTCATCGTCCTCGGGGGATTGGGCTTCACGGTGCTGAGCGATCTGTACGCGCACCGCTCGCTGCGGCGCCGGGGGCCGGGATTGAGCACGCACACGCGCGTGGTGCTGCTCACCAGCGCCGCGCTCATCCTCGTCGGCGGCATCGCACTGTTCTACTTCGAGTACGCGCACAGCCTGGCACCTTACTCGGTGCCAGTGAAGCTGCAGGCGGCGTTTTTCCAATCGGTCTCGGCGCGAACGGCGGGCTTCAATTCGATCGACTTGACCCGGATCACGCCGGTCGCCGCACTCGTGTTCACCGCGCTCATGTTCATCGGCGGCAGCCCGGGGGGCACCGCCGGCGGGATCAAGACCTCCACCTTCGCTTTGCTGGTTCTGAGCGTGCGCACGATCATTCGCGGCCGCGAGGAGATCGAGGTGTTCGGGCGCAGCATCTCCAAGGAGAATCTCTATCGCGCCCTGGCCGTGTCGATGGCGTCCTTCGGCATCGTCTTCGTCGCCTTCACCTGGCTCCTGGCGAGCCAAGCGGTGGATTACGTCTCGTTGCTGTTCGAGAGCGTCTCGGCTTTCGGCACCGTCGGGCTGAGCATGGGTGTCACGGCGCAGTTGACCGCCTTCGGCAAGGTGCTCATCATCGCGTTGATGTTCGCCGGGCGAGTCGGGCCGCTGTCCTTGGCGCTGGCCGTTGGCGAAGAGATGGAACGCCTCGTGTATCGTTATCCGACGACGAAGCTGTTGGTCGGATGACGTGCGGCGCCGAGAGGCGACGCCGCAGCGGAAACTCCAGCGTGGGACGGAGCATGCGTCAATTCGCCGTCATCGGTCTGGGACAATTCGGTTCGAGTGTCGCACGCACGCTGGCGCGGCTGGGTGCCGAGGTCATCGGCATCGACAGCGACACGGGGCGGGTCGAGGCGATGAAGAACGACTTGAGCCATGCGGTGGTTCTGGATGCCACCAAGGAAGAGAGCATGCGCGAGATCGGGGTGCAGGAAGTGGACACCGCCGTCGTCAGCATCGGCGAGAACCAGCACGCCAACATTCTGGTGACAGCGATCTTGCGCCGCATGGGGATCCCGCGCATCTACGCCCGCGGCATGAGCCCGTTGCAGGGCCAGATCCTGGAGATGGTCGGTGCCCACGAGGTGCTCTACATCGAGGATCGCATGGGCGAGCAGATCGCCAAGTCCATCCTGCGCTTCGACGTCTTCGACCAGATTCCGCTCACCACCGGAGACACGTTGGTGGAGATCTCGGCGCCGCAGGCCTTCGTCGGCCGCAGCCTGGCGCAGCTCGACTTGCGCCGTCGCTTTCGCGTCAACGTCATCGCGATCAAGAAGCGAGTGGCCTTCATCCAGGACGACGGCAGCACGGACTTTCGCATCGAAGTGCGTGACGTTCCGGATCCCGACGCCAAGATCGAGGCCGACGACACCCTGGTGATCATTGGCGCGCCGGAAAGCTTGGACCGCATGAGCCAGAGCACTTAGATGGCGCCCGACGCGGCAAAGAGCGGGACGGTCGAGCGCTGGATGGCGCGCGGCGAGGCCGGGCGCGGCGTGTCGATGCGCCTGCGCTTCGTGCTCGCGATCTTGCTGCCCTTCATCGCCTTCGTGCCATTGGTCTGGGTGTCGCTGCACGTGCTCCAGGGCGTGCTCGAGCGCACTGACCACATCGTGCGCCATGGCGTGCAGGTGGCGAGCGTCGCCGAGGGATTGGCCAAGGACATGCTGCGGGCGCGTTCCGAGGTGCGCTCCTTCCTCCTCGATGGCGCCTTCGCGCACTTCGAGTCCAGTCGCGAGATCGCCCACGAGTTCCCGCGTCGTGTCGAGGCGCTCGGCACCTTGCTCGGCTCGGACCGCGCCGAAGTGCGGCAGTTGGCGGCTCTTTCCAGCGAGTACGCCTGGCGCACCGATTCGCTGCTGGCGCTCACGGTGCGAACACGCGCCGCGGACCTGGCGAGCTCGCCGCATCTGCTGCGCGTGGACGAAATCAGCGAAGCGGCGGCGGGAACGGCGGAGCAACTCCTGGCGGCGAACGCGCAGGAGCTCGAAACCAATCGCGCCTTGGTCGAAGCATTCGCCGTGCGCGCCCGGCGCGATCTCATCACCGTGCTGATCCTGACCTTGGTGGTCGAGGCGGTGCTGGTTTTCGTGCTCCCGCACATGTTCTTGCAGCCGCTCAAGCAACTCACGCGCACCTTGCAGCAGGCGGCGCAAGGGCGCCTGGACGCGCGCGCCGAGATCGAAGGCGGCGAGATCGGCCAGCTCGGTCGTGGCATCAACCAAGTCATGACGGCGTTCCAGAAGAGCGACGCGCTCACGCGCAACAAGATCGTCGAGCTGGCCAATCGGTTCCGTGTCGTGGCGGAAGAAATCGATGGCGGCGTCCTGGTGCTCGACGCCGATCTCAAGCCCATCTACGCCAACTCCTGGATCCTGGAGCAGCGCGGTTGGGACCAGACCGAGTTCGCCGGCTCCAGCCTCGAGACCTTGTTCGCGCCTGAAGATGTCGGTCACGAGCTGACGACGCTCATGGTGTTGCGGCCCGAGGACACGGTATCGAGCTCGATGCGTACGCCGCAGGGCACGTTGCCAGTCGAGCTGCGCTGTCGCGCCGCGCTGGATCGCAGCGGCGATCTCGCCAACCTCGTCGTGTTCGTGCACGCCGCAGCTTCCGAGCCCTCCCACGGCAGCTGAACGACATCGAGGCGTTGCACGCGGGAGGGGGCCGCCGTGCTCTCCGATGGGCTAGGGCCGTGCGGCGGTCGGGGTGGGGAAGCGAGTTTCGGCAACGGGGCGGGAGGCCTGCAGCTCACGGGCGACGGCCTCGGCGCGCCGGAGCACGCGCAGCGCATTGCCGCCGGCGATCTTGCCGACGTCCTGGTCGGTGTAGCCGCGTCGCAACAGCTCGGCGAGGAGATCCGGAAAGCGCGACACGTCTTCGAGTCCGAGAGGTCCGCGCTCGATGCCGTCGAAGTCGGAGCCGAGTCCGACATGGGCGATGCCCGCCACACGCACCACGTGGTCGATGTGGTCGGCGACCTGCTGCAAGGTCGCGCGCGGTGCCGGATGCGCCGCGCTCCATGTTTCCATGTGCGTCTTTTGCAGCTCCTTCTGGCCGGGGGAACGGATGCCGAGCCGCGCTTTCTCCGCTTCTACTTCCGCATCGTACGCCATCACTTGCGCCGACACGAAGCGTGGGACGAATGTCACCATGATCAAGCCGCCGTTCGCCGGCAAGCGGCGCAACACGTCGTCGGGAACGTTGCGCAGATGATCCGTGAGGGCGTAAGCCGAGGAGTGAGAGAAGATCACCGGCGCGGCGCTCGTATCGAGAGCATCGTGCATCGTCGCCACCGAGACATGCGACAGATCCACCAGCATGCCGAGCCGGTTCATCTCGCGCACGACTTCGACACCGAAGGGCGCGAGCCCCTCGTGCACCGGCGCCGCGCAGCACGCGTCCGCCCAATCGGTCCCGAGGTTGTGCGTCAAGGTCATATAGCGCGCGCCGAGCGCGTACAGCTGCCGCAGCACCGCGAGCGAGTTGTCGATGCAGTGGCCGCCCTCGACGCCGATGAGAGCGGCAATGCGGCGGCCGCGGTGGATGCGCTCGATGTCGGCGGCGGTGCGCGCGATCGCGAGATCGCGCGGATAGCGTTGGACCATGCGGTGCACGAGATCGATTTGCTCGACCACGGCGACGACCGCTTTCTCTTGCGATTGCTCCGCCGGCACATAGACCGACCAGAACTGAGCGCCGACGCCACCGCGCCGCAGCCGCAGCAGGTCCGTGTGCAGTGTGTCGCGCTCGGCCGTGTCCCGGCCGATGTCGAGGGCCGTGAGGTGTCCTTGCACTTTCTCGCGCAGACGCCAGGGGAGGTCGTTGTGACCATCCACGAGCGGCACGGCGCGGAGGATGCGCCGGACCCTCGCATCCATGTCTGCTGCTGCCGGCACGGCGAGCATGGAGAGGGCCACGGCGAACGCCAGAGGCCGCAAGAACGGAAGGCTCGACCGCCTCGATGAACAGGATCTCGCCGCCCGTCTGCGCCCGTGCATCACGCTCCTTCCGCAGGCGGGAGTGTACTGCAGTGAGCCGCAGGCGAGGGGAGTCGGGGGTCAGGGCGCGAGCACGAGGCAGTTCGTTTCGGGGGGCAGCGAACGGTAGAGATGCTGGGCGTCGGCGCGCTCGAGGACGATGCGCAGGTGCGGACGGCGCACGGCCAGGGCCTCGCGGCACTCGGCGATCTTGTCGCGTAACGCACCGACCATGCCTTTGATCCCGCCTGCCGCCGATTCACGCGGCGAAGTCACGGCGAGCGTCAACCCGTCCTCGAAGCGGATCGCGTAGCTCCAGGGCACCGACATCTCCTCGATGCTCGGCGGTGGCTCGAACACCGGGAGTGTGCTGTCGGGAGCATTCGGATCGGGTGGCTGAATCTCGAGTCGGATCTCGGGGCGGGGTGGATCGATGCTGCCCACGGGATGAACGCCCGCGGCGGCGACGGCCCTCGATCCGAGCGTGAAGAAGGCGACGCGGGGCGTGCCGCGTTCCAATCCCAGCAACGGGTACGCGTGCAACGAGACCGCGTTCAGCTTCAGGCGCATGACGCCGCCTGGGGCGTCGATCTCGAGATAGAAGCGATCGCTGGCGGCCATTTCGAGCTGCAACGCCAATGCGCTCCGCAGCGCTGCCGTGCTGTCGCCGGCGTCCTCGGCGGGCGCACTGCCGCAAGCGACGAGCAGCCACGCCGCTGCGACGATGGCGCAGCACAGGCCGCGCCGGCCCGAGGGGCCTCCTGTGCTGGCGTCGCGTTCGATCTCGCCCACTGTGCGCTCCCGTCGGACCCTCAGTAGATGTAAATCGCCGTGCCGACACGCACGGCGCTGTACAGCGCTCGCAGATCCTCACGACCGAGCCGGATACATCCATGCGTGACGCTGCGGCCGAGCAGCCGCTCGTACAACGTGCCGTGGATCAGGAACCCGTCGCCGAAGTACATGCCGTATTCCCCGAGCACACCGGCCTCGAAGCGATCGCCTGGATCGCGCGGAATCGGTTTGCCTTCCTCGACGAAGGCCCAATCGGGCTTCTTCCAGATTGGATTGCGTGTGATGTTGAGGATTCTGAAATGGCCGCGCGGCGTATCGAAGACCCAGTGCCGTTCGGCGCCGTCGTCCTTGAGGATCATTCCCGATCCCGACGAGCACACCGCATCCTGCTTCACTTCGTCGCCGTCGCGCAACTGCAGGCGATTGTGCGCGGCATCGACGACGATGAACGGCTCGCGCGGCACGTAGCGCTGCAACCTGGCTAGCTGGCGCCTCTGTTCGGCGTCGAGCGCCGTCGCGGACGGAGGATCCCCGCCGAGCCGCATCGATGTGTACTTGTAGCCGCTTCCCCACACCCCGAGCCCGAGCACGACGCCGATCCCGGCGCTCGTGAGCACGAGGGGGAGCCGTACGCGGCGGCGCGGTGGAACGGGTGACGTTGCGCGGACTGGCGGTGCGCTCGCGGGCGGCACCGCGGCCACTTGCGTGTTCGCAACCACGACCGGATGGCTCGGTGTGCCTGATCCCAGGTTCATGGGACAACCCCGCTTTGCGCGGCACGGAAGCGTTCGACGAGCTCGACGAACGGACCTCCGTCGCCATGACTGCCGACGATGACGACCGGCGTGCCCACGTCCACGGCGCGGAAGAGCGCGTCCATCTCCGGATTGGCGATCGCGACGCAGCCGCGCGTCCAGTCCTTGGAGCGCCCGCCCTCGCCATGAATCTCGATCTGGCCACCGGGCTCGCGCGCGCGAATCTTGCCCGAACGGCGCAGGCGGCGGAAGATCTCCAGGTCCTCAGGCGTCGGGTAGTCCAGCAACAAGGCGCGATGATAGCGTGATTGCCCGACGTCTTTTTTGGCGACGATGCGGTACTTGCCCTCCGGAGTCGCCAGGTCACCGGCGGCCGTCTTGTCGGCGACGCTGTTGCGACCGATGTCGGCGCGAACGCGGCTGCGGGGGACGCCGTTGCTATACAGCGTCAGCGAATGCGCCGCCTTGCTCACCACGATGGCGGCTTGGCCGGTACGCCGGGACCAGGCCACGGTCTCGTCCACCATCCGGCGCCATCTCTCCACCAGACTGGTGTCGGCATAACGGCCGGCGCGCTCCGAGCACGCGGCACCGACACGGCTCGCGACGGACTCGGCCTCGGCGGCCAGCGCCAGTCCGACAGCATACTCGCCGTCGGCGTAGCGCACTTTGGCTTCGTCGAGACTCAGTTGTGCGCGCGTCAGCAAGGTGCGCTCGTAGACCGACAGCGGAATCAGGATGCTGAAATCGCGCCCGATGGTGACGAACTCGCTGGCTTGCTGCAGCATTTTGCGCGCGCGCTCCTGCGCCAAGCTGTGGGCGGCGAGCGCCGCGTTGGCCGCGTCCCAGGATCGCTGCTCGGATTGCGCCAGGATCTGCCGGGCGTCGGTGAAGTTTCGCAGTGGCAGGAAACGCGCCGCTTGCCGCCGGTATTCGAAGGCCCCCTGGTCCAGGAGCTTCTTGGCCGCGGCGTGCTCGCGTGGAACCCAGTGCAAGGCGTCGTGCTTTTCCGCCTGCGCGAAGGCGCGGAATGCAGACTCGCGCCTGTAGGCAGGGGGGCTAGTGCGCCCGCTCAGGATGGGAATCAAGCTGGCGACGGTGAGCCCGAGGAGCAGGGCGCCGAGTCCCAAGAGTGCCAGGCGGCGGCGCGAGCGGGTGCCGAGCGCCAAGAGCACAAAGCGGCACTTCGAGCGGGCGCCGAGCGCCAAGAGGGCCAAGCGGCGCTTCGAGCGTGTGCCGAGCGCCAAGAGGGCCAAGCGGCGCTTCGAGCGTGTGCCGAGCGCCAAGAGGGCCAAGCGGCGCTTCGAGCGGGCGCCGAGCGCCAAGAGCGCCAGGTGGCGCTCCGAGCGCATGTTCTTGAGCTTGCGAAGGACTTCCATACGCTCATAGTTTGCACTGTGACATCAAAGGCCTGGTCGATCGAACTTGCCAAAGCGGAGGCACGTGGCGTGCCTCCGCTCGGCGAATTCAGAAACGGCAGCAGACGGAAGGTCAGGTTACTTCTTGGCCCCAGCCTGCTTCATCTGGATGGCCTGTTCGACGCTCGACCGTACGGACATCACGGTGTTGCGCGCCGTCTGGATCTTGGCGCGAGCGTCCATGAGCTTGTCCTGCTCAAGCAACGCCTGCGCCTCGTCGATCGTGGTTCCAGCCGCTGTCAGGTCCGAACCCATGACCTGCAGATCCAACGTCGAGCCCTTGCCCTTCGGCGCTTTTTCGAGCATGCCCTGCGCCTCGGTGAGCATCGTCCGGGCTTCCCCGATCATCGTCGTGACTTCCGTACGGATGCGGTTCTTGTTCTCCACGGCTTGCGTCGAAGCCGTCTGGGCAGACGTCGTGGCCTGCGCGACGAGGGTCTTTGCTTGATCATACTTGCGGAAGAGGGCGAACTTGCCTTCCTGCAGCTTCACTTCCTCCTCGTAGGCTTGCTGTGCACTGCGGGCGGCTTGCATCGCCTCGGGTGCGTAGACCTCAGCCTCGGCCGTGGTCGCTTCCTGCATCGCTGCGGTGGCTGCTTGCATCTCGGCCGTCGGCGGCTTGGCGCAGCCCGCCACGACCAGAGCCAGAATTGCCATCAAACTCATCGCAATCGTGATTTTTCGCATGGCTCCCCTCCTTTTGGGGGGTCATCCCCTGAGCTCGTGGACTCGGGTTGTCCTGAATGTAGCGCCGCCATTCCGGACGAGCGCAAGGCAGGATTCCGACGACCGTTGGACTCGCGGTGACCAGGACCTCTGTAAGCCTCCCTCGAGGCTGCTCCCGTCGGCCGGACTATCCCGCCGCCGGATGATACCCCATGGGGTCGCCACGACCCCACAACTTCTGGCGCTTTATACCCCCCGCGCCGCCAGAGGTGTCAAGCGGCAAAAACGACGACGGCCGCCGCGAAGGGGTCGCGGCGGCCGTGGCCGGTGGATGAATCGGTGCCTCTGGAATCTATTTCAGCAGGACGAGCTTCTGTTTTTCGATTTTGGCGGCCGTTTCGACGCGCACAAAATGCACACCACTCGACGTTCCCTGCCCCAACACTCCCTCTCCGTCCCATACGAATTCATGCCGTCCGGCGGCCATGACGCCGTCGGCGAGCACCGCGATGATGCGGCCACGCACGTCGTGGATGGTCACCTTCACCGGGCCACTCGCGTCCAGGTTGAAGGCGAGCCGCGTGCGCGGGTTGAAGGGATTCGGATAGGCGGAAATTTGGGGAGACGGGCGTGGCCGGACAGCGAGGTCGATGTCGCCGAAGAGGAAGTCGACATCGGACAAGGTCGCCCCCGGCACGACAGTGAGCGGTTGCGCGGTGGGCAGCAGCTCGGTGCCGCCGTAGTAGCGCTTGCTGAATTGCGGATACGAGTTCGATGGATTGGTGCGGAGCACGAATGTACCGCTCGGGATCGGTCCCACGATGTAGGTGCCATCGGATTCGGTCGCAGTATCCATGGACGGCAGCACCTCGCCGCTTGGTAGAAAGAGATCGACGCTCACGTCCGCCAAGGGCTCGCCCCTCTTCGTCGCCACGCGGCCGCTGATCCAGCCTCCGGACTGCAACGCGAAGTGGACCCCACCCACCGTCGTCCCGCTCGAGACCGCGACCGGCGCGGCTTGCGATGCGACGATTGCACCGGTATGGAACTGGAAGGCCAATCCGAGCTCGGGGACGCCGGCGCAGCGCACCTTGTAATCGCCGTTCGGCATGGCACCGATCAGGTAGGAGCCGTCGGGGCCCGTGTAAGCGAAGTCGACCCGAGTCATCCCCGACCACACCGTGATCTGTACATTCGGCAACGGTTCGCCCGTCGCGGCACTCGTGACGACCCCCGCGATCGTGCCGCCTCGGGGCATGCTGAGGGAGGTTCCCGACGCCGTGGTTCCTGCCGAGATCGCCACGAGCACGGCCGAGCCGAGGCTGATCGCATCACCATAATACGTGTCAATGTAACCCTGCTCTGCGGTGGCGTCGGCCCTGACGAAATAGTTGCCATCTGGCAGCGAGCCGACTCGGTAGACGCCGTTCGCGTCGGTGCTGCCGTTCGCGTCGGGGAGGAGCTGGCCGGCCCCATCGAAGATGTCGATGTCGCAGCCGGAGATGGGCGCCCCAGTCACCCGGTCGGTCACGACACCGCTCACCGAGCCGCCGAGATCCAGCTTGAACGTGAGCCCGGTCACGTTCGCACCGTGGACTGCGATGGAGTGCGAGGCAGCGAAGTTGGAGGCGCCGCCGTAGAATTCCGACAAGTACATCGAGACGCCCAGCGCTTCGGTGCGCAGGTGATAGGTCCCATCCGGCACCAATCCAATGCTGAAATTGCCGTTGGCGTCGGTGACGGAGTTCATCCAGTCGATGAATGAGCCGTCAGAGCCGAAGACGTCGAGGTCGATGCCGGCCAGGGGCTCGTTCGTCACCACATCGACAACCCGACCCTGCAGAAAGTGACCCCTCTGCAAGTAGAAATCGACCGTGGTGAGACCGGTGGCGCGAACCCGCACCGGGGTTGCCTGCGAGCGCAGGAATACCTCGGGGAAATGCTGCGTGACATAGCCCTGAGCCAGGGAAGGATCGGCGCGCAGATAGTAGCTCCCGGGCGGCAGCGGTTCGAGCACATAGGTGCCGTCGCTCGCGGTCTGGTCATTGGTGGGTGCGCCCGGATCGTCGATTCCGAACACCTGGTCGAAGCTGGCATTGAAGACGTCGAGGTCGACGCGGCCGATCACCTGGCCCGTCACGGCGTCGCGGATGGTGCCGGCAATACCGCCGGCATGCGCCGCCGAAACTGGCAGCAAGAGCAAGGCGAGGAGTGTCATGCTCCCCATGATCGGAGCGAAGCGATGTGCATTGGTCATGGGTATTCGCAATCCGTGCTGTGCCCGAGGGCGTTGACCAGATCCGTCTGGTCGGCGAGGTCCGATTCGATCCACTGGCAAGGAAGGTGGGCAAGAGGGAAAGATGACGAGCCCACGCTGCCTCGCATCTATTCTAGAGAGCTTGGCCAGATGCCATCAAGCGCGCTCCTCGTCGTTCCTCGCCATTTCTCACCGCAAGGAAGCGTGCGGGGCAGAGTGCGCAATCGGACGCTCGAACCAAGCCTGTGACCAAGCCGGCGTGGATGCACTACACTGCATTCTGCAAAGGAGGACAGCCAAATGAGTCGTTCGGGAAGTCGAATCACCGCCGCCGCGACGTTGGCGGTGCTCTGGGCCGTCGTCGCCGCAGCGGCACCCGAGTTCGATCGCGCCGCGGCGCGCCAGGCCGCCATCGCGCGCTTGGTGGAGTTGCACGGCGCCGACACAAGGCCGCGCATCGAGCTGGGAGTGACTCAAGCCGCCGACATGTGGCGGCCCGAAGACGGATCGACGCAGGAGTTCGTCGATTTCGCCGCGACGCATCTAGTCGTGGATGCACGCACGCTCGACGACACCTTTGCGCACCTCGAACGCAGCATGGAGATGCTGGATGGGCATTTCGTCTCCATGGGCCGCGAGCTGCGGCACTTCATGGATGTCGAGACCGGTCCGGTGCGGCCCGTCGACCGCTTGCTCGCGGCGTATGATCCTGCCGCGCACCTCCTCGACGATCTGTTCGCCTCCAGGATCGCGTTCGTCGCCCTGCTCAACTTTCCCGCCAGTACGCTCGAGCAACGCAACGCCGACGGACCGCAGTGGTCGCGCCGGCGCTGGGCCGAAGCGCGTCTGGTCGGACGATTCGCCCAGCGCGTGCCGGCAGCGGCGCAGCAAGCCGTGAGTGCGGCGACCGCCGCCGCCGACGCGTACATCTCGGACTACAATCTCTATTTGCATCATTGGCTGTTGCCGGATGGGCGCCGGCCGTTCACCGCCGGTCTGCGTCTCATCAGCCACTGGGGATTGCGCGACGAGCTCAAGGCGCATTACGGCAGTGCCGAGGGGCTCGAAAAGCAGCGCCTGATCGCGCGCGTGATGGAAGACATCGTGCGCCAGGAAATTCCCTCGAGCGTGGTCAACAACCCGCTGCTGGACTGGACACCGGAGACGGGCAAGGTGACGGTCGCCGCGGTGCAGGATGTCGAGGCTCCTGCCGGCGCAGAGGCGCAACCCAAGCCGGCTCGCGAACCCGATACGCGCTATCGCAAGCTCCTCGACATCTTCCACGCCATGCAGCAGGTGGATCCGTCGGTGCCGCAAGCGCCGACCGCGATCGCCCGCAGCTTCGACATGGAGCGCGAGATCCCGGTGGAGAGAGTGCGGTCGATGTTCGAAGCCCTGTTCGCGAGCCCGGTTGCGGCGCAAGTGGCGAGCCTGATCGAGAATCGTCTGGGCCGCCCGCTCGAGCCGTTCGATATCTGGTACGCCGGGTTCAAGCCGCGCGCCGAGTATGGCGAGGCCGAGCTGGATGCGATGACGAAGAAGCGCTATCCGACACCGGCCGCATTCGCTGCCGACATTCCGCGCATTCTGCGCGACCTGGGTTTCGCACCCGACACCGCCACGATGCTGGCGGCGCACATCGTCGTCGACCCGTCACGGGGCGCCGGCCACGCTCTCGGCGCCGGGCGGCGCGACGATGTCTCGCACCTGCGCACGCGCGTGGGCGCGGACGGCATGGATTACAAGGGGTACAACATCGCGGTGCACGAGCTCGGGCACAACGTCGAGCAAGTGTTCTCGCTCAACACCATCGACCACACCTCGTTGCAGGGAGTTCCCGGCAACGCTTTCACCGAAGCGCTGGCCTTCGTGTTCCAGCAGCGGGATCTCGAGCTTCTCGGCCTCGCCAAACAGGGCGGGGAATCGGAGCACTTGCGCGCCCTCGAAGCTTTCTGGGCCAGCTGCGAGATCGGCGCAGTGGCGCTGGTGGACGTCGCGGTGTGGGACTGGATGTATGCGCACCCGGGGGCCCGAGCCGACGAGCTGCGCGCCGCCACGGTTCGCATCGCCGGAGAAGTCTGGGATCGCACCTTCGCGCCGCTCATGCACGGGAAGAAATCGGTGCTGCTCGGCATCTACTCGCACATGCTGGCGTATCCCCTGTATTTGGCGCACTACCCGCTCGGCCATCTGATCGCTTTCCAGCTCGAGGAGCATTTTGCCGGCGCCAACATGGCGCGCGAGTTCGAACGCGTTTGCCAGCAGGGGAGGCTCGTGCCAGATCTCTGGATGCAGGGTGCCGTCGGGTCCAAGATCGGGCCGGAGCCGCTGTTGCAGGCGACTGCACGCGCGCTGCAGGCGCTCGGGCCGCAGGAGACCGGAGGCGGCCGTTGAACCCGGCCGTGGGAATCGCCGCCGATCCGGTGACGTTGCTCGCCGAGTTCCGGCGCGTGCGCGCGGCGACGCTCGCGCTCTCGGCGCCGCTCGAGATCGAAGATCACGTGGTGCAGACGATGCCGGACGTGAGCCCGCCGAAATGGCACTTGGCGCACACCACCTGGTTCTTCGACACCTTCGTCCTCGAGGAATTCGAGCCGGAGTATCAGCCGGTGCATCCGCTGTACCGTACCCTGTTCAACTCCTATTACGTCACGGTCGGTGATCGGCAGCCACGCCCGGAGCGCGGATTCCTCTCCCGCCCCACCGTGGCCGAGATCGTCGATTACCGCCACCGTGTGGACGAGCGCATCGTCTCGCTGCTCGAGCGCCGTCCGGATCACGCCGCGATGCGCGCTCGCGTTGTCCTCGGCCTGCACCACGAACAGCAGCATCAAGAGCTGTTGCTCGCGGACATCAAACACATTCTCGCCACCAATCCGTTACAACCGCTGTATGCGCCGGCACTGCCGGCGCCGGCGGCGATCGCCGCGCCATTGCGCTGGCGCGAGTTCGCCGGCGGCCTGCACGAGTTCGGGCACGCCGGTGATGGGTTCGCCTTCGACAACGAGTCACCGCGGCATCCGGTGTACGTGGCGCCGTTCGCTCTGGGAACGCGCTGCGTCACCAACGGCGAGTGGAGGGAGTTCATCGCCGACGGCGGCTACGGCCGCGCCTCCCTGTGGCTGGCGGATGGCTGGGCCGCAGCCACGGCCCAGGGTTGGCGGGCACCGCTCTACTGGCGCGAGATCGACGACCGCTGGGTCGAGTTCACCCTCGGCGGCGTGCGGCCGGTGCGCGACGAGGAGCCGGTCGTGCACATCAGCTACTTCGAAGCCGATGCCTTCGCGCGCTGGCAGGAAGCGCGATTGCCGACCGAGTTCGAGTGGGAGCTCGTGGCGCGGACGCAACCGGTGCAAGGCAATTTCGCCGACAGTGGCCGTTTCCATCCAAGCCCCGCGGCGGAGGGCATGAGCCAGATGTTCGGGGATGTTTGGGAGCTCACGCGCAGCGATTACGCCCCGTACCCGGGCTATCGCGCGCCGGCGGGCGCGCTCGGCGAATACAACGGCAAGTTCATGTGCGGGCAGATCGTGTTGCGCGGCGGCTCGTGCGCCACACCGCAGAGGCACATGCGATTGACCTACCGCAACTTCTTCTATCCGCACCAGCGCTGGAACTTCCAAGGATTGCGGCTCGCGCGCGATGCGTGAGCGCGCAGCGATCAGTCGAACGGCGACTGGCCGCTCTTTGCCGGTTGATAGAACGGATTCTGACCGGCACCGTGGTCGGTGGTATCGAGAACCTCGGCGATCTCCGGCACGGCGCTCGTGATTGCCTTCTCGATGCCTTGCTTGAGGGTGACGCTCACCATGCCGCAGCCTTGGCAGCCGCCGCCCAGGCGGATGTAGGCCTTGCCCTCTCGGACGTCGAGCAGCGCCACATGACCCCCGTGCGTCGCGACTCCGGGGTTGATCTCGGTGTCGATGACGCGCTGGACCTTGAGCGCGATCGGATCGCGCCACACCGGATTGGGGTTGTCGATCTTGAATCCATAACCCCCCGCCTGCTGCACGTAATCGAGCGTGGCGCCGCGCAGGTTGTCGGCGCTCGCGGCATCCACCAGCACGGAGAGTGCACCGCTTTCGACTTCCATGTCTTCGGTGGATTTCTCGTCCGCCCGCAACAACGTGAGCTCGTATTCGAATCCTTGCGGGCCGCGCCCCGCAATCGCCAGGCGCAACGAGTGACCGCTGCCTTCCTGCGCCGCGAGCACCTCTGCCAACTGCTTGCGCGCCGCGTCTGTGATCGTGATCATCGTGCGCTCCTCTCGAGCGTGGACACCGGTCGCGGGCTCGCTTCGGGTGGCGTCACATCCGGATCGATGTCGATGCGCAAGCGGCCGTGACTCTGACGCAGTGCAGACTCCACCGCATCCGGTGTCGGCGCACGCGCAAAGATGAAACCCAAATACCGCGTTCCCTCGGGCGGTGGCACGAGCCACTGTCCACGTGCTGCGGTGATGCGCACCTCTTCGATGGAAGGGACTGCACGTGCTGCTTCGGTGCCGCCGGCTTCCCGCAAGATACCAGCCCTGGGGATGGGAATCATCATCACACCGGAGGCGGCGGCTTCGCGCTCCAAGCCGCCGGTGTCACGGCCGAGGGCGTGGAGGAGGAGCAGCTCCTCGAGGCTCGAGCCGCCTCTGCCGAAACGGAGCGCGCGGGAGCACAGGCCGCCGATGCTGCGAGGAGCGGCCTCGAGCAGGAAGATGCCGCGGTCGTTGACCCGCACCTCGGCATGCAAGGGTCCGGTGCGCAACCCGAGGGCGACGACGGCGCGCTGCACGCTGTCGGCAATGGCTGCCTGCAGCTCGGGGGAGAGCCGGGACGGGGTGACGTAGATCGTCTCCTCGAAGAAGGGCCCTTCGAGGGGATCCGGTTTGTCGAACAGCGCCAAGGTCCGGAGCCGCCCGTCCTGGAGCAGACCCTCGAGAGCGAGCTCGACCCCCGGCAGGTATTCCTCGACCAGAATCCCGGCGTCGCGGCCGGAGTGCGCAAGAATTGCTCGCACGCGCTCGAAGACGGCGACGAAGGACGCCGGCGCATCGGCACGAATCACACCACGGCTGCCCGATCCGGTGAGCGGCTTGACCACACAGGGGAATTCGATCTCCGAGGTGAGGCTTCCCGGATCGGCGTCCGCCGGGAAACAAGCGAAACGCGGGATCGGGAGTCCAGCCGACTGCAAGGCGCGCCGCATCTCGAGCTTGTTGCGCGCCGTTTCGACCGCGCTGACCGTGTTGTGCGCCAAGCCGAGGGCACGGGCCAAGTGTGCCGCCAGCACCACGCCCTCGTCGTCGGCGGCGAGCACCGCGTCGATTGGGTGCCGTGCGGCGAAGTCGCAGAGGCGATGCACGGCCACCTCCGGGAAGTCGAACGGGAGGTCGAGGTTGCCTTGTGGGTCGAGAGCCGCGAGGGCCTGGGGCCGATCGGTGCCGACGGTGGTCGAAACACCGAGACGCTGAGCCGCGTCCAGATAGGCCTCCGCCTTGTAGGTCGTCGTCGTCATCAACAGCAACAGTCGTTGCACAGGCACCTCGCACGCAGCCGCCGCACGGCGGTCCCGCGAGTCTAGCACCCGAGTTTCGATTCGAGGGGAGGACTTGGCCGGTGGGATTTTCGAATTGCGTGCGGCGGGCCGAGCGCCGCCGCGTCCCGCCCCCGCTTTCGCAACGGGCTCGGCACCGCACGCAATTCTTGTTCAGGCGTGTCACCGCGCGTCGTGACCCAGACGCTCGTGAGATTGACACCGCGCGCTGCGCGGCGACATCGTCTCCATAGCCAGCCCGATGCCATTTCGCCCGGGGCTCGGCCGGTGCGGCGATCAAGCGGCAAGTGCGCCTCGATGAACGAATTAGAAAGGCAGGCCTGGCACCGAGCACCGGACCGGAGATGGCGCGCCGCAGCCGTTGCGACAAAATGCACCAGGACGCGCCCGCAGTGCCTTCGAGGCGCGACAGGATGTCGCGAGGAACGCCGCACCCTTCTGCGACCCCGAGGGCTTCCACGGCCCGAGGCGAGTCGCTATGATGCGCCCCGCCACCGCATCGATGTGTCCGCTTCTCGGAGGACTCCAGCCATTCGCGACACCACCCAGGTCACCCGGCACACGCCTCTGCACGCGCGGCACGTGCAGCTCGGGGCGCGCATGGTCGACTTCGCCGGCTGGTCGATGCCATTGCAGTACGACGGCTTGATCAAGGAGCACGAGCGCGTGCGCAGCGCCGCCGGCTTGTTCGACGTGAGCCACATGGGGGAGTTGTTCTTCCACGGCTCGGGCGCGCTCGCCACATTGGACAACTTGGCCACCAACGATGTCGGGGCGCTCACGGACGGCCAAGTCCTGTACACGCCGCTGTGCAACGACGCGGGCGGGGTGCGCGACGACGTTCTCGTCTACCGCATGGATGCGGCGCATTTCATGATGGTGACGAATGCCGCCAACACCGCCAAGATCCTCGCCTGGTCGCGCCAGCACCTGCAGCCCGGAACCCAGCTCGAGGATGGCAGCGAGGACGTGGCGTTGCTGGCGCTGCAAGGACCGCGCAGCAGCGAAATCCTCCGGCGGTCGCGGCTGCTCGCACCATGGGCGCAGCGAGTCGGCGGGCTCGCCTACTATCATTTCGTGCCCGGTGCAGAGGACGTGCTGTGCGTGTCACGTACCGGCTACACGGGCGAGGCGGGCTATGAAATCTACGTGCGGCCCCGGCTCGCCGGCGATTTGTGGGACGATCTCTGCACCCAGGGCAGCGACCTTGGACTCGGACCGGCTGGGCTCGGGGCGCGCGACACGCTGCGCTTCGAAGTCGGGTTCTGTTTGTACGGCAACGAATTGACCGAGGACGCAAGCCCGCTGGAGACCGGCCTGAGCTGGACGGTGAAGATGAACAAGCCGAGGTTCATCGGTCGCGAGGCGCTGGCCCTGCATCGGCAGCAAGGCGTGCCCCGGCAGTTGATCGGGTTCGAGATGGAAGACCGTGTCATCGCCCGGCATGGCTTCGAGGTCACCGCCGATGGGCGCGCCGCCGGCGTGGTGACGAGTGGTACATTCGCGCCGACGCTCGGCCGCAGTTTGGGCTTGGCGCTGGTGCAACGTGCCGACGCCGCAGCGCGGCTCCACGTCGTCGTGCGCGGGCGTGATGTGCCCGCGCGGCGTGTGGCGCTACCTTTTCGTGCCTCGCTAGCGAACACCTGAGCTCGCGTCACCCCTTCGGGCGGCCGAGTTCGAGACCCGAGATGGAGGAAGACACACATGCCGTACATCCCGCGGCAACTACGCTATACGCAGGAGCACGAGTGGGTCAGTCTCGAGGAAGACGGCATGGCGACCATCGGCATCAGCGATTTCGCCCAGGGGGAGCTCGGCGACATCGTCTTCGTCGAGCTGCCGCAAGAAGGGGACAAGTTGGTGCAGATGGAGTCGTTCGGTTCCATCGAGGCGGTGAAAACGGTGAGCGATCTGTTCGCACCGGTGTCCGGGGATGTCGTCGCCGTCAACCACCAGCTCGTCGACGCGCCGATGCTCATCAACGACAGCCCCTACGACGATGGCTGGTTGGTGAAAGTGCGCCTGCACGATCCGCGCGAGCTCGAGCGCTTGCTCACCGCCGAGCAGTATGGCGAACAGATCGGCCAGTCCGACTGAGCGGAGCCTGCAGGCGGCGGCGGAATCCGCTCACCAGTGCTTCGGCGAGCGTGGCGAAATCGGGCCGACGCCCGAGGATTTCGTCCAAGGTCACGGTCGCCCGGCGCAGCTGGGTGGCTGCTGCCGATCTGGCGGCCGCGTTCGGCAGCCGCAGGTAATCGACCAGGTGCTCGTGTGCCGTTCCGATGAGCACCGAACCGTGCTGCAGGAAGGCATTGGCGTTGCGGCGCTGCGCGCTGCCGACGAGCTTCCTTCCACGCACCAGAACTTCGTAACGCCCCGAGGAGGCGAAGCATGGTGCCAGGGTCGAGTCCCGCACCGTGCCCTGGACGGGGCGTCCGAAGTCGACTTCGATGCCGAGCGTGTCCAATCCCACCGCCAGGCACTCGGCGATCACGGCGTGCGCATCGGCGATCCGGTGGCCGAAGCGCTCGTCACGCAACGACGCCACGACCGCGTAGGTGATCTCCTCCCAGTGCAAGACGGCGCGTCCGCCTGTCGGGCGCTGCACCACGTCCACGCCATTGGCCGCGCACGCCGCGAGGTCGAGCACCTGCGCCGCGCGCTGCATGTGGCCGAGCGAGATAGCGGGCGGCCGCCAAGTGTACAAACGCAAACGCACCGGGTCGGCATCGGTGTGCGCCTCCAGCAGCGCGGCGTCGCGCCGCATGTGCATGGCGCCAGTGCCGTTGGGTTCGAGGAGCAAGTGCAAGGCGCGGTGAGGCGTGATGCGCATGCGCACATCCTAGCAGGTTACGCGCCAGCCCCAAATTGTCAGCGTGATAGCATGCGCGAGGACGAACAGGCGAGGTGACGCATCCGGCAGCAATCCCAGGTCGATTTCTGGCGTGTCGCCAGCCTCGTGGCGCTTCTCCTCGGCTGCGGTGAAAGCAAGCCGGTGCCGGACGTGCCCGAGGACGGCGGCACGTTGCGCATCGCCGTGCCGGTGCCGTTGGATTTCCTCACCCCAGTGCGCAGCGTCGAGCCGACGACGGAGCAGCTCATGCAACACGTGACGCCGCCGCTCGGCCGCGTCACCGAACAAGGCGATATCCAATGGCTCACGGCGCGGGCACCCGGTCTGCTGCAACCGGGCTTGCTCTTCCGCCTGCGGCCGGTGTTCTGGCAAGATGGCAAGCGCGTCACGGCGCACGATTTCGCTCTCACGGCGCACGTCATGTTGCACCCGGGAGCGCCCGGACACGAGCGTTCGCGTTTCGGCCTGGTGCGTGACGTGATTGCCCTCGACGACACGACGCTGTATTTCGACCTGCTGGAATTCTCGCGCCAGCGCTGGCGCGATGCGCTGCTCGGGCCGCTGCCGGCACACATCCTCGGCCCCGAACCCGATCCGCGATCGCTCAACGACTGGCCGGTGACGCGCAAGCCGCTCGCGTGCGGGCCCTTCGCCGTCGTCGAATCCAGCTCGCAACGGCTGGTGCTCGCACGCAATGCGCGTTCGGGATGGCCGCCGGCTCGGCTCGACCGCGTCGAAGTGCTGTCGCTGCCGATGGCCGAGGCGGTGGCAAAGTTCCGCGCCGGCGACATCGATGTGATCGATGATCTCGCCCCGGGCGAGGTCGAGTCCGTGCGCAAAGTGCGCGGCGCCCGCGTTCTGGCTTTCGTCGGTGCCTCTTATGTGTACGTGGGGTGGAACCTGCGCGATGCGCGTTTCGCCGATCTCGAGGTGCGGCGCGCCATCGCTCTCGGCACCGACATCCCGCGTCTCGTGCGCGATCTCACTTTTGGCCAAGGGGACCTTGCGCGCGGCCCACTCGTGCCCGCCCTCGGGGTCGCCGACACCACCGCGATCCTGATGACGGATGTCCGAGCGGCGCGTGCGGGGCTCGATCGTGCCGGCTGGCGCGACGCGAACGGCGACGGGGTGCGCGAGCGCGGCGGGGCGCAGCTCGCCTTTCATCTGCTCGCGCCCGCAGAGGATCCTCTGCGGTGTGACACGGCGAAAGCCGTCGCCGACGAGCTGCGGGCGCTCGGCATCCAAGTCAGCGTCCGCATCGTCGCCGAGGACGAGCTCTACACCAGGCTCGGGCGCGGCGAGTTCGAGGCCTACGTCGGCAAATGGTTCCCGCATCTCGGGGGCCAGCTCGAGTCGGTGTGGCACTCGGAGGAGACCGACGCATTCAACTACGGCGGTTTCAGCAGCCGGGCGGTCGACAGTATCCTGAGCCGGCTGCGTCTCGAGCAACCCGGACCTTCCGAGATGGAATGGTTGCTGGCCTTGCAGCGCCAGGTCTATTCCGAACAACCCTATTTGTTTCTGTTCCAGGATCCACGCTTCGCGGCGCTGTCGCGGCGCGTGCAGGGAGCGCGGCCGACGGTGCTGTCGACCTTCTGGAATCTGCCGGAGTGGTGGGTGCCGCGCCGGCTGCGCGAGGAATCCTAACGGCCATGGGCTTGCCCGCGGGCGGAACGGCCCGCATAGTGGGACCATGCTCGTTTTCTTGGCCCGCCGTCTCTTCGCCTCCGCGCTGTTGATCGTGGGGCTGTTGACCCTGGTCTTCTTCGTCGTCCACGCCGCCCCCGGCGATCCATTGCAGAGCTACGTCGTGGCGGAGACCGACGCGGCAACCATCGCCACCTTGCGCCGGCAGCTCGGGCTCGACCAACCCGTGCCCGTGCAGTACGTGCGCTGGTTGCGCAGCTTCCTCTTCGAGTTCGATTTCGGCACCAGCATCACGCGCCGGCAAGACGTGCGTTCCGTCGTCCTCGAGGCGCTGCCGCACACGTTGCGCTTGGCCTTGGCGGCGCTCGTTGTGCGCCTGGCACTCGGCATCACGCTCGGGGTGCTGGCGGCGCTTCATCATGGTCGCCGCACCGATGTCGGGCTCGGCTTGGGGGCGCTGCTCTTCTATTCGATCCCGTCGTTCTGGCTCGGGCTGCTGCTGCTGTTGCTGTTCTCCTGGCAGCTCGGTTGGCTGCCATCTGGTGCCGTGCACAGCCTCGATGCCGATCGTCTCGCCTGGCACGCGCGATGGTGGGACGGACTGCAACACTTGGCTTTGCCCGTCATCGTCCTCGGCCTCGGCGGTGCCGCTTCGACATTCCGCTACATGCGAGCGGGAATGTTGGACGTCTTGTCGCAGGATTTCGTGCGTGCGGCGCATGCACGCGGACTGCGGCGCCGCACCGTGGTGTTGCGCCATGCATTGCGCAACGCCTTGTTGCCGGTGGTGACCCAGGTCGGTTGGTCGATCCCGGCGCTCTTGGGCGGAGCCGTGGTGGTCGAGAGTTTGTTCTCTTGGCCGGGACTGGGACGGTTGACCGTCGAAGCGATCGGACAGCGCGATGTGCCGGTGATCATGGCGACGACGTTCGTCGCCGGCGTGACCGCAGTGCTCGGCTCGCTGTTCGCCGACGTGCTGGCCTGCTGGCTCGATCCCCGCGTGCGCTTGGAGGCGTGACCATGCCGAGCTCTCTCGGCCGGCGTGCGGCCCAGGTGGGAGGTGCGATCGTGGTCTTGGCCTGGGCTGCGGCGCTGTTCGCACCGATATTGAGCCCTTACGATCCGGCCGCCTTCGAACGCATGCAGCTCGCACCACCGGGAAGCACCCATTGGCTCGGCACGGACGAGATCGGGCGCGACGTGCTCTCGCGCCTGCTGTTCGGCGCGCGATCTTCGCTGCTGGTCGGCTGGCTGGCGGTCGTGATCGCGATCTCGATCGGCACCGTGGTCGGTTTGGTGGCGGGCTGGGGAGGCGGCGTGGTCGATGCCGTCGCCATGCGCTCGGTCGACTTGCTGCTCGCATTCCCGCGCTTGTTCTTGGCGCTGCTGGTCATCGCATTCTGGGGACCGTCGGCGTGGCTCGTGACCGTGGTGTTGGGCTTGACCGGTTGGATGACGACGGCGCGCTTGGTGCGCGCCCAGGTCCTGGCGCTCCGTGATCGAGAGTTCATCGTCGCCGCGCGTGCCGTCGGCATGCCGGTCCGGCGCTTGTTGTGGCGACATCTTCTCCCGCAGTGCACCGGGACGATCGTGGTGGCGGCGACCCTGATGTTGGGCAACACGATCCTGGCCGAAAGCGCTCTGTCCTTCCTCGGTCTCGGCGTCCAGGTACCGGACGCGAGCTGGGGCGGAATGTTGAACGAGGCGCGCGGTGTCTGGCGCAGCGCCTGGTGGCTCGCGTTGTTTCCCGGCGTTCTCATCACTTGCACCGTCATTGCCCACAATCTCCTCGGCGACGGGCTGCGAGACTGGCTCGATCCACGCATGTCGCGGATCGAATCCGCCGAGCGGGGCAACAGCGAATGAACGCTCTCGCACCGATGCCATCCACGCCATCGCTCGCACTTCTCGAGGTCGAGGGCCTGCGGACCGAGTTCCCGAGCGCGGAGGGGATCGCGCGTGTCCTGGACGGCGTGACCTTCACGCTCGCGCGCGCCGACACCTTGGGATTGGTCGGCGAGTCGGGGTCGGGGAAGACGATGACGGCACTTTCCATCCTCGGACTCGTGCCACCGCCGGGCAAGGTCACGAGCGGCGCGGTGCGCTTCGAAGGCACGGAGCTGCTCAAGCTCGGGCCGGAGGCGCTGCGGCGAGTGCGCGGGCGCCGTATCGCGCTCATTTTCCAAGAGCCGAACGGGACCTTCGATCCGGTGATGCAGGTCGGCGCACAGGTGGCAGAGCTGTTGCGCGAGGTGGGCGATGTCGAGACACGCGCCGCGGACCGCGAGGCGGTGGACCTCTTGCGCAAGGTCCACCTTCCGGACCCCTCGCGCGTCGCCAGGCTGTATCCGCACCAGCTCTCGGGTGGGATGGGGCAGCGCGTCGCGGTGGCGATGGCGCTCGCGGGCCGACCCAAGCTCCTCATCGCCGACGAGGCGGCGTCCGGCCTGGATCTCACCATCCAGGCACAGATCCGCGAGCTTTTGTCGGAGGTCCAGAGCGAGCGGCGCATGGCGATGTTGTGGATCAGCCACGATCTCGGATCGGTGGCCCAGGTGGCGTCGCGGGTCGCCGTGATGTACGCCGGACGCATCGTGGAAACGGGTCCCACGCGCCGGGTGTTCGGCGCACCCCATCATCCTTATACTCGTGCGCTGCTTCGCGCTCGGCCGACACTCGACAGAAGGCGGCGAAGCCTCGAGGCCCTGGCCGGAGCGGCGCCATTGCCGACACGATTGCCGGCCCACTGCCCGTTCTATGACCGTTGCCCGGCGCGCGAAGAGCGCTGCCGGCAGGAGGACCCCATCGAGCGTTCCGTGGGTCCAGCGCACAAGGTCAGATGTCTGGTGGATCCGAGCTCGGGAGCATCCTGAGGCGCTGGATTCGATCCGCCTGGACGAGGTACCTTTGGAGCGGCAAAGAAATTGACACCATCCCAGTGGGTGCCTATATTGCTTTTGCCTACGAATGGCCCTTCGGATCAAAGCCAGAGAACGCCTTCGTGGCGAAGGAGTTCGATCGCCGACCCCCACCGGCTGACCGAGCCCGAGGGTTCGTGACGGCTCGTTTTCGTTGTTTCCCGAAAGGTGTCGCGCAGAAATCGCCGGAAGCTCGAGGGGGTGAGCGGGTGATGGCCAGGCTGCTCCGGACGCCGCCGTTGGCGTGCGTCGTTGTGGCGATCCTGCTCGCGGGCACGTCGGCTCGC
>Ga0075428_100000285_pt1 | contig 49638 bp, 54 predicted proteins | sample RhiMetdeltSRZDD2_FD_75291 | JGI IMG/M metagenome (GOLD analysis project Ga0075428, IMG submission 75291) | Populus rhizosphere microbial communities from Tennessee, USA - Rhizosphere MetaG P. deltoides SRZDD2 | ecosystem: Host-associated > Plants > Roots > Rhizosphere > Soil | place: USA... | reverse complement strand
CTACGGAGGAGAGCGCATGACCGCCGCATCCAGCGCGACGGGCCGGCCGACGCGACTACCGCGGTCTGCACGGCGTAAGCAACTGCTTGCCGCCGCACAGGACGTCTTTGTCGCCCAGGGTTACCACGCCGCGGCGATGGACGACATCGCCGAACGCGCAGGCGTCTCAAAACCAGTCCTCTACCAGCACTTTCCGGGGAAGCTCGAACTCTACCTGGCCCTTTTGGACACTCACTGCGACGCCTTCGCCGAGAAGATCCGCAACGCGATGTCCGCAACGTCCGACAACTCCGAGCGGGTCAAGGGCGCGATGCACGCGTACTTCGACTTTGTCTCGCACGAGAGCGAGGCTTTTCGCCTGGTTTTCGAGTCGGACCTGCGCAACGACCCGGCCGTGCGGGCTCGGGTGGACCGCATGGAGCGGATGAGCGTGGAGGCTGTGACTGAGACCATCATGGTCGACACCGGTGTGAGTCGAGCCAGGGCTGAGATACTGGCGGCGGGTTTGTGCGGTGCGGCACAAGTGGCGGCTCGTTTCTGGCTCGCCGGCGGGCGTGAGGTGTCGCAAGAGGAGGCTGAGCAGCTGATGTCCAGTCTGGCCTGGCGTGGCATCGCAAGCTTCCCGCTTCACCCGGATCACTGAGCTAAGGTCGCTGAAGGCTTATGCGCTAGGAGGATGCGGTGGAGGTCAAGATCGGCGTTCAGTTCGCGGCTCGCGAGTTGACGTTGGACAGTTCGCAGACGCCGGGTGAGGTGGAGAAGATCGTCACCGACGCCCTGGCCTCGGACAAGAAGCTGCTGAGTCTTGTGGACGAGCGCGGCCGCCGGGTGATCGTGCCGATCGACAAGCTGGCATACGTAGAGATCGCTGAGGCCTCACCAAGATCAGTGGGCTTTACCGCAAGATAGGTGACCAGGGGCGCCCTCACCCCGTAAGATAGGCGAGTTGACATGGGCCAAATGCTCATGTCTGCACGTGAGGCCCACGGTCGGCGCTTAGGACGCCACTGTGTGCGGCCCGTGCGAAGACGACAAATGGCGCCCCACGGCGAAAATGGGGCGCACTTAACAAGGGCACCCCAAAACCCCATGACAGATCAAAGAGTGCACAATCCTCTCAAACCTACCTTCGCCGAGCTTGGCGCCCGACCCGAGACGGTGACCGCGCTGTCCGCGATGGGCATCGATCGAGCATTCGCGATCCAGGAGTATGCCCTGCCTATCGGCCTTCGGGGCGGTGACATGATCGGGCAGGCGCCGACCGGTACAGGCAAGACCCTCGGTTTCGGCGTCCCGCTGCTCGACCGCTTGCTGTCTCGCGACGAAGGCGCCGACGGCACGCCTCAGGCGCTGGTCGTGGTGCCCACGCGCGAGCTGGGCCTGCAGGTCGCCAAGGACCTGGCGGGCGCCGGCAAGACACGTGGCATCCGCGTGCTGCCGATCTATGGCGGTGTGGCCTACGAGCCGCAGGTCGACGCGCTCAAGAAGGGCGTGGAGATCCTGGTCGGCACGCCCGGCCGCCTGCTCGACCTGGCCAAGCAGAAGCAACTCAAGCTCGACCGCATCCGTGCGCTCGTGCTCGACGAGGCCGACCGCATGCTTGACCTGGGCTTCCTCGACGACGTCGAGAAGATCCTGTCGATGCTGCCCGACGATCGCCAGACCATGCTCTTCTCGGCCACCATGCCCGATCCGATCAAGACCCTCTCGCGCAAGTTCCTGCGCAACCCGGTCACGGTCCACGCCGGGCACGCCAACGACGAGCCGGGCGTCAGCCCGCAAACCAAGCAGGTTGCCTACCGCACTCACCAGCTCAACAAGCTCGAGCTGCTGGCGCGGATCCTGCAGGCCGACGGCCGCGGCCTCACCATGATCTTCACGCGCACCAAGCGCAACGCCGACCGGGTCAGCGAGGACCTCGACTTCCGCGGCTTCGCTTGCGCCGCCGTCCACGGCGACCTGGGTCAGGGCGCACGCGAGCGCGCGCTGCGCGCCTTCCGCTCCGGCAAGGTCGACGTGCTCGTCGCCACCGACGTCGCGGCCCGCGGGCTCGATGTGTCCGGCGTCACACACGTGATCAATTATGACTGCCCGGAGGACTCCGAGACCTACGTCCACCGCATCGGCCGCACCGGCCGCGCCGGCGCCACCGGCGTCGCGGTGACCTTCGTGGACTGGGAGGACATGCCGCGCTGGCGCCTGGTCGACAAGACACTCGGCCTCGACCTGTCCGACCCGCCGGAGACCTACCACACATCGCCGTGGGTCTTCTCCGACCTCGACATCCAGACCGACGTCACCGGCACGCTGCCCAGCGCCCAGCGCTCGCGCGCCGGACTGAGCGCCGAGATCGAGGAGGATCTCAGCGGCAAGTCCCGCCGCCGGCGCAAGGGCAAGGCGGCGCCCGCGGCCGAGACACCGGCCCCGCGCCGGGAGCGTCGCCGCCGCCGGCTTGGCTCTCCATCCGGGACCGACGCGCCGGCAACCGAAACGCCGGCGGAGCCGGTCGTGGCCGCCGACGCCCCAACGGCCGCCGCGTCGAAGCCGCGCCGCAGGCGGCGGCGCCGCTCCGGCGGCTCGGCCGGCGCTCAGCCTTCCGAGTAAAGACACCAGACCCCGACCCGGATCACAGCCGGGTCGGGGTTTTCTTGGCCCTACGAGGTACCCCCTGAAAAGCTATGAAGATCGCCGCGGGGGTCGACCTTCACCGTCCCCTGCCGCTCGGGCCACGCGATCCGGGGTGATCGTGCAAGACTTCGCATGATGGAGACTGCACTCGACGCGGTTCGCGTGCTGGCACGGCGCTACTCCTTCGCTGAGGTGGCGGCGCTGCTGGCCGCGGGGATGGATGGCGCTTCGCTCGATACCCGGACCATCGCCCAGCTTGAGCAGCTGTGCGCGTTCGGGCAGCGCCTCATGGAGCTCGACGCGGAGGACTTCGGCGCGGCCGACGCCACCGTCTCCTCCAACGTCGAGCACGAGGTGGCTGCGCGGTTCGCCGACGCCACCGTCCCGCCCGCGCTGCGCAAGCGGGCGCTGGAATGCCGCATGCCGCAGGCGCCGCGCGAGACCCCGCGGGGCGCCCTGAGCAGCCTGCACCCGACCTTCCGGCTGCTGCTGGAGGTGATCGATGTCCGGTTCCGGCGGGGCGAGACCATGGGCGTGGTCGCCGCCGCCCACATCGCCTGCGAGTATGCGCCGCTGCTGGTGTGGGAGCGGGTGCTCGGGCACGCCGGCGACCCGGCCCTCATGGCCGATGCGGTCGGAGGCAAGAAGTCGTCGTGGGGTCACTTCGAGGATCGTGGATGCCCGCACACCAAGGCGGAGAAGTCCGCGGCCAAGCGGGTGCTACACGTTTCGCAGGAGAACGTGGTGGGCTGGCGCGCGTACCTCGACCGGCAGCACTCGGTAATGTCGCACGCCCTGGCCACGTGCGCCGCCTCCTGCCCCCGGCCCTGCACCGTCTATACGCGACTGTCGCCGCGCGAGGCCGAGACGGTCACGATCGGCTCACGGATCGCCTTGAGCTTCAACGGATCCGCCATCATCAGGCTGCGCCACAGCGCCCCGGTCGGGCACGGTTTCGGTGTGCCGTCGCGCGCCGAGGTGCTCGAGGCGTGGGAACGCACCCGGGAGTCGATGGCGCGCCTGGCCCCCTCGGTCGCCGCCGACGACGGCTTCGTGCTTCCGGGCTTCAACAACCTGGTGTCCACCTTGGCGGGTGTGCGGCTGGAGCAAAGCACGCTCATCGCCGACACCGCCACGGCCATCATCGAGTTGCTGGCAACCTCTGCCGCAGAGCCGGATTGATCCCCCACTCCCGCACCAGCTCCGCCAGCTCGGGGTCGCTGACTCGCCGGCCCGTGCGCCGGGCGCGGATCATCGCGTTGCGTGGGGTGTGCTTGGAGTCGATGAACTCCAGCACCTCGACGTCGTAGCCGCGCTCGCGCAACATCCCGGAGCGGATCACGTCGGTGAGCACGTCGGCGAAGCGCTCGCGCATGATCCCGTGGGCGGTGAGCAGGTGCTGGGGGCCCTGGCGCAGCTGCCGCGAGATGTCCTTGTGGCAGCAGGGCGCGGCCAGGATCCACCCGGCTTCCCACTCGATCGCTCGGGCGAGCGCGTCGTCGGTGGCGGTGTCGCAGGCGTGCAGCGCGAAAACCATGTCCGGCAACGGTTCGATCTTCACATCGGCGATGTCGCCGGCGATGAACCGGACGCGCTGGGCCCAGCCGAGCCTCGAGGCCAGCTCGGTGTTGCGGCGGCGCTGGTCCTCGCGCACGTCGACGCCGGTGACCCGGACGTCGAAGCCCAGGCCGGACAGGTAGCTGTAGGCCGCGAACGTGAGGTACGCGTTGCCGCACCCGAGATCCACGATGTGCGGCGAACGCGGCAACTGGTCGACGTCGAGCTGGCGCAGGAAGGCGTCGACCTGGCGCCGCTTGCGCGCGTCCGCCTCGACCGCCGCGAACAGCGGATCTCCCGGGTCGAGCAGGTGCTTCTTTTCCCGATCGTGCGCCTGCTGGGCCTGACCGCCCGCGGGCGGTGCGCCGCGGTGGATGATCGCTCCCTTGCGGGTGGTCTGGAGGCTGATGGTGCCGGTTTCGGATGCCACCACCCAGCTCCCGAACGGCTCCTCGAGCAGCTTGTCGATCTCCGCCGGGCCGTTGACGTTTCTGGTCGTCGGGCGCTGGCCGTCGTCGGTGACGATCTGCAGCATCGGCCCGGACTTGAGCACCACCGGCCGGACCGTGGCCTTGACCACGCTGGGCGCGGCGTCGCGCCGCCGGCCCCGCCCCTCACCGTGGATCAGGCCGGGAGCGAGCAGCGCCTCCCGGATCTCCGCCAGCGCCTCGGGCAAAGTGGTCATGCCCTCAAGACTAGAAGTCGTCCTGGTACCCAGTGTCCGGCGGGAACAGCGAGTCCCCCTGAGTGAACAGCCAGATGAACAAGGCGAGGTAGGCCAGGGCGAGAACGAACCCGATCCAGCCCACAATGATGCCGGCCAGCGCCATCCCGTAGCCCTGATCACCGGAGGTCTTGATCTGGCGCTGGGCGACGTGACCGAGGATCGCCCCGACCGGACTGACGAAAACCGACAGTGGGCCCCAACCGCACATTCCCACCACACCGACGATGGAAACGATCAAGGACGCGATCGCCAGTCCGTTGGTCTTTCTGGGCGGCGGGAGCTGGTAGGGATAGCCATAGGCGTACGGAGGCGGTGGTGTCCAGACCGGGGTCACCGGGGGTGGAACGCTGCTCGGGTCGTTCATGGCGGCAAGAGTAAGGGGTGCGGGCGACTGGCGTCAGGCCGGGCAAACCGGCAGGATCGGCTTATGGGTTCCGCGATTGGTGCAAACGATCTGGCGGCGGCTTTCCGGCTTGATGGCAAGGTGGCCCTGGTGACAGGGGCGGGCAGTCCGCACGGCATCGGCTATGCCACGGCCCGGCTGCTGGCGTCGATGGGCGCCAAGGTCGCGGTCGTCTCCACCACCCGCCGCATCCACGAGCGCGCCGGAGAGCTTGGCGTGCTTGGCTTTGTGGCTGATCTCACGCTCGAGGCCGAGGTGGGCGCGCTCGCCGACGCCGTGGTCGAGCAGCTGGGGGAGGTGGACATCCTCGTCAACAACGCCGGCCTCACCAGCCGGGCCAGCGTCGAGGTGATCCGCCCCGTCGCCCAGCTGACCATCGACGAGTGGCACGCTGAGATCGACCGCAACCTCACCACCGCGTTCCTGTGCAGCCGCGCGTTCCTGGGCGGCATGTCGGAGCGCGGCTGGGGCCGCATCGTCAACCTCGCCGCCACCGCCGGGCCGGTCAACGCGCTGCCCGCCGAGGCCGGTTACGCCGCGGCCAAGTCGGGCGTGCTCGGCCTGACCCGCGCGCTGGCGATGGAGCTCGTCGCCGACGGGGTGACGGTCAACGCGGTCGCCCCCGGCACGATCCACACCTCGGCATCGACCCTGACCGAGCTGAAGCAGGGCTACGAGACCCCGACCGGCCGCCCCGGCACGCCCGAGGAGGTCGCCGCGGCGATCGCGTTCCTGTGCTGCCCCGGCGCCAGTTACATCACGGGACAGATGCTTGTGGTGGATGGCGGGCAGTCCGTTCGGCAGGGCTGAGCACCACGATCGCGACGCCCGCGAGCAGCAGCGCGATGCCGGCGAGCGCGACCGGCGGCAGCGTCTGGCCGAGCAGCAGCCAACCGAGCAGCCCGGCCCCGGGCACCTCCAGCAGCATGAGCACGCTAATCGTCGTCGCTGGCACCTTGTGCACGGCGTAGTTGAACATCGAGTGCCCAAGCAGCTGCGCGCCGGCCGTCAGCGCCGCGATCGCCGCCCAGGTGCCAGCGCTATACCCGATCAGCGGCACCCCAAATAGGACACACGTCAGCAGCAGCGCGGAGGCGCAGACCCCGTAACAAACGAACGTGTAGCTTGTGGTGGTCAGGTCCTGCCGCGCCCGTTCACCCAGCAGGGTATAGACCGCGCCCGCCACCCCACCGACCAGCGCGAGCACGTCGCCGAGCAGGGCCGCGCCACCCTGCCGGAAATCCGGGCCGATCGCGATCACCGCGCCGCCGACCGCCGTGGCGATCCCGAGCCCGGTAAGCACATGCAGCCGGCGCCCCGTCGCCGCCGCGAACAAGCCCGTCCAGATCGGCTGGGCACAGACGAGCGCGGTGGAGGTGGCGATCGTCGTGAGCTTGAGGCTCGGGACCCACGTGCCGAAATGGACGGCCAACGCCAATCCAGCCATTAATGACCATTTTTGTGTACCCGCACGGCGCAGCTCATCCCGGCGGATGGTGAGGCTGATCGGAGCGAGGGCACCGACCGCCAACGCGTTGCGCCAGAAGGCGATGGCGAGCCCGGGCGCCGCGGCCAGCACGATCAGGGCGCCTGACGAGGACACGGTGGCGACCCCGACTACCACGGCCAGAATTGTCAGACCATCCCACCTTCGAGGCACGCCGTACTATCTAAGACCATGACGCATCCTCTGGTGGAGGAGGCCGCCCGCAAGGCCGCGATCGCCTGGTTCTCGGTGGACGGCGGCCCGGCGCGGGCGCTGTGGTGCCTGACCATCGACGGCGACATCTGCCTGGTGCTCGGGCCGGGTGAGCAGGAGCTGCCGGGGCTGGCCCGGGCGAGTTCGGTGGCGGTGACGCTGCGCGGCGACCATGGCGGCAACATCGCGACGTTCCCCGTGACCGTGACCCGGATCCGGCCCGAGAGCGAGCGCTGGGAGGCGGTGACCACGCAGCTGGTGGGCAAGCGCCTCAACTCCACCGGCCCGACCGAGCAGGTCGTGCAGAGGTGGGCGCGGGAGGCGTCGGTCTGGGCGCTGACCCCGGCCGGTGATCCGGCGCCGCCCGACTCGTCGGGCGAGTTCGCCCCGCCCAGGCCCACGACCGCCGGGACCGCCACCCGCAAACCGTTTAAATTGCACCGAGTTAGGCGCAAACGCACCTAGCATTCGGATATGCCCACGGTGACGAGGGTCTTCGCCGCCCGGCTCGCCGGTCTCGCCGTGTTCGATCCCAACGGCGACCACGTGGGCCGCGTCCGCGATGTCGTCGTCCGCCTCCGCTCCGGCGGTGCCTCGCCCCAGGTCACCGGCTTGCTCGCCGAGCTGCCGATGCGGCGGCAGATCTTCCTGCCGATCGGCCGGGTGACCTCCGTCGAGGGCGGCAGCGTCGCGCTCAGCTCGGGTGTGATCAACCTGCGCCGGTTCCAGCCCCGCCCCACCGAGCTACTCGTGATCGGCCAGATGCTCGACCGCAGGGTCACGACACCCTCGGGCGCCGAGGCGCGCGTGGTCGACATCGCCATGGAGAGCGACCGTCCCGGCCTGTGGTACCTCGGCCGGGTCGCGGTGCAGGAGTCCGGTGGCGGGCGGGGCCGACAGAAGTATCACCGGCAGCTGCGCCAGTACGAGTGGTCCGAGCTGCCCGGCCTGATCGAGCCCGGTGCGGTCCAGGGCACCGAGTCGCTGCTGGCGCTGCTGGAAGACATGCGCCCGGCCGATCTTGCGCACACCGTGCAGGAACTGCCCGCCGAGCGGCGCCACGCCCTCGCCGCCGCCCTCGACGACGAGCGCCTCGCCGACCTGCTCGAGGAACTGCCCGAGCGGCAGCAGGTGGAGATCCTGGCCCGGCTCGACCAGGAGCGCGCCGCCGACGTACTCGAGGAGATGGACGCCGACGACGCGGCGGACCTGCTCGCCGAGCTGCCCCCGATCCAGCGGCAATACCTTCTCGATCTGATGACGCCGGAGGAGTCGGCCCCCGTGCGTGCCCTGATGGACTACCGGCAGGGCACGGCGGGCGCCATCATGACGAGCGAGCCCGTCGTGCTCACCCCGGACATGACCGTCGCCGACGCACTCGCCCGCATCCGCGCGCCCTACCTGTCACCCGCGATCGCCTCACAGGTCTTCGTCACGCGCGCCCCGATCGACACGCCCACCGGCAGATACCTTGGCACCGCTCATTTTCAGCGCCTGCTACGGGAGCCGCCCGGTGAGCTGCTGGGCAAGGTGCTGGAGACCGACATCGACCCGCTCGAACCGGCCGAGCCGCTCGACGAGATCACCCGGCGGCTGGCCACCTACAACCTCGTCGCCATGGCGGTCACCGACGGGGAGGGCCGGCTCGTGGGCGCGGTCACCGTCGACGACCTGCTCGATCATCTGCTGCCGGCCGACTGGCGCTTGACATGACCGACCGCACCGACCGCACCGACCGCCTGGACCAGCCGAGGGCACCGGGACGCACGATCCGGATACCCTCGCTCGACACAGAGGCGTTCGGCAACTTCGCCGAGAAGTTCGCGCGCTTCATGGGTACACCTCAGTTTTTGGTCTGGATGACCGTCGTCGTGATCGTCTGGATCACGCTGAATCTGGTCGGGGTCTTCGGCCTGCGATGGGATCCATACCCATTCATCCTGCTGAATCTGTTTTTCAGCACGCAGGCGAGCTACGCCGCGCCGCTGATCCTGCTCGCCCAGAACCGGCAGGCGGATCGCGATCGCATCTCCATCGAAGAGGATCGACGCCGCGCGGCGGCGCAGAAGGCCGATACCGAATATCTCTCGCGGGAGATCGCGTCGCTGCGCATGTCCCTGGGCGAGGTCGCGACCAGGGACTTCATCCGCTCTGAGCTGGCCAAACTCGGCGACGAACTGGCCCGGCAGCCAAAATCAAGCGCGCTTCGCAAGGGGCACGAAGCGCGACTTGATACCCATTGATGGTGCCATGCATCACGCCGCCACGTCGAGCGGGCAATTCATGATCACCCACGGAGTTACTATTGCGACATGCCCGCCGATGCCCTCATTGAAGCACTCGCGAAGGTCAACGACCCCGAGATCCGCCGCCCCATCACCGAGCTCGGGATGGTCGAGTCCGCCACCGTCGAGTCCGGCACGGCGCGGATAGCCATCCTGCTCACCGTCGCCGGGTGCCCCCTGCGCGACAAGCTGCGCGAGGACATCACGGCCGCAGCCATGACCGTCGCCGGGGTCGCCGGCGTGGAGATCGACTTCGGGGTCATGTCCAACGAGCAGCGCCAATCCCTGCAACAGCAGTTGCGCGGCAACGCCCCCGAGCCCGTCATCCCCTTCTCACAGCCGGGTTCGCGCACCCGCGTCTACGCGGTCGCCTCGGGTAAGGGCGGCGTCGGCAAGTCGAGCGTCACGGTTAACCTCGCCGCCGCACTCGCCGCGCGCGGATTGTCAGTGGGGGTCCTCGACGCCGATATCTACGGCCACTCGGTGCCGCGCATGCTCGGTGTCAGCGGCAAACCCACGCAAGTCCAGGACATGATCATGCCGCCGCAGGCGCACGGCGTGAAGGTCATCTCCATCGGCATGTTCACCGCCGGCAACACCCCCGTCGTCTGGCGTGGCCCGATGCTTCACCGTGCGCTGCAACAGTTCCTGGCCGATGTCTACTGGGGCGAGCTCGATGTGCTGCTGCTCGACCTGCCGCCCGGCACCGGCGACGTGGCGATCTCGCTCGCCCAGATGCTGCCCACCGCCGAGATCATCGTCGTGACCACGCCGCAGCAGGCCGCCGCCGAGGTGGCCGAGCGGGCCGGCGCTATCTCGATGCAGACCCACCAGCGCCTGTTCGGCGTGGTGGAGAACATGTCCTGGCTGACGTTGCCCGACGGTCAGAAGATGGAGATATTCGGTTCCGGTGGCGGCCAAACGGTGGCGGACTCGCTGACCCGGATCACCGGGGCGCGGGTGCCGCTGCTCGGCCAGATCCCGCTCGACACATCCGTGCGCGAGGCGGGTGACGAGGGCACGCCGGTGGTGCTCAGTTCGGCTGACTCGGCCGCGGCCAAGGCCCTGATCGCGGTGGCCGACCAGCTGGCGATGCGCAAGGAATCCTTGCTGGGCAAGTCTTTGGGCCTAACCCCCGTCAGGCGCTAGATGCATTGCCCGCGACTTGCTTTAGCACGAGCAAGCAATCACGTCATGTCGTCGTAGTTGCGCTGGATCGCCTGGCGCGGCTCCGGGGTGTAAGAGGTCACGGGCTCCGGATCCGGGGCGTTGATGTCGGCGACGTTCTTGAGGTGGGAGACGTCCGACTTGACGTCGTCATAGAGGCCCTGCAGCGGCTTGGTCAGGGTGGCCTGGTCTTCCTCGCTGAGCAGATGCTTGCGCACGAACGTCTTCGGGTTGAGATCCTCAAGGCGGATGTCGGTGCCCAGCTCGCGGCTCAGGTCACCGGTGGCGTTGGTCGCCATCGCGCGCAGGTTGCGCAGCATCCGCATGCCGTCGGCGATCACCTTGGGCAGTCGCTCGCCGAAGATGAGCAGCGCGAGAAGTAGAAGCCCACCTATCTCCCACGCGTTGAGGTTCTCGAACACGGATTAACAGTAAGCCGGGGACGCGCCGCCCACCAGCCCTCACTCCGCGTCGGCAACCACTTTGATCTCGACATCATGGCTGGTGGGCCCGCGTTTGTAGGTCATCGGCACCCGCTCACCCGGTGCAGTTTTCCGCACAAGTGCGATGAGATCCGTGGGCTCGCTGAGCGGCCTGCCGTTATAGGTCACGACCACGTCCCCGGAGCGCATCCCAGCCTGCTCGGCGGGTCCGGCGGCCACGACCTTCTTGAGGCGCACCCCACCGGCGGCACCGCGGCCGGACTCCTCGAGCTCGGCGCCGATCACGGTGCGGTGAGCGCGGCCATGGTCGATGATCTCGTTGGCGACCCGCTGCGCATGGTTGATCGGGATGGCGAAGGCGAGCCCAATGTTGCCCGCGCTTTCCTCATCGACGGCGAGCGATTTGATGACCGCGTTGATCCCGACGACCTGGCCGGCGGCGTTGACCAGCGGCCCGCCGGAGTTGCCGTGGTTGACCGCGGCGTCGGTCTGTATCGCGGCGTAGTAGCGGGTGCCGCCCTGATAGGAACCGGTGGCGATGGGCCGGTCGACGGCGCTGACGATGCCGGCGGTCACCGTGCCGCGCAGGGCCAGCGGCGAGCCGATCGCGATCACCTGGTCGCCGACCGCCACGTAGTCGGAGTCGCCCAGCATGGCCACCGGCAGGTTACGGCGGTTGACCACCTTCAACACCGCGATGTCCGACTCCATGTCGGTGCCGACCAGCTTGGCCTGCGCCACCGAACCGTCGTCGAAGATCACCGTTGCGGAGCCGTCCCCGCCGGCGATCACATGATCGTTGGTGATGACGTGCCCCTGGTCACTGGCGATGAAGCCCGAGCCCAGGGACGTACCGCCATCCACCGGAACCCGGATCGTCACCACGCTGGGCAGGATCTCCTTCGCCACCCCGGCTAGCGAGTCGAGCGCCGGCACCGGTGCGCCCGCTCGCCCTCCGATCATCGTCCTGAACTGGGTGGGGTCCTGTTCGCCAAGGCGGATTCCGATCGCGCCGCCGAGCAGTCCGGAAAGGACCGCGGCGACCAGGCCAATCAGCCCGGCGAGCCACCACGCCCGCTTGGACCTCAACGCCCACGGCACCTGCGGTGGTGGCCCGTCCGCCTTGGCGGGTGTCGTAACGGTCGTGGGCGTGCTCGGATCGCGCCAAGGATCGTTAAGTGCATCGGACCACCAATGAGAGACCGGCGGGGCGACGGGCGGCTCACCACGATTCGCGTGCCCGTCCTCCGGCCGGCGGCGAAAGGCCCAGCCGTCGGTCACCTGCCTGCCCTCCATCCGTTGGCGCTACCCGACACTGGCTTCAGGATGTCACGGAGCGGCGAATAAATATCACGATTCGGCCAGGAAGGTAGGGTCCTGTGACGATCCATCACCAGACGGGAGCAAACGCCCAGTTCATCGGCTCTTACACCCCCGAGGACCTGGTGCTGCGCGCGGCCCGCGGGCTTGCGGCGGAGGTGGGCCTGGCGCCCGTCGCACCGGCCGCCGGGGCGACGCTGCGTTTGCTCGCCGCCGCCGGCGGTGCCCGCTCGGTCGTGGAGATCGGCACCGGCACCGGGGTCAGCGGGCTTTGGCTGCTGCGCGGCATGCGTTCGGATGGGGTACTGACCACGATCGATGTCGAGGCGGGGTACCAGCGCATGGCCCGGCGGCTGTTCGTCGAGGCGGGCTTCACGTCCTCACGGACCCGCATCATCACCGGCCGCGCCCTGGACGTGCTCAACCGCCTCGCGGACGGGGTCTACGACATGGTCGTCGTCGACGCCGACCCGACCGACTACGAGCCATGCGTCGAGGCGGCCGCCCGCCTGCTCCGCGTGGGCGGTGTCCTTGTGCTGCATGGTGCGTTGACGAGAACGGTCTTCTCGCGGCCGTACGGAATCAGTAGTACTTCGAAGCCTCAGCGCACTTGGCGTCGGCGTCCTTGGCGGTGGTGGTGTTCCTGTTGCGCGCGTAAGCATCGATCGCCTGGAAGCAGGCGGCCAGGGCGTCTCGCGCCTTGGTCACCTCATCGGTCTTGTTCTTGGCGCCGGTCAGATCCTGGTTGAGCTTCGCGTTCTCCTCCTTGGAGGTGCTCAGCTTGCTCTCGATCTCCTTGATCTTCTTGTCCGCGGCCTCGAGCTGGGCGGTCTGCTCGCTCACCTTCGTCTCGGCCTGGGTACGCTTGCCGTTCTCCAGGAGGTACAAGGTCCCCAACCCCGCGGTCGCCAGCCCCAGCACGATGGTCACCACCGTCAGCACGATCATGCCGGTCCGCTTCTTCTTCGGCTCCATGACCATCGGGTACGCCGACACGGGCACTCCGGTCACCGGGTAGGCCGACATGCCGCTCTCCGCCGCGTAGCCGGGCGGGTAAGCAGCCACTGATCCGGGAACCGCCGGAACCGAAGCCGCTGACCCAGGGGTCGCGGACACCGGGGCCGCCTGGTATGCGGTGACGGCCGAGACCGGCGACGCGGGAACCGCGGGAACCGTGGCCGCGCCCGGTGCATAGACCGGGTGCGTCGCCGGATCCAAGCTCGGGGCCGGCTCCGGTGCGACAGCCGGTGTGACAGCCGGTGTGAAGGCGGTAGGTGCGGCGGAGGCGGTGAACTGCGCCGCCGACTCCTGGAAGCTGGAAGGGGGCTGGCTGGTCGCGGCCTGTGGGTGGAACGGGTCCGCCTGTTCCCCGTTGGGCTGGGACATTTCTCCTCCTGATTGAGGCGTGATTTATCAGGTGGCCGGGAGGCCACTCGGATGGGAAGCGGATCGGAAGAGCTAGGGCGGCCTAGCCGCAGATTGGAAAGAGTTGGCAGGCAAGGCCGATCGGGATGGCCAGGCCTATCCCCTCGGCGTTGCGGACTTTGGCGCTGGCGATCCCGACCACCTCGCCCTTGGCGTTGATGACCGGACCGCCGGAGTTACCGGGGTTGATCGGCGCATCGAACTGCACGTAGGGATCGGTCTCACCCTCGAGCTTGCGGAAGGCGCTGACGACGCCGGTGGTGACCGAGCTTTCAAGCCCGAGCGGGGCCCCCACCACCACGATCGGCTGGCCCGGGGTCACGGTTTCCTTGGCCACCGCCAGCCCCGGGAACTTCTCGTCGGTCTCCAGATGAGCGACGTCTTTGTCCTTGTCGACGGCGACGATTTTGGCGTAGTAGAGCTTCTCGTTGTGTTCGATCGAGACCTTGCGATCGCCGCCCTTGGTCCAGACGGTCTCGACGACGTGATAGTTCGTGAACAGGTTCGCGCCACCGCTCGCGTTCGGCTTGCCCACCGCCCACGCGGTGCCCGAGAACCTGTCCGCCTTCACCCGGAACACGCTGGGCAGCGCGTTCTTGGCGATCTGGTCGGGGTGGAACGCCGCCTTCTCCAGCTCGGCGACGCGGCTGGAGACCGCCTCGACCGTGTCGCTTGCCGTCTGGCGATCCTTGGCCGCCTCGGTCCTCGCCTGCGAGAGCTGGCCCGACAAGCGATAGATCCAGAAGGTCTGGCCGCCCACGGCGAATATCAGCAGGATCAGCAGGATGATGGTTGTCACCGAGCGGCGGCGGCGCGGTGCCACCGGCGGCGCCAGCAGCACAGCCGGCTGCGGTGGCAGTGGCACGGGAAGCCGTTGCTCGAACGTCATCTCGCGCGGCGGCAGGGCCTGCTGCGGCACAACCGGCGGGAATTGTTGCGGCCCAACAGGTTGCGGCGCCGGTGTTTGCGGGCCGGTTTGATACGGGACATAAGGAGCGGCCGGCTGAGGGGCTTGCTGCGGCTCGGACATTAGCTCCTCGTACTTCCATCAGGCTGACTGCAACGCTGGACAGTAGCGGTAAGGCAGCTTAATTGTCAGCCCCGAAGTCAAGCGGGTGATGAACTGTGCCCATTTAGGTATCAACCCAACGCCTGAACGCCCTCACTCAGCCAGTTCACGATAGTCCTGACGCCCCAGCCCGTGGCGCCCTTGCGCAACTCGCCGTCGTTCTCGGCGGACCACGACGGCGCGGACATGTCCACGTGCAGCCACCGGTCGCGCAGCGTCCCGGCAAACTCGCGCAAGTAGAGCGCGGCCGTGATCGCTCCCGGGTTTCCCGCGGCGTTGTTCAGGTCGGCGATCTCGGCGATCGTCTCCTTGAGATAGTCGTCGGCCAGCGGCATGCGCCAGACGTTCTCCCCGGCGAGCGCCGCGGCCTGCTCCATCGACTTCGCCAGGAGCTCGTTGTCGGTGAATATGGCCGCGGTCGTCTTGCCCAGCGCTATACGGGCGGCGCCGGTCAGGGTCGCGAAATCGAGTATCACGTCGGGAGCGAGTTCGGCCACCGCATAGGCCATCGCGTCGGCGAGCACCACCCGGCCCTCGGCATCGGTGCTGTGCACCTCGGAGGTGAGCCCGCCGTAGTGCCGCACCACGTCGCCCGGGCGCCAGGCCGAGCCGGAGAGCATGTTCTCGGCGAGCGGGGCGAGCGCGGTCACCTTCACCTGGATGCCGAGCTGGGCGGCGGCGAGCGTGGCGCCGACCACGGTCGCGGCCCCGCCCATGTCCTTGCGCATCAACTGCATGTGCTCAAGCGGCTTGATGTCGATGCCGCCGGTGTCATAGGTGATGCCCTTGCCCACCAGGACGACGTGCTTGGTCGCTCCGGGCGGGGACCAGGTCAGTTCGAGCAGGCGCGGCCCGTGCGCCGAGCCGCCGCCGACGGCCATGATGCCGCCGAATCCCTCCTCTATCAACCGTTCCGGCTCGCGCACGGTCGCGCCGATATCGGGTACCCCTTGAGAGAGAACCTGATCCACGAACCAGGCCGGCGTCTTCGTGAGGGAAGGCATGTTGGTCAGGTCGCGCGCGAAGTTGACCTGGCGTGTGATGACGCGGGTGGCGTCGAGGCCGGCCTCGAGTTCGTTCAGGTCGGACGGCTCGCCGGCCAGCACCATGACGCGCTCGAGCCGGATCTCGTCGATGGCGCGCGGCTCACCCAGACGGAACGTGTACTCTCCCAGCCAGAGACCCTCGGCGAAGGTGACGACGGCCTCCCGCGGCAGGCCGAGCACGGTCACCTCGGCGTCGCGGGCGGCACGCGCCAGCGCCCCACCGGCCTTGCGCCAGCCCTTGGAATCACCGGAGCCGGCACCGACCAGAAGGATCTTTGAGGGATCGTGCAAGGGCCGGGAGAAGCTGCTCACGCGGCCCGCCTCACCCGCGCGCTCGTCGTCGGCGAGAAAGGCGAAGACCTCGTCGGCGCACTCTGGCGGGGGTGAAACGGATGTGACCTGCGGCGTGGAGACGACCGGAAGGACCAGCGCGCCCCACGGCTTGGTGCCCGCATCCGTCGGGTTGCCCAGTCGAACCGAGATCATCTATCCGCCTTGTCGCCTCATCCGGGTATGCACAGATGACCTTAGCTTGTGCGCGGCGAAAGCGGGTGTGCCCAGGGCGCAAGGGACGCCCTGGGCGGAGGCTCACTAGCCGACGGCGGTCTTCAGCGCCTCACCGAGTGCCGTCGCTTCGTCTGGAGTCATCTCCACGACCAGGCGGCCACCGCCCTCGAGCGGGACCCGCATGACAATGCCCCGACCCTCTTTGGTGACCTCCAGCGGACCGTCGCCCGTCCGCGGCTTCATCGCCGCCATGTATGTCTCCCCTCAGACTCGCACCCAGCTCGGAGAGCGTTTGCCGCTCACCGCCCTGCGCAAGCATTGCTTCCGGCCTAATCAAAGCGGGCGACCCTGGCGCGGTTTGGGTCGGCCGCATCGGGGTGCCAATCAATGATTTTCCCTGATGGACCACCCGAAGCCCAAACCGGGCTGGTCACGTTGTGACATCTTCTCGCCAGACGGGTTCATATCTGTCACAATCACCCCTCATGCAGGCCCGTTCGGCCCTCTTCGACCTATACGGCGATCACCTGCGCAGGCGCGGCGGCCAGGCGCCCGTCGCGGCGCTCATCCGGCTGCTGGCACCGCTGGGCATCGCGGCGCCGGCGGTGCGCACGGCGGTCTCACGGATGGTTCGCCAGGGCTGGCTGACCCCGGTCCGAACCCGGGCCGGCCCCGGCTACGGGCTGACGACCAAGGCCTTCGCCCGGCTCGAGGACGCCGAAGCGAGGATCTACCGCACCCGCCAGCTTTCCTGGAGCGGCCGGTTCGACCTGCTGATCGTGACGAACCCTACGGCCCGCGCCGACCGCGAGCGCCTCGCCGCCAACCTGGAGTTTCTCGGTTACGGGCGGCTGGACACGTCGTCCTGGATCGCCCCGCGCGCCCCCGGTGAGGTCGACGAGATGCTCAACGACGCGGGAATCCGCTACGAACGCTTCTCGGCCGCCCACGCCGGAGGCGCCGCGGGCGCACGCGTTATGGTCGGCCGGGCATGGGATCTGACCGCGATCGAGGCGGCCTACGCGGACTTTATCGAGCGGCTGACCCCGGTGGTCCGGGCGGTCGACGCCCACAGCGATGACGAGACCGCCTTCGCCGCGCGCAGCCGCCTCGTGCATGAATGGCGCGCCTTCCTGTTCCGGGATCCGCAGCTGCCAGCATCATTGCTTCCGGACCCTTGGATGGGTACCGCGGCCGCCGCATTCTTCGATCGCCACGCGGGCCGGCTCCGGCCACCCGCCGACCGCTTTGTTGACCACTGTCTCAAGGAGTAGGCCCATGTCATTGCAGCTGACTCACGATCAAGGTGTGGCCACGATCACCCTCAACCGGCCGGAATCCTTGAACTCGCTCAACACCGAACTGAAGCAGGAGCTCGCCGCGGCTCTCCGCGACGTGAGCGCGGACAGCGCGGTCCGCGCCGTCGTGCTCACCGGTGCGGGCCGGGCGTTCTGCGTCGGACAGGATCTGCGCGAGCATGTCGCTTCCCTGGAGGGCGGCAACTCCTCACTGGACACCGTGGTACGGGACTACAACCCGATCAGCCTCGCGCTGGCGACGATGCCCAAGCCGGTGATCGCGGCGGTGCGCGGCGCCGCGGCGGGCGCGGGCGCCTCACTCGCCCTGCTGGCCGACTTCCGCATCGGCGGCCCGGGCACCTCGTTCCTGATGGCTTTCGCGCGCGTGGGCCTGGCCGCCGACACCGGCGCCTCGTGGACGTTGCCGCGTCTGGTGGGTCACGCCAAAGCGACCGAGCTGCTGATGCTCGCCGAGCCGGTCACTGCCGCCGATGCCCACCAGTTGGGCCTGCTGACAAGACTGGTCGACGACGACGAGCAGGTGCTGGCGACGGCGTTTGAGTTCGCGGCGCGGCTGGCCGAGGGGCCCACGACCGCGTATGGCCAGATCAAGCGGGAGCTGCTGGAGGGTGCGACGATGGGTCTCAAGGAGGCGCTGGATCTCGAGGCGAGCGCGCAGGCGATCTGCGGAGCCACGGCCGATCATCGGGAGTCGACGTTCGCCTTCGTCAACAAGCAGAAACCGACCTTCACCGGGAGCTGAGTCCGGGGTCAGTCGTCCTCGGGGTCGAGCGGGGCGGGCCCGCCTTCGACGAAGGCCTTCATGGACAGCTCGTCATCGGGCGGCCAGACATAGGTGGGCAGCTCGGCCGGGCCAAGGTCGGACAGGTACTGCCAGAAATCGCGGACGGCGCCCTCGGCTGTCTCGGCTTCGATGGGAAGGGCCAGGCTGACCAACCATTGCTTCACAAACCCAAGGTATTTGTGAGGCGTGGCGGCGCCTCAGGAGGGGTCATGGGGTCCGGGTGGAGTAGGAGGTCGCGGAGACCAGCTCCACGCTTTCCCACTTGCCGTCTTCTCCGGTTTCGTTCTTGCAGGGTGCGCCGATCACGGGGGCCAGCCCGTCGATGATCGTGCCGCCGGCGTCCGGGTCGGTCTCGGTCCGGCGGGTGACTCGCTGGATTTGCTTACCGGATAGTGAAGCGCACACCGCCTCGTAGACCTCGATCACGCGGTAGGCCACAGGCGGTGCGCTGTCGGGCATGCCCGCCCAGCCCAGGTGGAGCTTGACGGCTCCGAGCCCGGTGCTGGCCTCAAAGGCGAGCAGCATCGTGGCGGGCAGCGGGATGCCCGCGGTGAACACGGCGATTAGGAACGGTAGTAGTCGATGGGGCAATCGGGGGGTCCTTTCCTCAGGCATGGACCCACTATTCGGACACGGAGCGTGAAGTTACAGATACCGTCCGGCTATAGGACCCATGCCCTGGGTCTCGAATGCCTTTAAAACGGACAAGGTTGTCCACCGCAGGGGTTACGTCACCGGGTCAACAAAGCAGCCCGGATGGTGGTCGTCCACCATCCCGGTGGCTTGCATGAGCGCGTAGGCCGTTGTCGGGCCTACGAAACGGAAGCCGCGCTTGCGCAGATCCTTGGACATGGCGATCGACTCCGGCGACGTGGCCGGGACCGCCTCCCGCCTCGGCCGCCACTCCGGCGCATACGACCAGAGGATGACCGACAGCCGGAGGTCGACGGCGATCCGTGCATTGTGGATCGTCGCCTCGATCTTGGACCGGTTGCGCACAATGCCCGCGTCGTTCAGCAGGCGCTCCACATCGGATTCATCGAACTCCGCCACCTTGCCGATCTCGAAGCCCGAGAAAGCGGCCCGGAACGCCGGCCGCTTGCGCAGGATGGTTATCCAGGACAGCCCGGACTGGAACGCCTCCAGGCTGATCTTCTCGAACAGCGCGTTGTCGTCGCGCACCGGCCGGCCCCACTCATCGTCGTGGTAGGCCTCATAGAGCGGCCCGACAGCCCATGAGCAGCGCCAAAGTCCGTCCTCACCCCTTGTCACGCCCGCCATACATGAATACCTTCCATGTTTATGGACTTCCCCGACGTCGTGCTCTGGTCCGTTCCCGCGTTCATCCTGCTCCTCATTGTGGAGATCATCTCCTACAAGCTCCATGGCGACGACGACGAGCTCGGCTACACCACCAAGGACACCGCCGCCAGCCTGTCCATGGGGCTGGGCAGCCTGTTCTGGGACGTGCTGTGGGGACGCCTGATCACGATCGGCGGCACCGCTCTTGTCTACACCGCCAGCCCGCTGCGTATCCAGTTCAGCTGGGCGCTGCTGCCGCTGTTCCTGCTGGCGCAGGACTTCTTCTACTACTGGTCGCACCGCAGCCACCACATGATCCGCATCCTGTGGGCGTGCCACGTGGTGCACCACTCCTCCCAGCGGTTCAACCTGTCCACCGCGCTGCGCCAGCCCTGGACCGGCTTCACCAGCTGGCTGTTCTACCTGCCGATGGCGGCGGTCGGTGTCCACCCGGCGGTCATCGCCTTCTGCGGATCCATCAACCTCGTGTACCAGTTCTGGATCCACACCGAGCGGATCGACCGGATGTGGGGCTGGTTCGAGTTCCTGTTCAACACGCCGTCGCATCACCGGGTCCACCACGGGGCGCAGGGCGGGTACCTGGACAAGAACTTCGGCGGCGTGCTGATCATCTGGGACCGGCTCTTCCGCACCTTCACCCCGGAGACCGAGCGCGTGGTCTACGGCCTCACCAAGAACATCAACACCTACAACCCGCTGCGCGTGGCCTATCACGAGTACGCGTCGATCGCCCGCGACCTCAAGGCCGCGAGGACGTGGCGCGAGCGCGCCGCCCACCTGGTAAGAGGGCCGGGTTGGGCGGCCAGGGCCGCCGCCGAAGGGGAGGCTCGGGCCCTGGCGAGCCGGGCCGCCTGAAATTCGGCGAGGATCAGGGCAGAAGGCCCGACTCCACAAGCCGTGCGAAGCGTTTGAGCGCGGCGGTCAGACCCACCTTCGAACCCGGCCACAGCACCGGCCAAGCGACCCGGCCCGCCACCCCGCCCGGCAGGTGGAACCACTCGTGCCAGACCACCTGGGTGTGACCGGAACCCATTGGGGTGCAACGCATTACGCCCGGCCCCCGAAGCACGCGTCCAAAGTGGACAACACGTAACTCGAACGGCGGGTCGACCTTCTCCACCCGCATCTCATCTCTTATTCGGGCGCCACGCACCGAGGTGACCGCCTCGATCACGCTGCCCTCGCCACCGTCGCCCGACACCACGCGCACCTTGGTGAACGGAATCCAGTCGCCCTGCCGCTCCCACCGGGTGAAGGCGGCGAAGACCTTCTCGGCCGGAGCCTTCACGATCACGGTCGCCGTGACCTCGCCCGCGCCCGGCTTTGCCGGATCCGTCACGACACGCTCTCGGAGGCATCGGCGGATTTGGTCTGGCTAGCCGGTGTTTTGGTCGGGCTAGCCGGTGTTATGGCGCCGGTCACGTGATCGGTCTCGTGGTCGGCCTCCTCCGGCTGCTCCGCCGTCTCGGGCGCGACCTCGCTGACCAGCTCGATCACCGGTTCCGGCTCGGTCACCACGGGCTTGGGGTTCAGCGCGGCGGCGCGGGTGCGGGCCAGCGCGTCGGCGTCCTCCTGGCGGCCCTCGCGCAGGGCGGCGATCTCGGCCTCGAGCACCTCGATCAGCTCGCTCTTGTAGCCGATGTCGTAGGCGAGGCGGCGCAGCGTCTGGTCGATCTGATCCATCCTGTAGCCGCGCCAGGCGGTGTCGAAGGTGACCCGGCCGATGTCACCCTCGACCAGTGGCCGATCGGAGGGCAGGGGCTTGGCGCGCGTGTCCGGCTCCGCCGGCTTCAGGCCCGGGTCGCCGCCGGTGACCAGCGTCATCACCCCGAACACCACCGCGCCAACGGTCACCGCGATGACTAAGAGCAGCAGGATGTTCATGTGCCGACCCTACTGCCACGTCAGGGCGCGCTTGCGCCAGGCGTAGAGCAGTCCGAGTGCCAGGACGCCGACGAAGATCGCCATCTCGGTGATCACGGTCATGCCGCCCTTGAGGTACACCAGCGCCCAGGGGAACAGGAACACGGCCTCCACGGCGAAAAGCAGGTAGAGGTACGCGTAAAGGTAGTAACGGATGTGCATCTGGGCCCACCCACCCGGCACCGGGTCGAGGCCACACTCATAGGTGTCACGCTTTCCCGGCCCGGCGTTGGGGCGCCTCGGTCGCAGCAACCGGTTGGCGAACAGCCCGCCGCCCACGATCAAGAGCCCGACCAGCACGAGCAACCCTACGGGCGCGTACGAGTCCAGATACCCATCCACAATCGCAAAGACTAATGCAACCGGAGCCCCGAGCCGAGAGTGTGAACCTGCATGACTTCAGGCGTTGTCCCAGGCGTCGCCGGCGCTGTCGAGGATTTCGACAGCTTCTATCAGGCCCACTTCGGCAACACCGTGAAGATGGCCTATGGCCTCACCGCGGATCTGCCGGAGGCGCACGACATCGCGCAGGAGGCGTTCTGCCGCGCGTGGTCGCGCTGGCGGGACCTGTCCGGGTTCGACAATCCGGCGGCCTGGGTGCGCAAGGTCGCTGTAAACCTCGCCCGCTCGCGCTGGCGCCGGCTGCGGACCCAGCGATTGAGTGGCCATCTCGTCCGGGAACGGCCCGAGCACGTGGCGGCGCTCGACCCCGAGCATGTGGCGGTGGTGGCCGCACTGCGCAAGCTGCCGGCCGCCCAGCGCGAGGCGATCGTCCTGCACTACCTGGTGGACCTGCCGCTGGCCGAGGTGGCCGAGCAGATGCGCGCGCCGGTGGGCACGGTGAAGTCGTGGCTGCACCGCGGCCGGACGGCGCTCGCCGAGGAGCTTCGGATCGACTTTCGCGAGGCGGTCGTGCCTCCAGGTGCGGAGCAGGTCTTCAAAACCGTTAAAAACCGTTCTCGTGTACGCACAACCGCCGCGCTGCTGCTGGTGGTGATGCTCGTGATCGGGGTCGTGGCCCTGTCCCGGTTCGCCCAAGGCTCCCCCGAGCCCATCCCGATCGACAGCCCCACCCCGGCCCCGTCGTCCACAGTGGACGATCCGATGGCCGCCGTCGACTGGACGCGCACCACTCTGGACTTCCGCGTCACCACCACCGGCTGCCCCAGTGGCTGGGCGAAGTTCGCGGCCGCGGACGGCGGCGCGAGCACCTCCAAGGACCGGTCCACCTACCCGGCCGCCACGCTCTGGCCGGAGAAGGTCGCCGTGGGCGACCTCGATGGGGACGGCCTCGCCGAGGCCGCCGTGTCCATGTTCTGCCGGCGCAGCCCGGAGTCGGACGACGTCCCGGAGCAGCTGCTCGTGGTGAAGCGCGCGGCGGACGGCTCGCTGGCCACGGTCGCGATCTCGGATGTGCGGCGCAATCTCACCCTGACGGCGTGGATCCTCGACGGCGTGATCTACATGGACTCGATCCCGAGGGACTCGGTCGGGGGCCGGCGGACACCCGGTCAGGTCGAGGCCTTCCGGATGGACGGCACTGTCTTACGTGCGGTGGACCCGGCTGACCGGTACCCCCCGATAAATGTCTTGAATTTGTCAGACATCGCGTCGCGCTTGCCCTGCCGTCCCCGGACGTCGGACCTGAGCCCCAGCTTCGACAAGAACTTGCGGGCCACCGCGGGCGGCCTGCGGTTCAGCCTCAGCGACGGCGAGCTTCCCAGGGTCTACGCCAGCTTCGGCCGCAACGGGCGACCCTACCTGGTGCTGGAGCTGGGCTGCGGCGAGGCGTCGGCGGAACAGACGCGTAACGTCATCCTGATCGACCAGGTCGACGGGCGGTGGCGAGCAGTGGATGTCCTGCCTGACCAGCGCCTCAGGGAGGTGCGGGACGACCAGACGATCATCACACAGCCGCTCGGGGCCAAGGCGCCGGTCTCATGGACGTGGGACGGACGGGCGTTCAGCCGAAAGGAATGACCGCCTCTAGCAGGTTAAATCGACAGGGGTGGACGTAGCACTGCGTCCCCCTCCACACTAGGGTCCGGCAAGCGGCATTCCCTACCTCCGACGTAGGCTTGCCTTTGAAACGCTCGCTATAAGGAGGTCGCAGTCGCGATGACCGTCCCCAAGCATGTCCAGCGCCTGGATCGGGTAGTCATCCGATTCGCCGGCGATTCAGGCGACGGCATGCAGCTCACCGGTGACCGATTCACTTCGGAAACCGCCCAGCTTGGCAACGACATATCCACACTCCCGAATTTCCCGGCCGAGATCCGTGCCCCCGCCGGCACCCTGCCGGGCGTGTCCAGCTTCCAGGTCGCCTTCGCCGACTACGACATCCTGACGCCGGGTGACACCCCCAACGTCCTGGTGGCGATGAACCCGGCCGCGCTCAAGGCCAACCTGTCGGAGCTGCGCAAAGGCGCGACCATCATCGTGAACACGGATGAGTTCACCAAGCGCAACCTGCAGAAGGTTGGCTATGAGAGCAACCCGCTGGAGGATGACTCCCTCGCCGGCTATGACGTGCACCCCGTCGGGCTGACCAGCATGACCCTCGGCGCGCTCGCCGACCACCCGATCAGCAAGAAGGACGCGGAGCGCTCCAAGAACATGTTCGCCCTCGGTCTGCTGTCCTGGCTGTATTCGCGGCCCTATGAGTCGACGATGGCCTTCCTGGAGCGCAAGTTCGCCGCCCGCCCCGAGCTGGTCGCGGCCAACAAGACCGCCTTCTCGGCCGGGTGGAGCTTCGGCGAGACCACCGAGGGCTTCGCGGTGCGCTATGAGGTCAAGCCGGCGAAGATGGTGCCGGGCAACTACCGCAACATCACCGGCAACACCGCCCTGGCCCTGGGCCTTGTCGCCGCGGCGGTCCGCTCCCGGTTGCCGATCTTCCTCGGCGCCTATCCGATCACCCCGGCCAGCGACATCCTGCACGAGCTGAGCAAGCACAAGAAGCTCGGCGTCACCACGATGCAGGCCGAGGACGAGATCGCGGCGGTGGGCGCCGCGCTCGGCGCGTCCTACGGTGGAGCGCTGGGGGTCACCACGACCAGCGGCCCGGGTGTCGCGCTCAAGGGCGAGACCATCTCGCTGGCGGTCGCGCTCGAGCTTCCACTGGTGATCGTCGATGTGCAGCGCGCCGGTCCGTCGACCGGAATGCCCACCAAGACCGAGCAAGCCGACCTGAACATGGCACTGTTCGGGCGGCACGGCGAGGCACCGGTCGCCGTGGTGGCGCCCCAATCCCCCGCCGACTGCTTCTACGCGGCGATCGAGGCGGCCCGCATCGCGCTGACCTACCGCACGCCGGTCATCATCCTCTCGGATGGTTACGTGGCCAACGGTTCCGAGCCGTGGCTGCTGCCCGAGGTAGCCGACCTGCCCGATCTGAGGGTTTCTTTTGCGGATGGGCCAAACGGTGACGACGGCAAGTTCTACCCCTACCTGCGCGACCCGCAGACCCTGGCCCGGCCGTGGGCCCCGCCGGGACTCGCGGGCCTGGAGCACCGCATCGGCGGCCTGGAAAAGGCCGACAAGACCGGTGACATCTCCTATGACCCGGCCAACCACGACTTCATGGTGCGCACCCGGGCGGCGCGGATCGAGGCGATCGAGGTGCCCGACATCGAGGTCGAGGATCCGTCCGAGACGGCCACCGTGCTGGTCCTGGGTTGGGGGTCGACCTACGGACCGATCGGAGCGGCCTGCCGGGCCTTGCGCCAGCGCGGTTTCAACGTCGCCCAGGCGCACGTCCGCCACCTCAGCCCGCTACCCAAGAACCTGGGTGAGGTGCTGGGCCGTTACGCCAGGGTGGTGCTGCCGGAGATGAACCTGGGCCAGCTCGCCCACGTGATCCGGTCGCGGTACCTCATCGATGTCGTGTCCTACAACCAGGTGCGTGGAATGCCCTTCACCTCCAGCCAGCTGGAGTCCATGCTCGAGGAAGTGATCAAGAATGCCTAGCGCTGACCTGAAACTGTCGGCCAAGGATTTCAAGTCCGACCAGGAAGTGCGCTGGTGCCCCGGCTGCGGCGACTACGCGATTCTCGCCGCGATGCAGGGTTTCCTGCCGGAGCTGGGCATTCCGCGGGAGCGGATCGTCTTCGTCTCCGGCATCGGCTGCTCCTCGCGCTTCCCGTACTACCTGGACACCTACGGCATGCACTCGATCCACGGGCGTGCTCCGGCGATCGCGACCGGCCTGTCAGTGTCCCGGCCGGACCTGCAGGTGTGGGTGGTGACCGGCGATGGCGACGCGCTGTCCATCGGCGGCAACCATCTGATCCATGCCTTGCGCCGCAACGTGAACCTGAAGATCCTGCTGTTCAACAACAAGATCTACGGGTTGACCAAGGGGCAGTACTCCCCCACCTCCGAGATCGGCAAGGTCACCAAGTCGACCCCGGCCGGGTCGGCCGACTACCCGTTCAACCCGATCTCGCTGGCGCTGGGCGCCGAGGCCTCGTTCGTGGCCCGCACCATCGACTCCGACCGCAAGCACCTGACCTCGGTGCTGCGCGCCGCCGCCGAGCACCAGGGTTCGGCGTTCGTGGAGATTTACCAGAACTGCAACATCTTCAACGATGGCGCCTTCGACGTGCTCAAGGAGGCGCAGACCAGGGACGACTTCCTGATCCGGCTCGAGCACGGGCAGCCGCTGACCTTCGGCAAGGACAACCAGTTCGCGGTTACGCATCCGGCCGGCAGCTTCGGCCTCACCGTGAAAGACAGCACGGCCGCCGCCTCCGATGAAGTGCTCGTGCACGACGCCCACGCCGAGGACCCGGCCTATGCCTTCGCGCTCTCGCGCCTGGCCGGGCCCGACCTGCGCTACACGCCGGTGGGTGTGTTCCGCTCGGTGCGGCGATCATCCTATGACGAGCTGGTGCGCGGCCAGGTCAGCAAGGCCAAGGAGAAGTCGAGCGGTAATCCGGAGCAGGACCTCACGACCCTGCTCAATTCCGGCGACACCTGGACGATCCTGTAAGTTGTTGGCCCGCCTTGAAAGAGGCGGGCCTTACTTTTTCTTGCCGCCGGTCCAGATGTACCGGATGGCCACGCCGATAAGGCACAACCCCAGGATGAGGCCGACCAGGGACAGGACGTTCTCCTGATTCTGCGTGAGGTCCATCTATCCTCGCTCCTCCCATTTGGCGGGTAAATACTTCCGTAACACGCCTGCAACAGCTACATTTTGTCCACCCCATACAGGACACTTTGGACAGCAGGTGACGCCATGTCTGGTACCCCCAAATGGCTTTTGTCCCTCGCAGTAGTCGCCACCGTCATCCTGGGCATCCCCTCCGCCGCGGCCGCGGTCACCACCGAACAGAAGCTCGCGTTGCTATCTGACTTTACTCAGACCAGCGTCACGAGTTACAACGCGTGGAACTCCGCCCGACAGAACCAGGGAGCCTGGACGGACTACCAGTTGAACTGGAGCACCGACTTCTGCTCGGCCAGCCCCGACAACCCCCTCGGGTTTGACTTCAAGCTGTCGTGCTGGCGCCACGACTTCGGCTACCGCAACTACAAGGAGATGGCCCAGTTCGAGCCGAACAAGTCTCGCATCGACTCGGCCTTCTACGAGGACCTCAAACGCAAGTGCGCCACCTACAACGTCTTCGTCCGGCCGGCCTGCTACAGCCTGGCCTGGACCTACTACAACGCGGTCAGGGTCTTCGGCAACACCGCGGTGACCAAGGCCGACATCGAGCGCGCCAAGCAACAGGTCCGCCCCGAGCACCGGCACATGCTCGCGACGAGCTGACCCAACCCCCGCACAGACCATACGGCCGTCCCGATCCGTCTCCGGGACGGCCGTTTGCCCGGTTTGGCCGATCTCGCATTTTCTGGGACAATGTTGCCTCCCAACGATTTGAGGCCGCATTTTCGGGGATAATGCTAGATCCACAGCGCCACGGCGAGGCGCGCTGAGCCAAGGCCGGCTCGCTGGGCGAGCGGGGTCAGGCAATTTCGGCGAAGCGCACGGAGGGACGGGCCATGTCGGGGTGCTCGACGCTCAGCGCCAAGTTGGCCGCCTCACGCAGCTCCATCAGGGTGCCCCGAGCGTAGGCCTGGTCAAAAGCGCTGTCCCCCAAGGATGCCCGCGCCACCTGCAGCTGCTGCTTCCAGTAGGGCCCGAAATCGCCGGGGCCGCAATGCAATCGCGCGTTGGTCGACTCGGCCGCCCCGAAGAGTGTGACGCCGGTGCCGAAGTCGCCACCCTGGATGCACCGCACCGCCATGGCTTTGATCGCCGTGCAGGCCCGGCTGTGGAAGCCGTAGGTCATGCGCGACCGCAGCGCCACCACCAGATGTTCGTGCGCCGCAACGAGATCGCCGCGGCGCAGGGCGACCATGCCCAGCAGCAGATCGACCGTGCGGCGGCCGCGCTCGATCGGGCGCAGCTGCTCGATCTGGCGCGTGGAGGCCAGAAGCTCCTTGGCCTCCACCAGGGCACCGCGCAGCATCAGCAGCTCGGCCAGGTTCATAGCGGCGAAGAAGGCGTCGGCGGTCACATCGTGGACGGCGGCCCACGCGATCACGTCGCGGCAGACCTGCTCCGCCTCGGCGGGCTGGCCCGCGTTGCGGATCGCGCCCGCCCGCCCGGCCAGAACCCGCACCAGCAGCCCGGGGTCGCCGGCGCGGCGCGCCGCCGTCTCGGCCCGCCGGGCGAAGCGCACCTCCTCGGTGACCTCACCGTCCGAAGCGGCTTGCAGCGCATGGATCTGGAACGCCAACGCCAGCTCGGCATCCGGCATGATCTCGCCGGTCTCGGCGAGGCGCGCATACAAGCGGTACAGCCAAAGCCTGCCCTCGCGGGCCAGCCCGCGCTCGCGCCACCACTGGTCCAGCGCGCCCGCGATCCGCAGCCCGGCGCGGGCGCTGCCGCCGGTGCCGCACCACCGCAACGCGCAGCGCAGCTCCGCGGCGAGCGGGTCGACCGCGTACAGGGAGAGCGTGACCACCTGACCGTCGGCGCTCTGCCCGGCCCGTTCGAGCTCCCGCAACGCCCATGCCACATGACGGTTGCGGGTGGCGCTCTCCTCACCGGCGTCGGCAAGTCGGCGGGAGGCGAAGCCGCGGATGGGGTGCAGCATGCGGTAGACCACCCCGGCACCGCCGCCGTCCCGTTCGGCCTGGATCAAAGACTTGTCGACCAGTACGGTCAGCGGTCCCAGCGGATCCGTCTCGAGCAGAAACTCCACCGTGGACAGACTCACCGGTCCGGTGAAAACGGAGAGCCAGCGCAGCATTCGCGCGGCGTCGTCGGGCAGGGTGCGGTAGGACGAGGCGACAGCGGCCTGCATGGTCGCGCCGTGCGGGCGGCCGGCGTCAAGCGCTTGCAACGGATCATTGTCGCCCAGCTCGGTGTGAAGGCGGTTGTCGAGCTCGCGGGCGGACAGCACGCGCAGCCGCGCGGCCGCCAGCTCCAGCGCCAGCGGCAGACCGTCCAGGCGGGCGGCGATGCGGGCCAGATGGGAGCGCTCCTCGCTCTCCACCGGGTGCCCGCCGCGTGCCGCGACTGTGCGCTCGATGAGCAGGTCGACGGCGTCGCCTGCGGGCGCCAGCGGAGGGATGCGCCACACCAGCTCGCCCGGGAGGCCCAGCGGTTCGCGGCTGGTCGCGAGCACCTTGAGACCTGGCGCCGCCGACAGCAACGCGCCGGCCATCGACAGCGTCTGTCCTAAGTGGACCTCGCAGGAGTCGAGCAACAGCAGCATCCGGCGCCCGGCAAGGTGATCGATGAGCGTCTGGAGTATGGGACGACCCGGCTCGGGGCGCAGACCCAGCACGGTGCTCACGGCCACCGCTACCAGCCCGGCGTCGGGGATGCTGACCAGGTCGAGGTGCCATACACCGTCCGGATAGCACGGATCCGGTACCAGATCGGCCGCTACGACAGCGGCAAGACGGCTCTTGCCCGCGCCACCGGTGCCCACCACGGTCACCAGGCGGTTCGCGCGCAGCAGGCGCTCGAGCTCGAGCCGTTCGGCGGTGCGGCCGACGAACGATGTCACCGGGTTGGGAAGGTTATGCGGGGAATCGCCCTCCGTGCGCAGCCTGGGAAACTCGCGCTCCAGCCCGGGGGCGGCGAGCTGGTAGAGGCGCTCGCGGCCGTCAAAACCCCTGAGGCGATGCAGGCCAAGATCAATTAACTTCTCATGTGGTACCGAAGAAGCAGTCGCCGCGGAGAGAAGGACCTGCCCGCCGTGCGCGGCCGCCGCCACCCTTGCCGCCCGATGCACCTCGGGGCTGGCGTACTCGCGACCATGCGGTTCGGCCCGCCCGGTGTGCAGGCCCATCCGGACCAGGGGCCTGACCTGGGGATCGGCCCATCGGTGAGTGGCCAGGGCCCGCTGCGCGTCGGCGCAAGCGCGCACCGCGTCGGCCGCCTCGGAGAAAGCGAAAAAGTAGGAGTCGCCCTCGGTGAACAGCTCGACCCCACCGCCGGCCGTCAACACGGAGCGCAGAACTTGCCGGTGCTCGCTGAGCACCGGCAGGTAGCCGTCACCGAGCATCTGGGCCAACCGGGTCGAGCCCTCGATGTCGGTGAAGAGGAACGTCACCAGCCCTCTTGGCAGCAACACCTCTGAAATAGCTGTCACTTGCGAGGAACCTCCGCCCCCCTGGAGTCGCATTCGGATTCTGAGGAACGCTGCCGGGCCAGGCAAATCGAATGAACGGACCGATCTAGCTGACGTAACGACGACGGGCTCGGCCCAGATATCGCACTTTCAGCCAGCGATGTAACCTCGAGCACATGGGGACTGGGGAGACGACAGTCAGGGGCTTGGTCTTGACCGGCGCGTTGATCGCCACGCTCATCGGCGTGGCCGCGACGGCCGGTGCGACAGTGGTGCCGCAGTTGGCGACGCCTTCCGCGCCACCTAGATATCAACCACCTCAACCCGAAGTGGTGGCCAACCCATCGGCGGTTCCCTCCACCCCCCCGACCGTGGAGCCGACACCCACGCCGACCCCGACCCCGGCACCGTTGCGGCCCGGCCGCGCGGCCGCCGCCTTCAACACCTGGGCCGTTTCGCTGAGCAAGACGCTCAACATCCCCGTCGTCGCCCTCGAATCCTATGCCTACGCCGAGTGGGTGCTGACCCAGACCCGTCCCACCTGCAAGCTGCAGTGGACGACGCTGGCCGGCATCGGTTCGGTCGCCAGCGATCACGGCCGGGTGGGTGAGCGCAGCCTTGACGACAACGGCGTGCCTCACCCCGTCCTGATGGGACCCGTGCTTGACGGGCTCGCCGGCCGGATCAAAGTGGCCGATTCGGACGGCGGCGCGCTCGACGGCGACCAGGCCTGGGATCGGGCGATGGGGCCGATGCAGCTGCTCCCGAGCATGTGGCGAGCGTCCGGGGTGGACGGCGACAGCGATGGGCTGGCCAACGCGCAGGACATCGACGACGCCGCTCTGGCCGCCGCCTATCACCTCTGCCCGGTCAACCAGGACCTTTCGGTCGTCGCCAATTGGAAGACGGCCGTGAGCGGCTATCATGGCATGGCGCTCAACATCGACAAAGTATATCAAGCGGCTCAGCAGTACGGGCTTTTGAGCAAGGATCAACGCTACCCTGAGCCACGCCGATAGTGATCAGTCGACACTCAGGGTAGCGGATTGCCTACGATGACCCGTCCAGCCCCTTGAACTTTAAGGCTTCCAATGTGCAAGCTGGACGGGTGAAGGTGCGAGAGTGGGATCCCCAGACCGCTTCCGCTACAGAGATTGGTTCCATAGTTGCCCTCCTGAACGAGGCCATGGCGGTCGACCTGCCGCATGACCCGGTCTGGTGCGATGGATCCATGCGCGAGTATCTCGCCGTCACGATGCCCGGCGAGCGCAAAACGATGTGGCTGGCCGAGGAGACCACCGGAGACGCGATGCGAGGCGTACCTCCCCTGGGCCAGGCGAGCGTCCTGTTCGTCGGCGACATCGGTGTAGTGGACATCATCGTGCACCCCAAGGCTCGACGCCTTGGGGTCGGCCGCGCACTGCTCGCAGAGGCTGTGCGGCGCGCCCGCAACGAAGGCTTCCCGGCGCTCGGCGCCGAGGTTCCGGGCGACACCAGCGGCGTCGACTTCTGCCGCCATTACGGGTTCACCTGTGCCTTCACCGAGATCCGCAGCGTCCTGGACCTGGGTTCGGTGGACTGGTACTCCCTACAAGAAAACGCCGCCCGCGTCGGTGCGGGCTACCGGCTCGAGTTCCATGCCGGCGGCCCACCCGAACACCTGTTCGCCGCCTACGCGGCCGCCAAGGCCGAGGTCCGGGAGGCCTACGATGTCGGAGATCTTGAGCTGCGGCCCAGCTCCTATGAGCCGCAGCGGCTGCGCGCCAGCATCGACACCCTCGCCGCGCGAGGGCTGAAGCTCTATGTCGTGCTCGCGCTGCACGAGGCCTCCGGCGACGTGGCCGGCCTGACCGAGGTGGTGGTCCCGGAGCAGCACCCGTGCCGCGCCGACCAGTACGACACGGTCGTGGTGCCGCGCCACCGCGGGTACGGCATCGGTCGCGCGATCAAGGCACGGATGCTGTTCGAACTGCGCTCGGCCGAGCCCGGCATCCACCAGGTGCAGACCTGGAACGCGGCGATAAACGAGCCGCTGATCCGGGTCAACCAGGAGCTGGGCTTCGTCGCCGACCGGCAGTGGCTCGAGTATGAGGCCAACGTCTCAGACCTCGCGAGAAGGCTTGGCGTCTCCTAACCTGGAGCCATGCCGAGGTATGAGTTCCGTTGCCGCGGGTGCGGTGACACGTTCGTGGTCGACCGGCCGATGAGCGAGTCGTCCGCGCCCGCCGCGTGCCCGCACGGGCACGACGACACCGTGAAGCTGCTGACCACCATCGGCCTCACGGGCGGCGGTGGCGTCAGCGTGCCCGCTCCCTCGGGTGGGGCGGGCGGGGGTGGCTGCTGCGGTGGAGGCTGCTGCGGCTGAGCCTCGGGTCCGGCTGGTCCAGCTGCCTCTGCCGACCCTGACGGCGCTGGGCGACGGGGACCTGGACAAGGCCAACGCTTTTGCACCGATCCGGCTGACGCCGTATTTCATCCTGCCCGATCAGAGAGGCACCTGGGCTCGGCGCGCCTCTCAGGTCTCGGCGGACCCCGGTGTCGCCGATTGGGTGACGGGCGTGATCATTGCCCTTGATCTCGGGGGCGTGCCGGTGGGGCGGGCGGGCTTTCACGCGCCTCCCGACGAGCGCGGCATGGTGGAGATCGGGTACGCCATCGATCCTTTCTATCGCCATCGTGGCTATGCCCGTGCCGCCTTCGAGGCGCTGCTCGAGCGCGCACTTTTCGTGCCCTCTGTGCGGGTGGTACGGGTAAGCATCGCCCCCGACAACGCGGCGTCGATGGCCGTCGTGGCGCCCTTCGGGTTCGTCAAGGTGGGCGAGGAGTGGGACGGGGACGACGGCCTCGAGTACGTCTATGAAAGAAGTGCCATCACTGGATAAGCGGTTGCTCGTTGGCGTTAGAGCAGCCGGGCGACCTCGGCGGCCCAGTAGGTCAGGATCCCTTGCGCCCCAGCACGTTTGATGGAGTGCAACGTCTCCAGCATCACCCGCTCGCGGTCCAGCCATCCGTTGGCCGCGGCCGCCTCGACCATCGCATACTCGCCGCTCACCTGGTAGGCGAACACCGGTACATCGGTCATGTCGCACACCGCCGAGATGACGTCCAGATAGGGCAGCGCCGGCTTGACCATGACGATGTCGGCACCCTCCTCCACATCCAGCCGCACCTCACGCAGCGCCTCGCGCAGGTTCGCCGGATCCTGCTGGTAGGTCTTACGGTCACCGCTCAAAGTGGACTCGACGGCGTCGCGGAAGGGGCCGTAGAAGGCGGAAGCGTATTTGGCCGCGTAGGCCAGGATCGACACGTTCTGGTAGCCGGAATTGTCGAGCGCGGTCCGCACGGCACCGACCTGGCCGTCCATCATGCCCGATGTGCCGACCATGTGGGCACCGGCGGCTGCCTGGGCGACACCCATGCGGCCATAGGCCTCAAGGGTGGCGTCGTTGTCGACCGAGCCATCCGTGGCCAGCAGCCCGCAATGGCCGTGCGAGGTGAACTCATCAAGGCAGAGATCCGTCATGACCACGGTGTCGTTGCCGACCTCGGACACGACATCGCGGACCGCGACATTCAGGATGCCACCGGGATCGATGGCTCCAGAACCATAAGGATCTTTATCACTTGGTACCCCGAACAGCATGATCCCGCCAACGCCGGCGTTGACCGCGTCGGCGGCCGCCTTGCGCAGCGATTCGCGGGAGTGCTGCATGACGCCGGGCAACGAGGCGACCGGCCGCGGCTCGGTCAAGCCTTCCTTCACGAACATCGGCAGGATGAGCTCGGCGGGGTGCAGGCGCGTCTCACTGACAAGTCGCCTTAAAGCGGGACTTGTCCGGAGCCGGCGCGGTCTCTCGACAGGGAAAGGCATGACGCCTCCTCCGTTATCTAAACCTCAGGGCGGTGGGACCCTGCACTTTGGATCCACGGCGCTGCTTGGCGGGCATAGCTGCCAGTCGATCCCTCAGTTCGACAGCGTACTCCGCCAGAGCCTCCACGAGGTCTGGTACTGAGGCATTTTCTGGTTGCACATCCACGCGCAGGCCGAACTCCACCGCCGTCTCCGCGGTCTTGGGGCCGATCACGGAAACCACCGTGCGCTGGTGCGGCTTGCCCGCGATGCCCACCAGGTTCCTGACCGTGGACGACGACGTGAACAGCACGGCGTCGAACCCGCCGGACTTGATCGCGTTGCGGATCTCCTCGGGCGGCGGCGCGGCCCGCACGGTCCGGTAGGCCGTCACGTCGTCGACCTCCCAGCGGCGCTCGGTCAAACCGGCGGCGAGCGTCTCGGTGGCGATGTCGGCGCGCGGCAACAGGATCCGGCCGACCGGGTCGAACACCTCGTCGAACGGCGCGAACTCGGCGAGCAGGCCCTCGCTCGACTGGTCTCCGGCTGGGATCAGCTCGGGCTGGATCCCGAAGGCGCGCACGGCATCCGCGGTCGCCTCGCCGATGCACGCGATCTTCACGCCGCCGAAGTGACGGGCGTCAAGGCCGTGCTCGGCGAACTTCTCCCACACCGCGCGCACGGCGTTGGCGCTGGTGAAGATGACCCACGCATACCTGCCGTCGACCAGTCCCTTGATCGCGCGCTCCATCTGCGCCGGGGTGCGGGGCGGCTCGACCGCGATCGTCGGTACCTCGCACGGGATGGCCCCATAGGCCCGCAGCCGCGCGCTCATCGCCCCCGCCTGCTCCTTCGTGCGGGGTACGAGCACCCTCCAGCCATAGAGCGGTCGCCGCTCCCACCAGCCGAGCTTGTCGGCGTCACCGACACCGGCGCCAAGCATGATGACCACGCGACCCGAGAAGCCGAGCGCGGCCGCGACGAAACTGTCCACTGTGGACACTGTGGTGTACTGGGTCTCACCCGTGCCATCGCCCGTGATCGCCAGCGGCGTCCCGCCGTCGATGCCCGCCGACAACAGCCCGTCCCGGATCGCCGCCAGGTCACCGGCGTCGACCGCGAGCGCGACCGAGCCGGTCTTGGTGGCCGTGGCCAGCCCGTCGAAGTCCACCGTGGACACATCGTCCACGTCGAGCGACGTGCGCACGCCCACGCCCACGTAGGTGGCCACGCCGGTCGCGGTGGAGATGCCGGGCACGACCGAGAAGCGCACGTTGGTGCGCGCGATCGCCTGCACCTCCTGGACCACGGCGTCATGGCCGAAGGGGTCGCCGGCGATGAGCCGCACCGCGTTGCGCCCGGCGCGGGCCTCGGTCAGCAGCACCTTGGCCACATCACCGGGCCCGCCCTCGGCAGGAGAGAACTCCGCGTCGCCCTGAGCCTCGGCACGCACCGCGTCAAGCAGTACCGCCGGTACCGCTAAGTCGAAGACCACATGATCGGCTTCACGCAGCGCGTCAAAGGCGCGGCGCGTCAACAAGCCTGGGTCGCCGGGTCCGGCCCCGACGAACGCGATGTGGCCGGCGGGCTTACGGGCCATCATGTCTGAGCTCTCCCAATACTCTCAATAACGGTGTCGGCACCCTCGGCGAGCAGTTCTTCGGCGAGCAACCGCCCGACCTCACCCGCCTCGTCGAGCGTCCCGGTGCGCGACAGCCTCAGGGCATAAACCCCGTCCGGGCTGATCACGGCACCGCGCAGGTATACCTCGTCGTCCTCGGTTACTTCGGCCAGCGCCGCGACGGGCGCGCTGCACCCCGCCTCCAGCCTGGCCAGCAGCGCCCGCTCGGCGGTCACGGCCGCGCGGGTCGGCCTGTCGTCGATCGTGGCGATTAGCTCAATCAGGTCGCCCCGCCACGCCGAACATTCAACCGCCAGCGCCCCCTGCGCGGGGGCGGGCAGCATCAGCATCGGATCCAGGATCTCCGTGGCTTCCGCGCCCCGGTCGAGGCGGACGAGCCCGGCGCGCGCCAGGATGACGCCGTCGAGCTCACCCTCGGCGACCTTGCGCAGCCTGGTATCGACGTTGCCTCTGATCGGCACACCGGTCAGATTCAAGCCCAGAGCCGCGATCTGCGCCAGCCGGCGCAACGATCCTGTCCCGATCGTCGCGCCGTCCGGAAGCTCGGTCAGGGTCAACCCGTCGCGCGCTATCAGCGCGTCTCTCGGGTCCTCGCGCGGCGGGATCGCCGCGATCACGAGGCCTTCGGCCGGGGCGGTGGGCAGATCCTTGTAGGAGTGCACGGCAAAGTCGATCTCCTTGGCGACCAGCGCATCGCGCAGCGCGGAGACGAAGACCCCCACGCCCAACTGCTGCACCGGCTTCGTGGAGCGGTCGCCGCTCGTCACGATCTCGACGAGCTCCACCTTCTCTCCAGTCAACCGCTCCAGCCTTTCGGCGACAAGGCGCGACTGCGCAAGGGCCAAGGCACTCCCCCTTGTACCTAGCCTCACTCCACCACCTCCGGAACCTCGGCCACGTGGACGATGTTGGTATCCAGCTCGAAAAGCTCCTGCACAAGCCTGGTGTACGCCTCGCCTCCGGGCTCGGCGGCGAGCTGGCGGACGCGCACCGTCGGCTGGTGCAAAAGCCGCTTTACGACCCTTTGGAGGGAGTGAGCAACCTCGGCGCGCTGCTCCTCGGTCAGATCCGGCCTTCGCTGCGCCAGCCTGCGCAACTCGGCGGTGACCACATCCTCGGCCCGGGCACGCAGGGCGGCGACGGTCGGGACCGCCTGTGCGCCGCGCAACCAGGTCGCGAAGATCTCGACCTCGAGCTCGACGATCCGATCCACCTCGTCCAGCTCCCTGGTGTGCTGCGGGAGGCTGCGAGCCAGGAGCTCGATGTCGATCAGCGTGACCCCGGGCAGGTCGCCCACGCCGGGCTCGACGTCGCGCGGCAGGGCGAGATCCACGATGGTCACCGGCGCGGTGATCATGGACTTCGTGATCACGGGAGCGATCGACGCCGTCGCACTGACCACCACGTCCACCTCGGGAAGAAGGTGGGGAAGCTCATCGAGGGTGAGGTGGGATCCGCTGCGGTTGACGACGGTGATGTCGGTGATGCCACGCCGTTCCAGCTCGGTGCGGGCCAGGGCGCCCATCGCGCCGGCTCCGACGATCAGCCAGCGCCGGGGGTCGCCGGGGACGTGGTCGAGAGCGGCGCTGACCATGCTGCGGGGGGCGCGGTCGATGCCGGTCTCGGCGTGCGCGCGCTTGCCCACGCGCAGGGCCTGCTGCATCAGCTCATGCAGCATCTTGCCGACTGTGTCCATATCGGACGCTCGTTGGTACGCCTCGCGCAGCTGGCCGAGGATCTGCGGCTCGCCGGGCACCATCGACTCCAGGCCGGCGGCGACCCGGAAGGCGTGACGGACTGCGGAAGCTCCGTGGTACACGTAGAGCGCGCCGGCGAACTCCTCATAGCGCAGGCCCGTGGCGGCGGCCAGCACCTCGCCGATCTGCTGCAGTCCGGCGTGGAAGGCCGGGACGGCGGCGTAGACATCCGTGCGGTTACAGGTGGTCAGGAGCACGGCTTCGGTGACGTGCCCTCCGGTGAGAACGCGCGTTCCCTCGACTCGGGACAGGCGTTCAAGAAGTGAGATCGGCGCAGTTCGGTGCGAAGCGCCGACGACGATCAGGTTCACGTACGCACCTCCCCATTGATTCGCGCCGACTTCCTGTCCTCCGCGGACTTGCGATGCTCGTGGAAGGACAGGATCTGCAGCTCGATGGCGAGATCGACCTTACGAACGTCCACTCGATCGGGCACGGAGAGGACGCACGGCGCGAAATTCAGAATGCTCGTGACACCGGCTTCGATGAGCTGGTCCGCGACGGTCTGCGCGGCCGACGCGGGGGTCGCCAGGACAGCGATGGAGATGGATTCGGCTTTCACCGTGGCGGGGATCTCGCTGACGTGCTGGACGACAAGACCGTTGATGCGCTCCCCGACCCGCGATCGATCGGCATCGAACAAGGCGGCGATGCGGAAGCCGCGGCTGGAGAAGCCGCCGTAGTTGGCCAGCGCGTGGCCCAGATTTCCGACACCAACCAGTGCCACGGCCCGACGCGAAGTCAGGCCGAGGACGTATTCGATCTGCCCGATCAAGGGGGCGATGTCATATCCGACACCCCGCGTGCCGTAGGAGCCGAGATGAGATAGGTCTTTGCGGAGCTTTGCCGAGTTCACGCCGGCCGCGTTGGCCAGCCCTTCACTCGAAACCGTGTCGTGACCAGTATCGGCAAGGTGATGAAGAGCACGCAAATATTCCGGCAGACGCGCGACGGTCGCCTCCGGTAGGTCCGGGAAATCAATGACATTCCCGGAGAAACCGACGGCGCCAGCGCGGCCGTTCAACCCGGAGCCGCCTCCGGTGCGTTGCTGACTCATGTGACTCCGTGCCGACGTGGCGTCCAAACTAGGCACCGCGTGCACACGCGCTGCGAACACTGTGCTAGCGGAGCAGGTAACAGAATAGGCGCTTGTGAACACGTGCACAAATCGCGATCTTGAAACCGTCCCCGGGGTAGGAGGCAACCTCCCCTCCGGCGGTGGGCCCGGCCGCACCCCTGACGACCCATCCGTGATCGGCGAGAAATGCCCCCGCGGCAAAGCCGGCCTCCATTTCTCGCGTTTTCGCATCGACCACGGATGGGCGTTGCCCCGCCAGTATCTGGGGCGATTCACCCGTGCTTGTGATAGGACACGCCGGATGCCCGATTAGGCGGGCGGACGTCAGCGAGATATCAGTTCAGCGCGGCGAAGCGGACCGCCTCCAGCAGTGTGTCCGCCATGGGGACGCCGCATGGGCGAAGGTTGTCCGGATGGGTGAAGCCGCCGGTGTAGAGCACGCAGCGTGCCCCGACCGCCGCCGCGGCGTGGGCGTCGTCGGCCGAGTCGCCGATCAGGCAGACCGTGGAGGAGTCGATGCCCAGCTCGGCCAGGTGCATCTTCAGGTGGGCCGCCTTGTAACCGCCGCCGCGGCTCTCTCGCAGGCCATCCACCCGAAGGAAGGACAGCCCGAAGCGGTCGACCGCCGGAACCAGTTCCTCGTGAAACCACATCGACAACAGCGACTGGGTGCCGGTCCAGGCCGTCATGGCCTGGCGCGCGTCCATGGTCAGGCGGACCGAGGCCAGCGCCTCGCGGTAGGTGTGGTGGAAGACGGCGTCAAGCTCCGCGAACTCGGCCTCGCTCACCGGGCGGCCAAGCACGCCGGCGTAATAGTCGCTGACCGGCCGGCGGAAGTCGCGCCGGTGCTCCTCGGCGGTGACGGCCGGACCGCCGAGGCTGGCGAAGGCGGCGTTCGTCGCGGTGACCACGACGTCGAGGTCGTTGAGCAGCGTCCCGTTCCAGTCCCACACCAGGTGCATGGCAGCAAGACTAGCCAGCGAGATCCCGGCGGAGCCGCTCCTTTTCGACCCGCCAGTAGCCGTGTTCCTTGCCGTCCAGCACGATGACCGGGATCCGGTCGCCATACTCCATCTCCAGCTCGGGATCGGACGTGATGTCCATCTCAACGAACGGCTCACCCAACTCCGCGAGGTCGGCGGCCGCGACCTCGCACAGGTGGCAGCCGGCTCGGGAGTACAGGACCAGGCGGACGTCAGGATTCATCGCGCAACAGCTTCTTTCGTACCTTGCCGATCGCCGAGTGGGGCAGCTCGTCGACGAACTCGATGGTGGCCGGCCGCTTGAACCGGGCGAGGTTGGCGGCGCAGTGCGCCTGGAGTTCGTCGTCCGTGACGGCACTGTCGGAACGCACCACATAGGCGTGGACGGCGTGCCCGGTCGCCGGGTCCGCCACGCCCAGGACAGCGGCCTCGGCCACCGCCGGATGCGCCGTCAGGACCTGCTCGACCTCGGCCGGGTACACATTAAAGCCATTGACAATAATCAACTCGCCGATGCGATCGACGATGAACAGATCACCATCGGCGTCGGCGTAGGCGACATCACCGGTCCGCCACCACCCGTCCTGGCCCGGACCGCCGCGCCTGTCCGGCCAGTAGCCGACGAACAGGTTGTCCCCGCGCACGACGATCTCGCCCTCGTCGTCGGCACCGTAGCCCGGGTCGTCATCGCTCATCTCGCCGAAGGCGTTGACCAGCTTGAGCGACACGCCCGGCAGCGGCTTGCCGATCGAGCCCGGTTTGATCGACCCGCTGGCGAGGGTGGAGGTGAGCACCGGCGCGGTCTCGGTGAGCCCGTATCCAATGTGGACAGCAACGCCGGTCCGCTGGGTGAAGCGGGAGGCGTCCGCCGGGTCGAGCGCGGCGGCGCCGCACACCGCTAATCTGAGGCTGCGCAACAGCTCCGGGCCGTTAGGCAGCTCGCCCCACGCCCGGTACATCGGCGGCACCCCCACCGCGACGGTGATCCGGTGCAGCGCGATCAGCCCGGCCGTGGCGACCGGATCGGACTCCGTCGTCACGATGCCGCACGCCCCGTACCAGATCACCGCGCCCAGGCCCGAGTTGAGTCCGTAGGCGTGGAACAAAGGCAGCGCCAGCAGCACGACGTCGCTCTCGGACATGATCGGTGGTTTGATCTCGGCGATCTGCCGGTGGTTGGCGATCAGCGCGCCGTGCGTGAGCATCGCCCCCTTCGGCGTGCCCTCGGTGCCCGAGGTGTAGAGCAGAAGCGCGACCGAATCGTCGGCGACCTCGGGCAGCTCATTCACGGGCGTGACTGAGTCGAGGGAGAGCGGGTGATCGGGGTCGATGACGAGATCCGCACCCGAATCGGTGATCACATGGCGCAGCTCCCGCTCGGTGAAGCCGGGGTTGACCGGGATCGCCAACACCCCGGCTCGCATCGCCCCCAGCAGCGCCACCACGAACTCGATGGTGTTGGGCAGGACGATCGCGACCTTGGTCGCGCCCGCGCCGAGCAGGGCGGAAGCCGACCGGTCGACATGGGCGTCTAGCTCAGACCAGGTCAAGGATTTTTCCTTGGTACGCAGGGCGACTTGCCCGCCTCGTTGAGTCGCGTGCTCGCGCAGCAGGGTGGCCAGGTTCACGGATCTGAAGTGTACGGTCAGTCGCGCCGGTGAGCCCGGCCTGACCTGCGGGTGATATCGGGATACGCAGAGCTAGAAGACGCACACGGTGTGCGACAACCCGAAACGCAGCGCCCCGAAACTTTAGCCTCGGCGTGGACGATGTTGCCCCTCGCGAGGGGCAACGTCTGTTTTGTCGATGACATGGGCGGCCTGCACCTCTCAAAGCAGAGGAGACCTTTGTGCCTGATATGAGCGGAACGAGCTACCAGATAACCGTTTATCGGCTTATGGTGGTGATTGCCGGGATAGCGGGTCACGCGGAGGTGGGCACATGAGCACGATGGCGGGCTTCGACGATGGCTTCAGCGGCGGCGTCTTCGCGGATCGGTCGGCACTTCGCAAAATGCTTAACGAGGTGCTGTCCACCGCGGTGCGTGGCGAGGAGGATCGTTCCCCCACACAGCGCATCCGCACGCGCCAGCACAACGACGCCGCCACACGCCACCTGCCCCAGATCACCAAGCCCGTCGGCGGGCGGGTCAACGGACGCCCCGCCATGCCGCAGCAGGGCGGATCGGCCATCGACGTGGCCGACAGCGATGCGGTGACCACCATCCTGCCGGTGATCGAGGAGATCGGCACCGGCGGTGGGAGCCCCAGCGGGTACCCCGACCGCCCCGACCCAAGCGACGCCGCGCACGAGGTGTGGACGCTGGTCGAGCGCGCCCAGCAGGGCGACACCGAGGCATTCGGACTCATCTATGACCGCTACGTCGACACGGTCTTCCGCTTCATCTACTTCCGCGTGGGCAACCGGCCGCTCGCCGAGGACCTGACGTCGGACACCTTCCTGCGCGCGCTCAAGCGGATCAGCAGCTTCACCTGGCAGGGTCGCGATCTGGGCGCCTGGCTGGTGACCATCGCGCGCAATCTCGTCGCCGACCATTTCAAGTCGGGCCGGTATCGCCTGGAGGTCACGACCGGCGATGTGCTCGATGCCGACCGCGAGGATCGCGGCCCCGAAGGCAGCCCTGAGTCGGCAGTCGTTGACCACATCACCAATGTCGCCTTGCTGACCGCGGTCAAGCAGCTCAACCCGGAGCAGCAGGAGTGCATCGTGCTGCGCTTCCTGCAGGGCTTCTCGGTCGCCGAAACGGCGCAGGCCATGGGCAAGAACGAGGGCGCCATCAAGGCGCTTCAGTACCGGGCCGTAAGAGCACTGGCACGCCTCCTGCCGGAGGGCTTCCAGCCGTGAATCACGCCGTAACTCCACATACCCAATCGGCGTTAAGACGAGTGCGAGCGGAATTCTCGACGGGTCAAGGGGGGTGCTCGCGGTGAACGCGTCTCTGTTCGATCGTGCGCGCGCCGAGCGCTTCGCCCAGCTCCTGGACGAGGCGAGCGGTGCGCGGCGCCATCATGCCAGGTCGCGTCTTGACCGGGAGCTGACCGAGCCGGTCGAGATCGGCCGCAAGCTCAGCGCGATGCGCTTCGACATCTCCCCCGGCGCCGAATTCAAGACGGGCCTGCGGGCACAGCTCATCGCCGCCGCCCAGCGCGACGGCATCGGCGTCACCGCGCCGGCCGAGCGGCGGGACTTGCACCAGCGCCTCAAGTCCACCCGCCCGCGAGCGCGCGGGGCGGTCGTCGTCGGTATAGCAGCGGGCACCCTGGCTCTGTCGGGTGTCTCCGTGGCCAGCGGCGAGGCCATCCCCGGTGACACGCTCTATGGCATGAAGCGTTCCACCGAGCGGGCGCAGCTGGCACTCGCCGGCTCCGACGTGAGCCGCGGCCAGCTGTATCTGGACTTCGCGCGGACGCGGTTGCTGGAGGCATACCAGGTGCGCGGGCGCGAGGCCAGCTTCGTCGGCTCCCTTCGCGACATGGACAACGAGACCCTGCAGGGCGCCCGGACGCTGCTCACCTCGGCCCACGCCCAGCACGACGCCACCGCGCTCGACACGATCAACAAGTTCGTTCTCGGCCAGCGCCTTCTGGTCGCGCAGATGCTCAACCTGAGCGACAGCCAGATGGGCCGGAGCAAGGTGACCGAGTCGCTGGCCCTGCTGATCAAGACCGAGGAGCGGTCCAAGGCGGTGCATGAAGCGGTGGCCTGCGGCGCGGCCACCACCGGCGAGGACGCTCTCGGGCCGATCCCGGGCGCCTGCACCACCACGGTTCGAGGCCAGCAGGCCTCGAACGGCGGCGGCCAGCGCCCGGCGCAGCAGCCCCAACCGGGCCAGCAGCCGGTCGCGAGCCCGTTGGCCGCGGCACCGGAGCCGGAGAAGCAGGAGGGTGGGCTGCTCGACGAACTCGGGCGCATCCTCGGCCGCCTGCTGGGCTAACTCCACTACGCTCTAGCGCATGGCCGAAACCGTGGGTTGGGCGGCCGCCGAGTTGGAGGCCGCTCTAGCGGTTCCCCCGAAACTCGATTCGGCGGCGTTCTTCGACGTCGACAACACGATGATGCAGGGCGCCTCGATCTACTACTTCGCCCGCGGTCTGGCGAAGCGACGCTACTTCACCACCGGCGATCTCGCCCGGATGGCGTGGAGGCAGCTGCGCTTCCGGCTCATGGCCGCCGAGCACTCCGGCGACATCGCCTCCACCCGCGAGGCCGCACTCGCCTTCATCGCGGGGTGGAAGGTCGAGGATGTCGCCCGGTTGAGTGAAGAAATCTTCGACGAGCTGATGGCGGACAAGATCTGGTCCGGCACCCGGGCCCTGGCCGACCTGCATCTGGCCGCGGGTGAACGGGTGTGGCTGGTCACGGCCGCTCCGGTCGAGCTGGGCACCGTGATCGCCAGCCGGCTGGGCCTGACCGGCGCGCTCGGCACGGTGGCGCAGGTGCGCGACGGGCACTACACCGGCAAGCTGGTCGGCGAGATGCTGCACGGCCCGGCGAAGGCGGTGGCGATCAAGGCCCTGGCCGCCGCCGAGGGGCTGAATCTGTCGAAGTGCACGGCGTACAGCGACTCGATCAACGACATCCCGATGCTGAGCGTGGTCGGCAACGCGGTCGCGGTCAACCCGGACAGCGCGCTGCGCCGCGCCGCCAAGCAGAACGGTTGGGAGGTAAGGGATTTCCGCACCGGGCGCAAGGCGGCCAAGGTGGCGGTGCCGGTCGCATTGGGCGCGGGCGTCATCGCGGGCGCGGTCCTGGGTGGGGTGGCGATCAGCCGCCGGAAACGGATCTGAGGGCTATTCCATGAACGGGTCCGGGCGGCGCTGAAGCAGCTCGCCCAGCATGCCCTGGATGGTCTCGCGCACCTGGTCGGCGAGGTTGAACACCACGGCTGGGTCGTCCGCCTGATCCGACCACGGGGTGGTGTCGATGGGCTCGCCGAAGTGGATCAACCATTTGCTGGGCAGCGGCACCAGGCCGAGCGGGCCAAGCCACGGAAACGTTGGCGTGACTGGAAAATAAGGCGCGCCGAGCAGCCGGGCCAGAGGCTTGATGTTGCCCAGCTTCGGATAGATCTCCTCGGCGCCGACGATGGCGGCCGGGAGGATCGGCGCCTTGTTGCGCAGCGCCACCGACACGAACCCGGCACGGCCAAAGCGTTGCAGTTTATAGCGTTCGGCAAAGTGCTTGCCGACGCCCTTGAAGCCCTCGGGGAACACCCCGACCAGGTGACCCTCGTGCAGCAGCCGGTCGACGTCGGGGTTGCAGGCCAGCGTGGCGCCGGACTTGCGGGCGAGCTCGGAGACCATCGGCAGCCGGAAGACGAAGTCGGCGGCGAGCAGGCGCAGGAAGCGGTGCGCCGGATGCTCGTCGTGCACGGCCAGGCACAGCATCAGCGCGTCGAGCGCGATGGTGCCGGAGTGGTTGGCCACCACCAGAGCGCCGCCATCGGCGGGCAGGTGCTCGGTGCCGGAGACCTCGGTGCGGAACCAGTTCTTGTAGAGCAGGCGAAGGACGGGGTGGAAGACGTGCTCGGTCAGGTCGGAGTCGAGGCCGAAGTCGTCCACCTCGTACTGACCGGTGATCCGCCGTCGCAGGAAGGCAAGACCCTTGGCCACCTTGGCGTCGTACTTATCGAGAATCTCGTCCAAGGCGGACCCCCCTGATCATTCTCATGAGCGAGTCCACCCGCTCCGGGGTCACCACCGTGCCGTCCTGATGGGCCTTGATGAAATCATCGAAGGCGACCCGGGTCGAGCGTGGCACGAAGCCGAACTCCTTGCTCAGCTTGGAGGTGTCGACGACACGCCCGTGCACGAACAGCTCCACCTGGTCCAGCGAGACCCCGCCCAGCTTCGTCGCCGCCTGCAACAGCGGTTCGACCAAGGGCAGGGAGACCCGGCCCGCGCGGCGCAGCGCCTGGCTCAACGTGATCACTCCCGGCCCGGCCACGTTGAACGTGCCCGGATGGTCCTCCACCACCGAGCGCCGCAGAATCTCCAGGGCGTCATCGATGTGGATGAACTGGAGCCGGGGATCGCGGCCCAGCACCGTGGCGACCATCGGCTGCGCGAAGTAACGCAGCAGCACGGTCTCCGCGGTCGGGCCCACGAACGGCGCGAAGCGCAACACCGTGGCGGTTACCCCGGGACGGCGCCGGCGGAACCCGCGAACATAGCCCTCGATGTCGAGGATGTCGCGGGCGTAGCCGCCGCGCGGTACCTCACGGGCCTCGGTGTCCTCGGTGAAGACCGCGGGATCGCGGAACGAGGCGCCATACGCGGCTGTCGACGAGCGCACTACCAGACGCTTCAGCGTGGGCGTCTGCTGGCACGCGGCGAGCAGATGCATCGTGCCGATGACGTTCTGCTCCTTCATCGCCGGGCGGCCGCCTTGATTTTTTCCGGTGGCCGGGTCCGGCGACGACATCACGGCAAGGTGTACCACGGCTTCCGCGCCCAGCTTGGCCATGGTGTTGCCGCTGCCGCGGGTCAGGTCGACCCGGCGCAGCTCCACCCTGTCCAGCAGCTCACGGTAGGAATCGGGAGGATCGACGCGGTCCATCCCGATCACTCGCTCGACCCGAGGGTCCGAGGCGATCTGGGCGGCGATGTGCGCGCCGAGAAACCGGCTGACTCCGGTGACGACTACCACCCGGGGCGCGGTCGACATCTCCATCGCCTACCTCCCCGGCGCTGGTGAGGCATCGCTTGGTGGGTCTGGATGCGTCATCCCGCCGCGAACCCTCACTTGCGCCCGGTGGTCACTTGCCGAGACGACGACGCTGGACGCGGGTCTTGCGCAGCAGCTTGCGGTGTTTCTTCTTCGCCATGCGCTTGCGGCGCTTCTTGACCACGGAGCCCATACTGAAGCCTCTCGAAAAGATGACAGGGGTGTTTAACGAACCTGTCCAGAGTAACGCCAGTCAGGCGGCGGTCTCGAAGGCCCCTCGCAGATACTCCTGAACCGCCTGCTCGGGCACCCGGAACGAGCGGCCGACCCGGACCGCGGACAGCTCACCCGAGTGCACGAGCCGATAGACCGTCATCTTCGACACCCGCATCAGCGTTGCCACCTCGGCCACCGTGAGGAACTTGACCTCTCCCAGCTCGTCCGCCTGCATATTTGTAATTTACCGTGACAGAAGTGACCAATGCGAGGGATTTACAAGATCATCCGGCTGTAGACCGAACATAATCCAGACAGTCGCGGCTCAGCGCCGCCCATTCCGTCCCAAACACCTCGTCGGAGGCCTTCTCCTCGGCCTTGTTCTCGTGCACCACGGCGTGGAAGAACTCGACGAACTTCTTCTCCCCGAACCGCTCCGCCAGGCAGCGCGCGGCGAGGAAGGCGACCGCGTAGGACCCGTCCACCACCCCCTCGTCCGCGTTCGAGCCGGGCGCCTCGAGCTGGAAACCCTTGGCGCCAGAGGCCTTGAGGGCGTCGGGCACGCTGCGCAGCCCCGGATGCTGCCGCGCGGGAGCCCCGTCCATCGCGCCCAGCTCGGCGATGCCCTCCATGAGGTACCAGTACTTGTCACCGCTGGAGACCTCGCCCGGCATCGAGGAGGCGTGCGTCAACTCGTGCCGCAGGTAAAGCGGCATCAGATCGTCCATCTCCTCGGCATTGAGCACGACTTCATAACGATCGTCGCTGACGTCCACCGCAACCCCGGCCGACCAGTCCGGTGGCTTGGTCTTGAACCACGTGTTCCACTCCGTCTTGCCCGCATAGTAGACGATGTAGTGGGCCGGAGGTTTGTTGCGGGAGAAGCGATCCGCAACCTTCGCCGCCTCCTCGGCCTCCTTGAGAACATTGGCGAGCTTTGATTCATGCTCCTTGGTGGTCGCCGCGATCACCCTGTCCCCCACGCGGGCCACCAGCTCGCTGGCCTGCCACGGATGCGGATGACGGCCCGCATCCCAGTCAGCCAGCCTGGCCACACCCTCGGTGATCCGCCACTTGGTGTTCGAAGTCGCCTGGCCATCCGGGCAGGGCTTCACCACGAAGCAGGCCGAGCTGATCACATCGACGTCCCACAGATCGCTGTCGGGCAGGTCGGTGGAGGTCATCACCTGATCGCGCCAATCGGCCACCTTCATCGCGCGCAACGACCGGAACTGCCGGCTCACTGCCGCCTTGTCGGCGGCGTCGATCGACTGGTCGAGGACCGACAGGTACGCCGACTCGTCGCCGGAGAGCAGAGCGCTGCGCTGCTTGTCGAGCGCGGCACGCACCTTGTCGGCGGTGATCTCCGACTCGCTCGGCGGATCGGCCTGCTTGTCCCGCGGCGTGGCGTTGAGCACCGAGGCGGCGAAGGCCAGCCCGATCAGGCACACGACCGCCATCAGCGAGGTCACCAGCGCCACGATGCGGCCGGTCCTCCTCGGCTTCCGCGGTGCCATCGGAGGCGGCGTCGGGTAAGGCGGCGTCTGGTATGGCGCTGGATGCCACGCCGGCACCGAGTGTGGCGACGTCTGGTGTGGAGGCACATGCTGTGGTGGCACGGCCGACGGCCACTGCGGGGCGTCGGGGCCGTAAGACCGCTGCACTATCTGGTTGAACTGGGCGTCAAGCCGCTCGGGGGACGCGGGCTCGTCGGGGGACACGCCCGGGACGGTACCCTACTTTTTGGAGATCAACGAGCGCGCGAAGAACGAAAGATTCGCCGGTCTTTCGGCGAGTCTGCGCATGAGGTACTCATACCACTGCGTGCCATAAGGAACATAGACGCGCATCGTATAGCCCTCGTGGGCCAGCCGGTGCTGCTCATCCGGGCGGACGCCGTAGAGCATCTGGAACTCGAACCGGCCCGGTTCCCGATCGAACCAGCGCGCCCTGTCCTCCCCGATCGCGATCAGCCTCGGGTCGTGGGTCGCGAGCATGGGGTAACCCTCACCGGCCATCAGGATGTTCATGCACCTGACATAGGACTTGTCGACGTCGAGATTCGATTGGAACGCCACGTGTTCGGGCTCCTTGTAGGCGCCCTTGCACAGCCGCACCCGGCTGCCCGCGGTAGCGAGCTCCCGGCAGTCGGCCTCAGTGCGCCGCAGGTAGGCCTGGAGCACCGCGCCCGTGGCCGGATAGTAGCGCCGCAGCCGGGCCAGAATGTCCAATGTGGAGTCCGTGGTGGTGTGGTCCTCCATGTCCAGGGTGACGGTCGTGCCCACGTCGCCGGCGGCGGCGCAGATCTCGCGGGCGTTGCTCTCCGCCTTCGCCTCGTCGAAGGCCTGGCCGAGGGCGCTGAGCTTGAGACTGACCTCGGCCCGGCCGTTGCTGGTCAGACCCGCCTGGTCGAGCGCTTTCAACAGCTCGAGATAGGCCTCCTTAGTGGCGGTGGCCTGATGCTCGTTGAGGGTGTCCTCCCCCAGATGATCGAGTGTGATCGCCAGACCCTGCCCGGCGAGCTTCTCGGTGACTTCCAGCGCCTCGTGGGTGCCGGTGCCCGCCACGAACCGCTTCACCACGTCGCGGCTGATCGGGGCGCTCTCCACAAGCCGCGCTACACGGGGTGACCGGGCGGCGGCGAGGATCACGGTACGCAACATGAATGCAGCCTATCGGCTGGGCAAGCGCGAAAGCGGGCAGCGTGGCACACCAGAAACGCGTAGAGTGCACTACCTTTGTCGGGTGGACTTCGATGCGTACGCCCGCATGGCCGTTGATCTTGTCAACGCGCCGCTGGACGACCTCAACAGCCTCAAGGCGCTCTTTCCCGATCCAGACTGGATGTGTGAGGACGGGACAGAGCGCGACCTGCAAAACTTCCGGCGGGCGCAGCGCCGTCTGCGCGACGTCTTCGAGCACGGCTCGGCGGGGCGCGAGCACAAGGCGGTCGACGAGCTGAATGCTCTGCTGGAGACTCACCCGGTACATCCCCGCATCTCAGGTCATCAATCGGGCAACTGGCACATCCACGTCACCAGCCGCGGATCCATGGTCAGCGCGGAGTACCTGGCCGGCGCCGTTTGGGGACTTTCGGTCTGGCTCTGCGAGTATGGCAGCGCCCGCTTCGGCGTCTGCGCCGACGAGCGTTGCGGCAACGTCTATCTCGACACGTCATCCAACAACTGCCGCCGGTTCTGCTC